>OGPL01002786.1_pt1 | contig 12230 bp, 9 predicted proteins | sample 1552901 | NCBI WGS metagenome assembly OGPL01 (sample SAMEA2580244, study PRJEB22360) | human gut metagenome | biome: human gut; feature: human-associated habitat; material: faeces | place: Denmark | collected 2008/2010 | reverse complement strand
ATGTTCATGCGTTTGCGGCTCTTTTCCACATAACTTTCATATACTCCCCAAATGATGGAGGCGGCCAACAGGATGATGTAAACAATCAATCCGCTGTTGAAAGGCATTCCTAATCCGTTGACAAACAGTAGTTCAAACCATCCGCCCACTTTCACTACGCCCGGTACGATGCCATAAAGCACAGCAGCCACCAGCACCATCGAGCCGGCTAAGGCAAGCAGGCTGCCTTTCAGGTTGGCATCGGGGTTCTTTTTGTAATAGTAAACCAATACAATGGCGGGGATACACAGTAAGTTAAGCAAGTGCACACCAATGGAAAGTCCTGTCAGATAGGCTATCAGAATGAGCCAACGGTCACTGTGAGGTTCGTTTGCCACGCTTTCCCACTTCAGGATAAGCCAGAATACCACTGCTGTGAACAGGCTGGAATAGGCATATACTTCACCTTCTACGGCACTGAACCAGAAGGTGTCGCTCCATGTGTAAGCCAAAGCTCCCACAAGACCCGAACCCATTATAGTAATGAGTTTGCCCAATGTCATTTCGTTATCGTCGGGGCATACCAGTTTTTTTACGAGGTGTGTGATACTCCAAAACAGGAATAAGATACACGCCGCACTCATCAGGGCACTCATGGTGTTTACCATCCGGGCCACTTGGCCGGGGTCGCTTGTGAACTGGCTGAATAAGTTGGCGGTAAGCATAAAGAAAGGTGCGCCGGGGGGGTGTCCTACCTCAAGTTTGTAGCCGGTAGTGATAAATTCCGGGCAATCCCAGAAGCTGGCAGTCGGTTCAATAGTCATGCAATAGGTAATTGCTGCGATGACAAAAGTAACCCAACCAACCAGATTGTTTACTAATTTGTACTGTTTCATGAAATTATATTTGTTTCGTTAACATTCGATGGGCACAAAGATAGTAAAGAAATAGTTATTTACCGTCTGAATGTCTGTTATTTAGTGTTACGACTGTTAGTCTTAGAGTTTTTTTTGTAATTTCGCCTCACTTATTAAATCTAAAGAATATGAATTTCATGAATAGAGTAATTGTCGCTTGTTGCATTTTGTTATGTACTTCTGTATGGAAGATAAGTGCTCAGGATTATCCTTTCCGCCGGGCAGACTTGCCGGTGGAGGAGAGAGTGGAAGATTTAGTCCGTCGGATGACACTGGAAGAAAAGATAGACTTGTTGGCAGGTTATCAGGATTTCTATCTTCATCCTTGCGAACGATTGGGTATACCTGCTTTCAAATTGGCGGACGGACCTTTGGGGCTTGCTTCATGGGGGTTGTTCGGCAAGGCGACAGCCTTTCCGTCGGCATTGTCTTTGGCGGCATCATGGAATAGGGACTTGGCAGCCCGGGTAGGCGACTGCTACGGACAGGAATGGCGTGCCCGGGGCATTCACTTCCTTTTGGCGCCGGGAGTGAACACTTACAGAGCTTCAAAGGGGGCCCGGAACTTTGAATACATGGGTGAAGACCCTTATCTGTCTTCGGAGATGGTTGTTCCTTTCATCAAGGGGGTGCAGGAAAGGGGTGTGATAGCCACCGTGAAACATTTTGCAGCCAATGACCAGGAGTACGACCGTTATAGGGTCAGTTCGGAAGTGTCCGAGCGTGCGTTGCGAGAGATATACTTGCCGGCATTTAAGGCAGCAGTGCAAAAGGCGGGGGTGAAAGCTGTGATGACCGGCTATAACTTGTTGAACGGCGTATATTGTACGGAAAATAAATATCTTATCGATATATTGAAGAAGGAATGGGGATTTAAAGGAATGCTGATGTCCGACTGGGCATGTACCTATTCGGCAGACAAGGCTGCCAACCATGGACTTGACCTTGAGATGGGCAGTAACGACTGGTTTGTCAGAGAGAAATTGTTACCTCTCATTGAACAGGGAGTGGTGACGGAGGAGACTATTAACGAGAAGGTACGGAGGATTTACGGAACCTGCATCGAAATGGGATTTTTTGACCGCCCGCAGTTGGATACGACTATTCCTGTTTATAACCCGAAAGCCAACCGAATGGCATACGAGGCAGCCAAGGAGGGAATGATTCTTCTGAAGAATGAAGATAACCTGTTGCCGTTGAAGCGGGTGACTAAGATTGCAGTAATCGGACCCAATGCTTGTTATAACCTGGTGACGGACAGGCAGAATAATGTAAACGGCACGACTTATGGGGGTGGTGGCAGTTCTAAGGTACATCCTTGGCATGTTACTTCTGTTCTGCAAGGGATAGAGGCGGAATATCCCGATGCGGAAGTGTGGTATGCGGAAGGAATATCCAATGCATATAAGCCGAGATTGTTCCGTTCTGCTAAGTTTTATACCGAGGATGGAAAACAAGGACTGAGAGCAAAATATTATAAAATGGGGCAAGGTGACGGCAGTGCTTTGCCCGATAAGCTGATGCAGCAACAGGCGAAGGCGGCGGGAAGAACGGAAGATAGTGATAATGGTGTTTCTGCTGTTTCGTCTTCTGTCTCTGCAAAAAGTTCGGACAAGGAGCCGGTGATGGAAAGAATCGACCGGCATGTGGATTTCTCTTGGTGGGGAACTCCGAAGGAAGGTTTGGGCGAGGATTATCGTGTGGAATGGGAAGGCTATGTTCCCGTGGAACGGAATGACAGTCTTCTGTTCTTTGTTGACGCACAAGGAGGATACCGTTTGTGGATTGACGGAAAGTTGTGCTTGGATGCCTCTGCTTCTCAGTCTTTTGATTGCAGGCAAGTGGCAGTGGACGGTCAGAAGGGGGCACGGCTGCATGTGAAGTTGGAATACCTTAACCAGCGAAGTTTGCCGGCAGAGATTCGTTTGGGATATGATTATAAAGGCAATCTTGATTTTTCGGAAGCTTTGCGGTTGGCACGTCAGGCAGATGTGGTGATATTCTGTGGCGGTCTGGACGGCAGCATTGAGTTGGAAGGACGTGACCGTCCGTTTGAACTGCCTTACGGTCAGGATATATTGATAAATCAACTGGCTGAGGTAAATCCGAATCTTATTGTCAGCCTGCATGCCGGAGGCGGTGTGAGAATGAGCCCGTGGATTGACCGGGTAAAGGCAGTGGTGCATTTGCTGTATCCGGGACAGGCAGGAGGACGAGCGTTTGCCGAAATGCTGTCGGGAAAGGTGGTTCCTTCAGCCAAGTTGCCTTTTACCATAGAAAAGAGATGGGAAGATTCTCCGGCTTGTGGCAATTATGATGAGACACGTAAAGAACGGAAGGTGTATTATAATGAAGGAATATTCGTGGGTTATCGTGGATATGACCGGAAACAGGTTGAGCCGCTTTATCCGTTTGGATACGGTTTGTCTTATACTTCGTTCGAGTATTCGGATTTGCAGTTGACGGAAATAGACAAGAAGAACAAGTCGGTTGCACTCTCTTTCAATATAACGAATACGGGAGGCTATGAAGGAGCGGAAGTGGCTCAGGTATATGTGCGTGATATTGCTTCGAAGGAAGCACGTCCGTTGAAGGAGTTGAAAGGTTTCCAAAAAGTATTCCTTCGTCCCGGTGAGACAAAGCATGTTTCGGTGACATTGGACAGAGATGCTTTTCAGTATTTCAGTGAGAAGAAATCCGACTGGGTGTTTGAATCCGGGGAGTTTGAGATATGGGTAGGTGCTTCTTCCAAGGATATCCGTTTGAAAACGAAAGTAAAGATGTGATAAACATAATTATCCACTGTAGGAGGCCGGCTGAAAAGTTTGGCAGCTCATTCTGTCATTCTGAGTGCAATATACTTTTGGGGTCAGCCTCTTACGGTAGATAATTATTTATCTTTGTTTTCAGTCTGCCCGTCTTCGTGGCAGTGACATTTCAGTATGCGATGGGGGAAATTGCCGTGTCCCAACAGTTCAATGGGGCATCCGAAGTGCTCTTCCAGCCATTCGGTGGGAACTTCTGTATCGGGGTGATAATCCAGTGTTTCGTTGACACAGGCTATTGTCTTCACGTTCTGCAAGACAGTGCCGATATCGTGGCTTACCAGGATAATCGCCCGTTCTTTATTGATTTCTTCCAGCAAAGAGTATAATTTTGCTTCAAAGCGTTTGTCTATGTATGTGTTAGGTTCGTCCAGTATCACCACTTCCGGGTTGGATACAAGTGCCCGTCCCAGAAGTGCCCGTTGCAGTTGTCCGCCACTCAGCTCACCGATAGCACGTCCTTCCAGTCCTTCCAGTCCCATGCGGGAAATGATTCTCCTGACCTGTTCATGCTGTTCCGGGGAATAGCGGTGCAACAATGATTTCTGTTTGCTGAGTCCGGACAATACAACTTCGTATATCGAGATAGGAAACTTCTTATCAATGCTGTTGTACTGAGGCAGGTATCCCATGGTTATTTCCGGCACTTCTTTGCCGTTCTTATAAAAACGGATGGTGCCTGATACCGGTTTCAGCAGTCCAAGGATTAATTTAATCAGTGTCGTTTTTCCGCCTCCGTTAGGGCCGATAACACCTAGAAAATCATGCTCATATACGTTCAGGTTGACACGGCTGAGTACGGTCTTTCCATCATAAGCGGCAGAGATATCGTTTAGTTGTATAATAGGATGGTTTGTCATAAGCACTTTTATTTGGTAAGGGCCTTTGCTATATTTATCATTTCTTCCTGCCAATCATAGCTCAGCGGATTAATCGGGATAACATCTACTCCCAGTTCATCGGCTATCAATTTGGCGTTACGCGTATCAAACTCCTGCTGTACAAAGATGACGTGAGCATTGTCACGGCGGCAGGTCTCGATTAAATTTTTGAGATGAGCAGGCGAGGGTTCTTTTCCTCCTTCTTCGATGCTGATTTGTTTTAATCCGTAATCGCGGGCGAAATAGCTTAATGCCGGGTGATAAATAAGAAAAGTGGTATCTGCATGTTGCAGTAGTCCGCGAAGTTCATTGTCTGTCCGGGTGATAATGCCTTGCAAACTATCCAGACGATGTTTGTAATAGGGTGCATTGGTACTGTCCAACCGGCACAGGGCAGCATAGATGTTATCAGCTATTATAGAAGCATTCCGGGTTGAGTTCCAAATGTGTGGCTCGATACCTCCTCCATGATGATGGTCACCATGGTTGTGTTCTTCCTCATAGATAGGGTCTATACCTTTAGAAGTATCGAATACCTTGAGGTGCGGGGCGTTGGAAGTCAATTTATCCATCCATGCTTGTTCGAATCCAATGTAACCGATGCGTAAGTAGGCAGTACTTTTGTCCAGATTGACCAACTGTTGCGGAGTAGGGTCGTAAGTCTCCGGGCTGCTGCCCTTAGGAACCATACTGACTACATTATATTTATCTCCGGCAATGACTTCCGTGAAGTATCGCAACGGCTCGAGTGTAACGGTTAATGTCTCTTTGCCGGACTGTTGCTGCTTGGAGCCGCAAGCACTCAGGCAAAGCAGAGTGACGAGAAAGAGAGCGATTCGTTTCATATTTTCATTTATTGAGCGTTTATTTGGTGGCACGTAATATTTCACGTTTTCCACCCGGAGGTCCCGGAAGACGTTCCACCGTAAACCCGGCTGCCTGCAACATTCTTCTTACTATCCCTTTGGCGCAGTAGGTGGTCAGGATACCTCCTTTGTTTAATATTTCATATAGAGAGTTGAATAGAGACTGTTCCCACATTTCCGGCTGCTTTTCGGGTGCAAACGCATCAAAATAGATAATGTCATAACCGGATAGAGAGGTCTGTCTTGCTTCTTCCGAATGAAAAAGGCGGGTAAAATCCCCTTCTATCTTATGGAGTGTGAACCACGGAGAGAGTACCTCGTCCGTTTCCCATCCGGCATTGTGAATGGCGTAGTAATCTTCTCCATGTCCTTTTCCTATAAGGCCGGGATAATTCAATTTATGTACGGTATCTTCGCTTAGCGGATACCGTTCGATGCCTGTATAATATACTTTCTTCCGAATCTCTTCTGCGGTAAGCAGGGTGAGGAAAGCATTCAGGCCTGTGCCCAGTCCTATTTCGAGAATACGCGGTTCGGCAACCGGAGAATGCTTCAGTCCCATTTCGATGAATATATGCTGTGACTCCGTCAATGCTCCTTTTACCGAATGATAATGTTCATCCAGCTCAGGTACATAGAGTGTATAACTGCCGTCTGCTGTCTGTTCCAGTTCCATAAAATTACTTCATTAAAGCGGAGGCTTCCAGCACTCCCCAAACCAACAATGCATATCGAAGTACCTTTCCGATTGTCATGGCCAGAATGACAATCCATATATTGGCACGCATCATGCCCAGTACGATGGAAATGGCACTTCCCAAAATGGGGATAAAAGCAAAGAATGCCATCCATGCTCCCCGTCCGTGTACGAACTTCTCGGCACGGTCCATTTTTTCTTTTTTGACATGGAAATATTTCTCTATCCATTCCATGTTACCCAAATGTCCCATCCAGTAGCAGGTCATGCCTCCGGATACGTTTCCGGCTGTGGCTGCGGCAATACTTATTACCGGGTCCAGTCCCAGCGGACCGACACAAGCTGCCAGTACAGCTTCCGAACTGAAAGGAAGAACACTGCCGGCAATAAAAGAGCCGAGAAATAGCCCCCAATACCCCCAGTCTATCAGGAATTGAAGAATTGCATCCATAAATTATAAATAGCTAATGTTATTAAGGTAACAAATGTAATGATGAAAAAGATGCCGGAAAAGCGATTACGGGTTAAAGTAAATAAATGTCCTGTTAAAATGGACATCATAATGATTTGTAATTGCAACAACACATTGAAGTGCTGAGGTTGTAACAAACCTAGTGCATAAATCCATGCTTCGACGGCTATCAGGAATGAGAGGAATAAACGTGTACGCGTCTTGTCTAAATAGGAAACTATAAAATAGTGCACGCTGCATGTCAGTGATATCAATGTAATGCCTCCCCACGAAATAATTTGATCGGGAGTAAAACCGGTATAGTGGATAGGCTGGAATTGTATTAATGACTGCAATGGGCTGTAAAACAGTTCTATTTTACCGTTATAAAAGGCATAGCCGAAGAGAAACCAATAGGGAACTATCAGCCCAACCAGTCCGGCAAAGAATGTTTTTGCCGACAAAGAACGAAAACTGATCATACTGATATAGAACAAAGGGGCGAAATACAATAGTTGTGGAAAAGCCAGACTACCGATAATCTGAGTGTAAAGAAAAAGGAATGAAAGATGTTCCCCGATGCCTGTCCGGATTCGTAGCTGCGAAATAATTGGAACAGAGCAATGATAAATGCCGGTGGAACGAGATTGGAGATATGGAATGGATGAAGAAACATACATGCCGATATGATAAACCCAAACAGGCTGACGTGCAGCATCGTCCGGGTTCGTATCAGGGTGAAGGCTGTATTTATTTCAATCATCATGTATCCGGTCAATGCACACGATATAAAACTAATCAATTCATTCCATGAATGAATGCTGACTCCCCATAAAAACAGGCATATAAGGATAACAACGGGAAGGGTTAACCTTCCCGTCGCTATCTCTGTCTGGAGTTTATTATAGCCTGTCATGCATTATCTTTTCAACTATGACACCATTAAAGGTCGAATCCGATATCCGAGCGGAAATACTTCTTTTCGAAATCAATCTTCTTGGCATTGGCAAAAGACCGGGCCAATGCCTCTGATTTATCGGCACCGTATGAGCTGACTGCAATGACACGTCCGCCGCTAGTTACTACCTTTCCGTCTTTTAATGCGGTTCCGGCATGAAATACGATACTGTCTTCAACAGCATCCAGCCCGTTAATGGCAAAGCCTTTGTCGTAGTGCTCGGGATATCCGCCCGATACCAGCATGACACATACGGCAGAACGCGGGTCTATTTCCAATGTATTCTCATTCAGGTTGCCGGCAGCCCCTCCTTCAAAGAGTTCTACCAAATCACTCTTGATGCGAAGCATCACGCTTTCTGTTTCAGGGTCACCCATGCGGACATTGTATTCAATCACCATCGGTTCACCTTTTACATTGATAAGACCGAAGAAGATGAAACCTTTGTATTCGATGCCTTCGGCAGCCAGTCCTTCCACAGTGGGACGGATGATGCGGTCTTCTACCTTTTGCATCCATTCCTTATCGGCAAACGGAACAGGAGAAATGCTACCCATGCCACCGGTATTCAAACCTTTGTCACCTTCACCTATGCGTTTGTAGTCCTTTGCTTCGGGCAGAATCTTGTAGTTCTTTCCGTCTGTCAGAACGAATACGGAACATTCGATGCCACTCAGAAACTCTTCAATGACTACAGTGGCGGAAGCATCACCGAACATACCGCTCAGCATTTCTTTTAATTCTTTCTTGGCTTCTTCCAGTGTAGGCAGAATCAATACCCCCTTGCCTGCACACAGTCCGTCGGCTTTCAGTACATACGGAGCTTCCAGTGTTTCGAGAAATGCCAAACCTTCTTCCAGATTAGCGGCAGTAATGCTCTTATAACCGGCAGTCGGAATGTGATGACGCTGCATGAATCCTTTTGCAAATTCTTTGCTTCCTTCCAATACGGCACCTGCCTTTGACGGACCGATAACAGGTACGTTTTTCAGTGCTTCGTCGTTCTTGAAGTAATCGTATATTCCTTTAACCAGTGGGTCTTCGGGACCTACCACTACCATGTTTATATCGTTTTTTACTACAAACTCTTTGATGGCTGCAAAGTCGTCGGCTTTGATAGCTACATTTTCGCCTACCTCGCTTGTTCCGGCATTTCCCGGAGCTATATACAGTTTCTCAATCTTGGGGCTTTGGGCAATCTTCCATGCCAGGGCGTGTTCGCGTCCGCCTGAGCCTAATAGTAACAGTTTCATATTCTGATATTGAATTTATTATTTTAGATGGTCTTCAAAATAGCGGGTGATGTGTTCGTATAAGTGAACACGGTCACGGCCGAACATATTGTGTCCGTCTTCCGGGTAGATGAAGAAGTCAGGATGTGTACCTGCATCAATGCATGCACGCAAGAAGGTGTAGCTGTGTTGTGGTACACAGGTGGGGTCTTCACCACCATGAATCAGCATCAGCCGTCCCTTCAGGTCGCCGGCTCTCAATTTCAGATTTGCTTTATTATAGCCTTCCGGGTTGCTGAGCGGACTGTCCATATAGCGTTCGCCATACATTACTTCATAATACCCCCAATCGATAACCGGACCACCGGCTACACCTACCTTAAAGATATCATTATAGGTCAGCATGAGATTGGTGGTCATGAAGCCGCCGAAGCTCCAACCATGTACACCGATGCGGTTTTCGTCTACATAACCGAGTGATTTCAGAAATTCCACTCCTTTTACCTGATCTTTCATTTCTTCTGTACCCAATTGGCGGAAGGTGCAGTTCTCAAACTCCAGTCCGCGATTGTCACTGCCGCGGCTGTCGACAGTCAGCATTACATAACCCAGCTGGGCCATGTAAATATCCCATCCTCCTGCACCATAGTTGCGTACATTGTGTATCATCTGTGCATGAGGACCGCCATAAACATAGATGACTGCCGGATATTTCTTGTTGGGGTCATAGTTTACCGGTTTTATCAAACGATAATAAAGATCTGTCTTGCCGTCGGCCGCTTTAATGGTGCCAAGGGTGATTTCGGGCATATTGTAAGCATCCATCGGATTGGCAGCAGTCAGCAAATTGATATTTTTTCCTTTACCCGAAGTAGGAACAATGTCGATATTACGAGGGACTGTGGAAGAAGTATAGTTGTCTATCACATATTTACCGCTTGCCGACAGTTGTACATTGTGCATCCCATCCTTATTTCCGATGAGACGGCGCTTTCCGGTTTTTACATTCACGGCGTATGCGTTGCTCTGTAACGGAGAAACTTCGGTGCTCATGATGATGATTTCTTTGGCTTTAGGGTTAAAACCTAAAATGTTTTTCACTAACCATGTGCCTTGGGTGAGTTGCTTCACATGAGTATATTCATAGCAAGTTCCATCTGTTTCGGTACGGAATGAGGTCGGTTCTGCTTTCAATTGTGTATCCATCAGATACAGATGGTTATATCCGTCACGTTGGCTTTGGTAGAGAAATTTTGTTTCATCCCAGGGTAGGAACGTGAGTATATGTTGCGGCTCTACATATTTGGGATGTTCTTCCACATAGAGCACGGCATCTTTTTCTCCGTTTTCTGCATTGTACCGCACTAGTTCTGCATGATTTTGGTCACGGTTCAATTCTATCACATAAACGCTTTTTTCGTCCGGGCTCCAGCTGATGTTAGTGAAATAGCGGTCGGTCGGGTCACCGGCTTTCAGGTAAACAGTTTTTTCGGTTGCAGGATTGTAAACTCCCACGGTAACTTTATGGCTGGTCATTCCTGCCATCGGATACTTGTCCGGTTCGAGGGTGGCGATACGGGTAGTGGTATTCACTTGCGGGTAATCCGTTACCATTGTTTCATCCATGCGGTAAAAAGCGAGCAGGTTTCCTTTCGGACTCCAGAATGTACCTTTATAAATACCGAATTCCTGACGGTGTACACTTTGACCGCATACGATGCCTTTGGGTTCATCGGTTACTTGGTGGGTTTTACCGTCTGCTGTGGTTACAAACAAATTATTGGCAATGGTATAAGCCAGCGAACGGCTGTCTTTGTTCCAGTCTTGGTTGGCTGCTTTGGCAGCGATGGGCTGGCTCCATATTATTTCTTTTTTGTCACAGTCAATCAGCACTTTGTGGGTAGATGTGTTTACCAGCATCCACTTTTCGGCATATGGAAAAGATACATTGTATAAATGATTCATCTTTCCCAGTTCCTTGGCTGCCAGTAAGTCATTTGTGTCTTGTAAGGTGAAGAGAACAGTCTCTTTTCCGTTGGTCGGGTTCACCGCTTTTACCTCTTCTATGTCGGCGTTGACACATACGTCTCCCCACCATTTCAGCCCATGCAGATTCTTGGGTTGCAGATTGAAATAATTGTTTCCTCCCGGCATCAAATCTTCGAGAGTAAAACTTTTCTTATCTTGCGCTATAACATTCATAGTAGAGATACATGATGTCATTAATATAAGTAGACTTTTTAGTATAATATTCTTCATAGCTTCTTATTTTTCCCCAACCTGAATTTCTGAATCAGAATTTCAAGTTGGTTATTTTTTTACTATTTTTCCTCTCTTTTAAAGCGTGGCTTGAATTCTTTTCTTTCTTCGTTTCCTCTGTCTTTTCTGTCTCTGTTCTTGAAATCTCCACGTCCTTCGCGTTTGTCGTCAAAGTTGCGTCGTTCGCGCCGTTCTCCGTATTCCACTCTTTCACTGTTGCGACGGGGACGAGTATCTTCGCGTCGTGGTTTGAAATCTCTGTCTTTATTTTCAGTGCGGAACTCTTTATATTTGCCGTCAAACAATTGATATTTGCGGAATTCACATTCCAAAGCACCATTAAACAGCGGTACTTTGACTGATGGTTTCAATCCGATCTGGTCGAAGCATTCTTCACGATAACTCAATATCCATGCATCATTTCCGGCAAATGCATGTTTCAGTCGTTCGCCAATCATTTGGTATAAACCTAATAAATCGTTTGTCGAAATACGTTCACCGTAAGGAGGGTTGGTGATGATAATACTCTTTTCTTTCGGTTGTTCGAATTGCTGGAACGGTTGTATTTTTAAGATTACCTCTTTGCTCAGTCCTGCTGCTTTCACATTATGTGTTGCAATTTCATTGGCTTTCGGGTTATTGTCATATCCGTATACTTTGTGTGTGAATTCACGTTCTTGTGAATCATCGTTATAAATCGTATCGAATAATTCTTGGTCGAAGTCATTCCATTTTTCGAAAGCAAATTCTTTGCGGAATACGCCCGGAGCGATATTACGTGCAATCAAGGCTGCTTCGATAGGAATAGTTCCCGAACCGCACATCGGGTCTATCAGGTCACATTCGCCTCTCCAGCCGGTCATTAAAATCATACCGGCTGCCAGTACTTCGTTCAACGGAGCTTCTACTGCCTCCTGACGATAACCGCGGCGATGTAATGATTCGCCGGAACTATCGAGTGACAAAGTACATTTGTCTTCGGCAATGTGTATGTTCAGTGCTACATCAGGGTTATTGATGCGTATGGAAGGGCGTTCACCGTTCTTCTCGCGGAAGTAGTCTACGATGGCGTCTTTCACCTTATAGGCTACGAACTTTGAATGGCGGAATTCATTCGAGAATACTACTGCATCTACTGCAAAGTTCTTGTTGGTGTCTAAATACT
>OGPL01002772.1_pt1 | contig 12280 bp, 9 predicted proteins | sample 1552901 | NCBI WGS metagenome assembly OGPL01 (sample SAMEA2580244, study PRJEB22360) | human gut metagenome | biome: human gut; feature: human-associated habitat; material: faeces | place: Denmark | collected 2008/2010 | reverse complement strand
ACCGATGCGGCGGAATACGGCCCGGAGGTCTCGAACGCGCATCTTGCCTTCGGGTCCCACCGCAGTTTTGCCGGGACGGGTGTATGCTGTTTTACCGGGGCGGGTGTATGTTGCGGACCTTTGCTGGTTTGCCGGGACGGATGCACGCTGTTTTGCCCGACCGGACCTTCGCTGTTTTGCGGGGTGGATGCACGCCGTTTTGCCGGGGCGAACGCTCACTGTTTTGTCGGACCGGGCGCATTGACCGGAATATTTCGTACCTTTGTCCCGGAAGCCGTCCCGTGTTTCTGGCGCCGCACCCGCTAAGATGCACCCCGCTGAGTGCCCACAGAGATGCGTGCCCGGCATGGTGCCGCTTCGGCCCTGCCTGAACGCTCTGCGGCCGCGGACCCGAAGCGGCAGGAAACGGCGACCGTAATTCCGCAAAACCGATTCGTCATGGAAGAACTGACTCTTACGACCCCCGCACTGCTCTTTTCAGCCGTCTCGCTGATTCTGCTGGCCTACACCAACCGTTTTCTGTCGTACGCCCAGCTGGTGCGCACGCTCAAGGAGCAGCACCTCCAGCACCCCTCGAAAGTCACCCGCGCGCAGATCGACAACCTGCGCCGCCGCCTGCACCTCACGCGCACGATGCAGATTCTGGGCGTTTCGAGCCTTTTTCTCTGCGTGGTGACGATGTTCCTGCTGTATGTCGGATTTTTCGTCCTTTCGGCCTATGTCTTCGGCGCGGCGTTGCTGCTGCTGATCGGTTCGCTGGGCGTGTCGATCTGGGAAATCCAGATTTCGGTCCGCGCCCTCGAAATCCACCTGCACGACATGGAGAAATAGCCGTAATAACGAAGATGCCGCGACCTCGCGTCGCTGCATCTCCCACTAACCTACTTATGTAACCTAAAACCAACTTGGAAAACCTCGTCCGGTTTTCACACTGCAAATATACGGGGCCGTCGTTACTTTGAAATGACGGCCCCGTTACATTTCCGTTTCACGGGCCGGAGGACATTCCGCCGCAAAACCCCGGCATACCGGGAACCGCAGGCGCGTGGCCGGACGCGGACAGTGCGGTGCGGCCGGACAGGCATGCGGAGATGTGCGGTTCCTGCGCATGAAAGGGTCCGGAATTTCCGTCTCCGTTTTTCGCCCGCTTTCCGGAAGTGCCTTTTCGGATTAAAAAGGCGCATTTCCGTCGGTTTCGGGTTTTTTTATTAATTTAGCGGAGTGAAAACGGTGTGCGCCGGCACTCCGGTCCGGCCCGTTTCCCGATCTTCAGCGATGCTCAGACGTTTGTTCATATTGGCCGCCGTCGTGTCTCTCGGACTTCCTGCCGTCCGCGCGCAGGAGGGTGCGGCTTCGCATGCCGCGGTGATTCAGGCCGATACGCTGCCGGTGTTGCTGGAACGGCTGGAACGGGACCCTGAGGACATAGACCTGCTGGTCGAAATCTGCTCCCAATACACCATGCGGAGCGAATTCGCCGCGATTCATCCCTACGTTTCGCGTCTCCGCAGGGCCGGGGCCGCACACGACGACGAGCGTGCGCTGATGTACGCCGACCTCTTTTCCGGACAGTCCTACCTGCTCGCCGAGGGCAGCGACTCGACCCGCATATACCTCGACCGGGCTTTGATCCGCGGGCGGCAGTGCGAAGACCCGGTGGCCTTGTGCCGGATTTACAATGCGCTGGGAATCTATGCCGTCAGCATCGAAACGAACTATTTCGGCGGCATCGAGTATTTCCTCGAAGCGATGAAGTACGCCCGCAGCGCCTCGCTGAACCGCTTCTATCTGGTGGCGCAGTGCAATCTTGCCAATACGTACTACATGCGCAACGACCCCGCGGGCCTGAAATACGCCGAGGAGGTCTACCGGCTGGGCACCGAGTGGGGTTACGACTACCTCGCTTTCGGCGGTGCGGTCATCAGCGCCTACATGCACTACATGCTCGGCGATCAGAACCGGGCTTTGGAATACATCCTCCGGACGCTTCCCGACACCGATAAATTCGGCTACCACACCGAGCTTTACAGCCTTTACGCCAATATCCTCCATGCGCAGGGCGACGATGCGGGCGCCGAACGCTATTACCTGATGGCGCTCGACCACATCGACGAGAAGGTCGTGACCGCTGCCGTGATGACCTACCTCAGTTACGGAACCTACCTGAACGACCGGGGCGAGTACGCCCGCGCGATTCCGGTGCTCCGGCAGGGCATCGAACTCTCGGAGCGGAGCAACAACGCCGTGCACCGCTATAAGCTCTACCAGCGCATTTCCGAGGCCGAAACCGCGCTGGGCCGCTACCGCGAGGCGCTGGACTATTTCAAGAGCTACCATAGTCAGGCGGACAGCATCTTCAACGTCGAGCGGGAGCGTTCGATCAACGAACTGCGGGTCAAGTACGACGCCGAGCGGCAGGAAAACATGCTGCGCAAGAGCGAAATCGACCTGATCCGCCAGCAGCGCCGATTCCAGCTGCTGCTGTTGCTGCTGCTCTTCGCCGTCGGCATTTCGACGGTGGTCTATATCCTCTACCGGCGCAAGGACAAGATGTACAAGCAGATCGTCCGGCAGCAGTACGAATTTCTGAAAAAGGAGAAAAAGGCCGCGCAGCCGGCCATGCCCCCCCCCGACCCTATTTCCCCGCAGACTGAAAAGCAGTCGCCCGACCGTGACGAACACGCCGTGCGCGACGCCGAACTCTTCGCCCGGATCGAATACCTGATGCAGACGGAAGGCGTCTACCGTCAGAACGACCTGACCATCGAACGGCTCGCCGAGCGGCTCGACACCAACCGCACCTATATCTCCCGTGCGATCAATCAGCAGGCCGGGAAGGCTTTCAGCAGTTATGTCAACAGCTACCGCATCGACGAGGCCGTGCGGCGTCTTTCCGACGTCGACGACGATACGCCGCTGAAGGCGCTTGCCCAGATGCTCGGCTACAACCACCTGCAAACTTTCTATACTTCGTTCCAGAGTGCGATCGGCATGCCGCCGTCTAAGTACCGCGAGAAACTGCTCAAACTCCACCGCGAGCACCAGCTCTGAGCGCAACCCCGTTTTTCGGGGTTTGTTTTTTTTCGGAATTTGTCAATTTTTACGAATTCCGAAAAGCTGCGTTTCATAAATCGTCCGGCTTCTTCTATATTTGCCAATAGGTTGATGAGGCGCTTTGCCCGATGCGGGCGGTGCGTACCCTTTTGGTGATTTTGTCCGGCGGATGTCTGTTTGACGCAGGCGGTGCCGTCCCCGAATCCGTAAGTATTCTTTTAAACGCTGTTCATATGAAAAAAACGTTACTATTCAGCAGTCGATCCTTGTTGACTGCGACTTTGTTCTTCTGCGCCGCTTCGGTCGTCTCCTGCCAGAAGGAGGAGACCGCCGGCGCCGCGCCTTCGTGCGCCGCGATCCGTCTGACCGCCGAGCCGGCGGAGCTCGTCCGGACCAAGAGCGAAACGGACGTCGCCTATGCCTCCCGCTTCGTGGAGGGGGACGCCATCGGCCTCTTCGCCGTGATCCGCACCGATGCCGAGACGCAGGCCTATCCGGCCGCTTCGGGCAACTACATCCAGAATGCCAAATTCGTCCGTCAGGCCGACGGTTCGTGGCGTGAGGAAGGCTCCAAATCCTATTACATGGAGCAGGGGCAGGTCATGGACCTCTATGCCTATTATCCCTATGCCGAAGGCGGAAGACCCGACGAATTCACCGTCTCCTCGGACCAGACGCAGGGCAACGGGCCGTCCGACCTGCTGGCGGCCGTGAAAACCGACGTTACGCCCGTTTCGGCGCCTGTCGGCATGGTTTTCTACCATGTGATGTCGCAGCTGACGATCGTGGTCTCCAACAGTTCGAGTGCGGCGGTGACCGGAGTCAGCGTCGGCGGACTCGTTCCGACGGCCGAGATCGACTATTCGGCGCCGAAGGCGGCGGCCAAAAGCGGCGTCGCCGCTGCGGAGGTCAAAACCTGCGAGGTGAAGCCCGGCGCTACCTATCGCGCGATTCTGGTGCCCCAGCAGGCCGCCCTGACCGTCACGGTCACCACGGACGACGGCAGGAGCCACAGCAAAACCCTCTCTTCGGCACAGCTCGAAAGCGGCAGACGGTACGATATGTCGGTTCTCGTTACCAACGAGGAGATCCAAATTTCGCTCAGCGGCGATATCGGTGATTGGGAAGACGGCGGATCGCTCGACGGCAGCGGCGGCGGTGACGGCGGCGACGACGATTCGCAGACGCTCTCCTACGGGGGCGTGACCTACCGGACGACGACTGTCGGGGAGACGGTCTGGATGGCCGAGAACCTGCGCTATGTGCCCGACGAAGCGTTGCTGACGAAGGGCATTTGGTATCCCGACGGCAACGAGGATGCGGAGTACGTCCGCGAACACGGCATGCTGTACAGCTTTACTGCGGCGCTGGGCGGCGCACAGGCCGTTTCCGGCGCTCCGGTTCGGGGAATCTGCCCGGAGGGCTGGCATGTACCTTATATCGACGAACTACAAACGCTGGCCGCGGGTCCCGATTGCGGATTTACGCTCGCCGGCATGTGGAATTCCGTTTCAAAGAACTATGTCTCGTCGGCTAAAAGCGGTTATCTGATGAGTGCCACGACTGACGACGGAGGAAGCAGCTACAGTGCGCTGTTGTTCTATGCGTCCGGCGGCAATCCGTCGCCTTCATCGCTGCCGGCGGGTAACGGAGTTTCGCTTCGCTGCGTGAAAGACGCGAAATAGTGCGCTGAAGCGCTGCAACGAAACAAAGGTCCCCGTTTTCGGGGACCTTTTCTGTAGTGCGGTTGCACTGCGTTTTTTGTGTTTTGCCCGGTCGCGCCCGGCGTCAGTCGCGGTTCAGGAAGAAGATCGGAATATTGGCCACGAACACGTCGTCGCCGCAGAGCCGGTCGCGTTTGGCGATCAGTTCGCTCAGCAGGATGTCGCCGATGACGTAGTTGCTCTTTTCGCTGGTGTACTGTTCGTGAATCTTCGTGAAGTTCAGGATGCCGAGAATGTCGGTATCCGTGTACCGGACGTATATCTTCAGCGTGATGTCGGTCGTATAGTCGGGCTTCTGGATATAGCTCAGCTTCTTGTATTCATAGCGGTAGCCGTGCAGGCGGGCCATGATGTCGCTCAGGATCGACGAAGCCGTCGGAAGGCTTCCGGCCCCCTTGCCGAACATGAACTGCCGGTCGTAGCACTCGCCGCGGATCACCACGCCGTTGTACTCGTCGTCGACGCTGTAGATATACTTGGCGGGCGTCACGAACTCCGGCATGACGAACATCGTGAAGTGTTCGTCGCTTACCTTCACGACCTGCGCCACCAGCTTGATTTTCACGTTCTTCTCGCGGGCGTACTGGATGTCCGCATCGTGAATCGTCGAAATGCCGTACGTGAAGATGCGCTCCGGCGCGACATAGGTGCCCAGCGCGTGTACCGTGATGATTACCAGCTTGAACAGCGAATCGTAGCCTCCGATGTCGAACGACGGGTCGCTTTCGGCGAATCCCAGCGCCTGCGCCTGCGCGAGTGCGTTGGCGTACGAATCCTTGTGGTCGAAAACGCGCGAGAGGATGTAGTTCGACGAACCGTTCAGGATACCCTTCACTTCGAGCAGCAGGTCGTTGTCGTAATACTCTTCGAGGTTGCGGATGACCGGAATCGAACCGCACGACGAAGCGTCGTAAAGCAGCGCCACGTTGTGCTTTTTCTGGATTTCGATCATTTCGGGCAGGTGGTGCGCCAGCATCGTCTTGTTGCCCGAAACGACGGGAATCCCTTTCAGCAGGGCGCTTTTCACGATGTCGTACGACGCTTTGGCGTCGTCGATCACCTCGACGATCAGGTCGATTTCGGGATTGTCGAGGATCTCCGCCGGAGAGTCCGTGAAGTGCGAACGGTCGATCGAACGGGGTTTGTCGAGCGAGCGGACGCAGATTTTGACGATTTCGGCATTGGCGTTCTTCGATTTGCGGACCACTTCGTAAATACCTTGTCCGACGACGCCGAATCCGAACAGGCCGATTTTAATTTTACCCATATGCTGCATGTTTGTTGATTATTCGTTATTCATGAACGGACGGAGGATGTCGTTCAGCTGTTCGTGCTCGACCAGAAATCCGTCGTGTCCGAACGGCGAGTCTATTTCGTGGTAGACGCTTCCGGCGATCATGCCCTGCAGTTCACGCATCTCGGCCGGAGTGAAGATGATGTCGGTCGTAATGCCGACGACGATCGTGCGGGCCGCGATCCGACTCAGGGCGGCCGTTACCCCGCCGCGTCCGCGTCCTGCGTCGTGGGTGTCGAATGCGTTGAGAATGGCGTAATAGGAGTAGGCGTTGTAGCGTCTGCAGAGCTTCTCTCCCTGATACTGCTGGTAGCTCGATGCGCGGTGCACGGCCGGAAGCTCTTCGCGGTCCTGCTGCGTGAGGTTGTAGCCCAGCGATCCCCTGTATGTCAGCAGGCCGATGGCGCGGGCCACCGCAAGACCGGCCATTCCCGCGTCGTCGCGCGGCTCGCCGAACGTCCGGTCGGCTTCGATGGCCATGCGCTGCGTCTCGTCGATGGCGATGCTCCACGGCGACGCCTTGGCCGAGGTGGCGATCAGCACCAGTTTGCCGATGCGCTGCGGCTCCGTGACGGCCCATTCGACGGCCTGAAATCCGCCCACCGAACTTCCGACCAGCGCGCCGATGCGTCCGATGCCGAGGGCGTCGGCCAGCAGGATGTGCGCCCGCACGATGTCGCGGATCGTGAAGGGCGGGAAATCCCGGTAGTACGGTGTGCCGGTTTGCGGATTCGTATGAAGCGGTCCCGTCGTGCCGTAGTGCGAGCCGAGGATGTTGGCGCAGACGACGAAATGACGCGCCGGATCGAGAAATTTCCCCGTTTCGACCGTGTGCGGCCACCAGTCCGCGACGTCCGAATTGGCCGTCAGCGCATGGCATACCCACACCACGTTGTCGTGCGCGGCGTTCAGTTCGCCGTAGGTGTGATAGGCGATCTTCAGCTCCGGCAGCGTGTGTCCCGTTTCCAGCCGGAACGGTTCGGGGGATATGTAAATGCGGGGTTCCATTACAGATGTTTCAGCGCTTCGTTCAGGTCTTCCTTTATGTCGTCGATATGCTCGATGCCGAGCGAAAGCCGCAGCAGGTTGGGATATACGCCCGAAGCGGCCAGTTCCTGTTCGCCGAGCTGGGCGTGGGTGGTCGATGCGGGGTGTATGAGCAGCGTTTTCGCGTCGCCGACGTTGGCCAGATGGCTGATCAGACCGAGGTTGTCTACGATCTTCGACGCCTGCTCCGCACTGCCTTTCACACGGAACGTCAGCACGCCGCCGAAACCGTTGCGGAGGTATTTCTTCGCCAGCGTGTGGTACTTGCTGCTTTTGAGTCCCGGATAGCTGACGTGTTCGATCTTGGGATGCTTCTCCAGCCACTCCGCGACCGCAAGTGCGTTGTCCACGCTGCGCTGTACGCGCAGCGAGAGCGTTTCGAGTCCCTGCGTCAGCAGGAACGCGTTGAACGGGCTGATGCAGGGGCCGATGTCGCGCAGCCCTTCGCAGCGGGTGCGGGTCGCAAAGGCGGTTTTGCCGCACTCTTTCCAGAAGTTGAAGCCGTGATACCCCTCCGAGGGTTCGCTCAGCAGCGGATATCTGCCGTTGCCCCAGTCGAAGTTGCCGCCGTCCACGACTACCCCGCCCAGACTCGTGCCGTGCCCGCCGATCCACTTGGTCGCCGAGTGCGTCACGACGTTCACGCCCCATTCGATCGGCCGGCAGAGGAATCCGCCCGCGCCGAACGTATTGTCGGTCACCACCGCGATGCCGTGTTTGTGCGCCAGCGCGACGATGGGTTCGAAGTCGGGTACGTTGAATTCGGGATTGCCGATCGTTTCCAGATAAACCGCTTTCGTACGGTCGTCAATGAGTGATGCGATGCTTCGGATGTCGTCGCCCTGAGCGAAGCGCACTTCGACGCCGATGCGGGCGAACGTATGCTTGAACTGGCTGAACGTGCCGCCGTAGAGAAACGACGTGCTGACGATATTGTCGCCCGCTTCGACCAGATTGCTGAACGCCAGATACTGGGCGGCCATGCCCGATGCGGCGGCCACGGCCGCCGTGCCTCCTTCGAGCGCAGCCATGCGCTCTTCGAGAACCGAGGTCGTGGGATTGCTCAGACGGGTGTAGATGTTGCCCTCTTCGCGCAGGGCGAAGCGAGCCGCGCCCTGTTCGGCGCTGTCGAAAACATAGGACGTGGTCTGGTAGATCGGCAGTGCGCGCGAACCGGTCACGGGATCGGGCTGCTGGCCTGCGTGTACCTGCAGCGTTTCGAATCGGTAGTTTTTCGGAGTCATATTTCGCTGTTTGTTCGTTACAAAAAAATCCGACCTCGAAGGAAGCCGGATTGTGTCGTTCGTGCATACGGAAAGGTTACACCCGGCGGAATCGGCTGCGCATGCACATCATACCCATGGTCATCATACCGCGGAGTGTTCCGCGGTACGTGCTGTCGTGTGTGTTCATTGCAGTCATTTCAGCTTCGGATCTGTTTCCAATGGTGCAAATATAGCGGTTTTTTTGAGTTTTACGCTCGCCGCGGGATATTTTTTTGGAAAAACCTTTCCCGCGGTCGGAATTTTGCATGCCAAAGATGCGATTGTGGCCTGTTTTGTTAAATAAATGAGCGGAAATGATTTGGAGCTGAAAATAATGTTTATCTTTGTCTCGAAGAATGTGCGCAATGCACAAGGTAAAGGCTTCGCAGCCTGTTTTCTCGACGGCCATGACGCTGCCCGCCGGGGTCAGGAACCTTTATGTGCAGACTACCCTGCCCGACGGTACCGTGTCGGTCAGCATGCAGCCGGTTTCCGCGGCTCTCAATGTTGCGGGCGCCGTGATGAAAAGCGCCGAAGCGCACAAAATCCGCACTTCCGCTGCTACACGCAGCGAAAGCTCGTCGATGCCCGATTATCCGACATTGCCGGTTAAGACGGAAAGCGACTTCGCCGAAGGCGCGGTTATCCGCCAGACGCCGGCGGGCAATATCGACCTCGGAGCCAGCTGGATCGCCAAACCCTATGCCGCGGCGGCGGAATATTACATTCCCGCGGGCGCCGAGATTACGGGCAATATCAATTTGAACGGCAAGTTCTCGCCCCATTCCGCTCCGGTTCTCTACGTGGCGGGCAAACTGACGCTCAATGCGTCGGTTACTATCGGACAGGCGACCCTTGCGGTGCTTCCGGGCGGTAAAGTATATATCAAGGAGGCGAAAGCCAACCTCCAGCAGAATGCGGTCAATCCGGCCATCTATGTATTCGAGGGCGGTACTTTTACGACCGACAAGACGAGCTTTTCCTGCAAGACCGTCGTCAACGAAGGCACGTTCGTTGTCAACGGACTGTTCAACGTCAACACCTCTTGCGAGTTCTACAACGGAGCGACGGCCGCATTGCAGGCGGGTGAAGTCGAAGTCACCAACAAAGCGAAGCTCTACAACGATGGCAAGGTCGAAAGCGCCGATTTCCGGCTCAATACCTACGCCGAGCTTCACAACTGCGAGAACGGCACGGTTGCCATCGACGGAACCTTCTATGTGACCAACTATTCGGTGACCTACCAGAAAGGTGTGGCCACGATGGATAAACTCGAAGCCCGCGGCGGCGGTACGCTTTACGTGAACTGCTATACCGCAGCGGACGATGTCATTGCCGAAGGTGCGAAATTCTACATCGCTTCGGGTTCGGGTCTCGACGCCGGAACGGTATATTTCAACAGCAATACGGAGCTGTATGCCGCAGCCGGTTCGATCTTCTCCATGAACGAATACAATGCGAGCAGATCGGGCGGCAACGTGCGCATCGTCAGTCAGGCGCAGGCCGACCAGCCGATGGCCGTGGTCGTGATCCGGGAGAAGGGTGTCAGCTCGCGTTATTACGGTACCAAGTTCGAGGGTCTTATGGAGGTCGTCTACGATAATGCGGCCGATGCGAAATACGTCATCGACGCCGGCAGCCTGATTGACGGCGCCGTGATGCGTGACAGGCAGACGGTCGTGATTGCCGGGAGCAAATGCAACGGAGGCAAGGAGCCTGTGACTCCCGACCCGGAGCCGGAACCCGAAATCATCGAGGTGATCGGTGCGCCCTACACCTATTGTTTCGAGGACGGCTGGCCGTGGATCGGCGATTACGATATGAACGACGTGGTCGTCGTGACCGGCATCGACCGGCTCGTGAACAAAGAAAGCGGCAAGGTGGGTTCCATCCGCATCAACTGGGAGCTGAAAGCCGCCGGCGCCGCGCACCTCAATGCGTTCGCCGTGCAGCTGGACAAGGTCGCCGCTTCGCAGATCGCCAGTGTCGAGACGACGAACACGGCCTTCGGCAAAGGCGCATTCGCTGGACCGGGTCTCGAATCCGGCAACGAATATGCCGTCATTCCGCTCTTTAACACCGCGCAGGAGATTCTCGGCGAAGGCACCTACATCAATACCTCCAAAGGTACGGCGCCCGTTCCGACCGTGAAGCATACGACGACCGTGACTTTCACCCGGCCCGTCGATGCGGCTGCGGTGCTGGAGTCGGCCGTCAATGCCTTTATCGTCGTCAATTCGAAGAGTTCGGGCGTATTCAGCCGCGATACCGAGGTGCATATGCCGACCTACAAGCCGACCGGATTCGCGGTCGTTTCGGGCAATACGTTCACCGAAGCCGAGCCGTACAAGTACTTCGTGTCGAAGGGAACGGGTATGAAGGACAACTACATGATGTGGGCGCTGATGATTCCGGGCGAGTTCCGCTACCCTGCCGAGCGTAAGGACATCCGCACCGCCTATACCTATGGCCGCATCGGGCGGCGCCCAGCATGTGGATTGGTACGAGGACGAAGCCGACGAGGATATGCTCTATTAAAGATTCGTATCGGTTATTCCGAACCGCAAGGCCGCAGGTTTTTCCTGCGGCCTTGTTTTGTGTGGGGAGACCTTCCTCTTCCTCTATTGAACCGTCGAAAAAAACGCTCCGCAACGAATCGTTGCGAAGCGTTCTGATGTTACGAAATACGGTTTATCGTTTTCTGTCGATGCGTTCGATGCCCTGCCGGGTCGCCGCACCGCGCAGAATCGTTCTGCAAAAAAGGTAAACCTCCTCTCGCGTGGCGTTGTTGAGCCGTAGTTCCAGAATCGTCTCCAGTATGCGGTCTGCAAAACTTGCGCCCTCGATTTCGGGAAGCAGCAACCCCTCTTCCTTGCTGGCTTCGAGGTGGTGCGCCAGCTCGCGGCGCCAGAACTCGCGGTGTTCGTCGAAATGGTCCGCATAAATTATTTTATGGCGCAGGTCCGACAGGAAACTGCTTTCGACCATGTAGAGGTTGGCGATATATTCGTATGCCAGCTTGAAAGTCCTCTGCAGGGCGCTGCCGCTGCGTTGTTTCCGGTACGTTGCGATGCGTTCGCGCTGCTTGCTGCTCATCGCGTCGAGACAGGCGTTTATCAGATCGTCCTTGTCGGCGAACATTTCATACAGGGTGCGCTTGGAGATACCCAGCGTCTGGGCGATCTCATCCACCCGGACGGCACGGATGCCGTTCCGGGCGATGAGCGCCTGTGTAATGCGGATGATCTCCTCCTTGGTCGCTCCCCGCTTCATTATTTCGCCTCCTCAGCCATGTCACGACCGCCGCCGAGAGCCTGATAGAGGTTCACGACGCCTTGTATTTCGTCGAAGCGGTCGGCTATCTGAGACAACTGGGCCGAAAGCAGTGACTGCTGGGCGGTCAGCACTTCCAGATAGGTCGTGCTGCTATGCTTCATCAGCAGTTCCGTGCTCTCCACGGCGCGCTCCAGCGCTTCGATCTGCTGTACCCGCAGATCGGCCTTCGCGCGGGCCGACTGGCACTGCGTAAGGGCGTTGTTCACCTCTGCGCCGGCGTTGAGCAGCGCCTGCTGGAACGCCAGCTTGGTCTCCTCCTGCTGCGCCTTGGCGATCTTCACGCGGGCGCGGTTGGCATTGGCGTTAAAGATCGGCTGCAGAAGCGATGCCGCTGCCGACCACAGTATCTTGCCGGGATCCTTGATCCCCATGCCGCTGTTGTTGGTCCAACCGAGCGTGCCGCTCAGCGTGATCGTGGGATAAAGGGCCGAACGTGCTTCGCTGGTGGCGTAGTAAGACTGCATGAGCGAATACTCGGCGCTGCGGATGTCGGGACGGTTCGAAAGCATCTGTACGGGCACGCCCACCGTCAGGTCGTCGGGCAGCCGCTGTCCTTCGAG
>OGPL01002764.1_pt1 | contig 12335 bp, 11 predicted proteins | sample 1552901 | NCBI WGS metagenome assembly OGPL01 (sample SAMEA2580244, study PRJEB22360) | human gut metagenome | biome: human gut; feature: human-associated habitat; material: faeces | place: Denmark | collected 2008/2010 | reverse complement strand
GCTGGAACTGCCACCACGACAACTTCAAGGATTCCAACCCCAACATCGAGTGGAAAGCCACCCTCGAGCAGGCTGAGAAGGTAGGCATGGGCACCCGTGCCTACACCCTCAAGAAAGTCTGAGCCTTAAACCAAAGGCCGGACGCCTCCCGCACCAAAGCAGAAAGGTGTCCGGCCTTTTCTCTGTGATTTAATACTCGCCCTTTGCCTCCGGCACGAGGGGGTCAACGACATCCTCAAGGGCGTTCCAGTCCTTCTCAGAGAAGGTCAGCTTCTTGGCGTCGAGGCCCACGTCCTCCAGACGGCCTGCCATGGCGTCCTTGTCTTCCAGCAGGGCAGCGGCATCGTCCTTTATCATAGGCCATGCCTCGGCAAAGCCCTCCTGCTCCGAGTCGGAGAGGTTGTCGTACCACTGGGTGTAGGCGTCCTCAATGGCCGTTTCCGTGCGGGCAGAGAGGTTTGCCTCGTCGGCCCAGACCAGCAGGGTGGCTGCGGCCTGCACGCTCTTGAGGGAGCAGCCGGACACGCCGGGACCCCAGCCAAGGCTGGGCTCAAAGGCGGCTGCAGTGCCGTCTACGCTGAACAGTGAGTTCTCGTCGAAATCTTTATTGAACAGCCCGGAGGTGTCGGCCTGCGCGGTGCTGCTGGGGGCGCTCTCGCTGCTGACGCTGGACGGCTCAGAAGCCGAAGAGCTTGCGTGGGAGGCGTCGCCGTTTGCATTGGAGCAGCCTGCCAGCAGGCCGCACAGCAGAGCAGCACTCACAAGGAGCGAAAGGATGTGCTTTTGAGTCATAGGGGATGTCCTCCTTCTATCTGCGCCCGGCCCGCAGGCCGGGGAAAATATCTCTCTGAGACTAGTATACTGTTCTGCCGCGCGGTTGTCAATCGGCCTTGGGACGAACAAATTTATTGCCCCGGCGCGGCGGGGCCGGATTGACCTTTCCTGCCCGGAGGGCTATAATAAAGGGTACATGAATCGTCAAAATATCAAGGAGAAATAACCATGAAGAATGCAGCTTTTTCGATGGAAGAGCTTTTCCGTTTTCTGGACGCCGGCGTCAGTGCTTTCCACTCCACGGCTGCTGCGGCCGCCATTCTGGAAGCCGAGGGCTACCGGAACTGCCCGGAGAGCGCGGCATGGCACCTTGTGCCCGGCGGCAAATACTACACCACCCGCAACGGCTCGGCCATTCTGGCCTGGCGGATGCCCAAAGGCCCGCTCACCGGCTGGCACGCCGCAGCCAGCCACAGTGACTCGCCCACCTGGCGCATCAAGACGCTGGACGGGGCCGACCACGGCTTTGCCCGCGCCGAGGTGGAGGGCTATGGCGGCATGCTGATGTCCACCTGGTTCGACCGGCCCCTGAGCGTGGCAGGCCGCCTGCTGGTGCGCACCGCTGACGGCGTGGAGAGCCGTCTGGGGCAGCTGCGGCACATGCTGGCTCAGGGCGGAGCCACCGGGCGCAAGCTGGACTTTCTGATCCAGGAGTTCAACCGGGAGGCCAACACCGGCCTGAACTACAACCCCCAGGTGGACCTGCAGCCCATCTTCGGGGCCGAGGGCGGCAGCCTGAAGGACACCCTTGCCGCCGAAGCCGGGGGAAAGGCAGAGGACATCCTGGCCACCGACCTGGTGCTCTGCATCACCGAAAAGGCCCAGCGTGTGGGCCTGCAGGGCGAATATTTCATGTCCGGCCGCATCGACGACCTGGAATGTGCCTATGCCACCCTGTATGGTTTCCTGCAGGGGCGCGGTGAGGAAGCGGGCCGCGGCGACATCTGGGTGATGTTCGACAACGAGGAAGTGGGCTCTTCCAGCCGGCAGGGTGCACAGGGCAGCCTGATGAGCGATGTGCTGGCCCGCATTGAGGAGAGCCTTGGTGTGACGAAGGAACAGAGCATCCGCGCCCGCACCAACTGCCTGCTGCTCAGCGCCGACAACGGCCACGCCATCCATCCCAACCACCCGGAAAAGAGCGACCAGAAGCTGCCGGTGAACATGGGCGGCGGCGTCATCCTCAAGTACAATGCCCGCCAGACTTACACCACCAGCGGCCTGACCGGTGCCGCCTTTACCGCCATCTGCGAAAAGGCCGGGGTGCCGGTGCAGACCTTTGCCAACCGTGCCGATGTGGCGGGCGGCAGCACCCTGGGCAACCTGCTGGGCCGCCAGATCCTGATGCCCATGGTGGATATTGGCGTGGGCCAGCTGGCCATGCACTCGGCGATGGAAACGGCCAGCTGCAAGGATGCGGAATATCTGGCCAATGCCTGCGCTGCCTACTACAACACCCCCATCTTCCAGCCGGAGGACGGGCAGTGGAAGCTGGGCCTGTGAGCGGGGCTGTGGTCGGGCGCTTTGCGCCCAGCCCCAGCGGGCGGCTGCATCTGGGCAATCTGGCCTGCAGCCTGCTGGCCTGGCTCAGCGCCAGAAGTCAGGGCGGGCGCATCGTTCTGCGCATTGAGGATCTGGATGCCGAGCGCTGCCCCCGCAAATATGCCGACGCACTGGAAGAGGACCTGCGCTGGCTGGGCCTTGTCTGGGACGAGGGCGGCAGCAGCGGCGGCCCCAACGGCCCCTATTACCAGAGCGAGTGCGCCGCCATCTACACCGAGAGCTATAACAAACTGGAAGCACAGGGCCTTGTTTACCCCTGTTTCTGCTCCCGTGCCCAGCTCCATGCCGCCAGCGCACCCCACACCTCCGACGGCAATGTGATCTATCCCGGCACCTGCCGGGGGCTGACGGCGGAGCAGATCGCCGAAAAGTGCAAAAAGAAAGCCCCGGCCTATCGTCTCATGGTGCCCGATGAGGACATCGCCTTCACCGATGGCTGTATGGGCCCTCACACCGAGAACCTGCTCCGCGACTGCGGGGATTTCTACCTCCGCCGCGCCGATGGCGTGTTTGCCTACCAGCTGGCTGTGGTGGTGGACGATGCCCGCATGGGCGTGACGGAGGTGGTGCGGGGCGCGGACCTGCTCTCTTCCACCGCACGGCAGCTTTACCTCTACCGTCTGCTGGGCCTGCCTGCCCCAAAGTTTGCCCATTGCCCGCTCCTGCTGGCCCCCGATGGCCGCCGCCTGTCCAAACGGGACGGGGACCAGAGTCTGGAAAACCTGCGGGCAAAGTATACGGCACAGGAGATCGTGGGCAGGCTTGCCTTTGCCTATGGCCTTCAACCTGAACCGGCTCCCCGCACCCCGGAAAGCCTGATCCCAGACTTTTCCTGGGACAAGGTTCCAAAGCAGGATATCTGCCTGCCGGAAAATCTGTTTTAAGTAAACCCACGATTTTTGCCATGCCTGTGCAAAGATCGCGGGTTTTTCTTTACAAAAAAACAATCTATGGTAAAATATAACTAGAGATTTTGCCGAAACAGAAAGGAGCCTGTTATGCGTAAAATGTTAAAAGCGTCGAGTTTGTTGATCTGTGCAATGCTTTTGTTCAGCGCATGTGCAAGCTCTTTGAATCTGAGACCGGGACCTTTCCGTTCGGAAATGCAGGATGTTTTCGTTCAGCAGACGACACTTACGGTTCCGGCCAGTCACGCCGAACATGGGGAGGATTATGTCATTGAGTGGCAGGACCCGGTGATGGAGCAGCACGTCCGGAAATGGCTCGACCGCCCGAAAGGGGATATTTATCACAGCGATGTCTGGGATTATCAGCGGGTTACGATAAACTCCGGAACCGGTATTGAGGATCTCATCGTCAAGGATGCACCGGACGGGGTGGACATTGGGGGAAACGTCAGCAGCAATGAGCAGCTGGCAGCCTGCGCAGTCAGCGTAAAGGGAACGTATGATCCGGTGACCTCTCTGGCAGACCTGCGGCATTTTGACAGCTTGCAGGTATTGTATATCAGTAATAAAATGGGAGCTTCTCCCATTACCGACCTGACCGGTCTGGAAGAATGCAAAAATCTGATGCTTCTGAGTGTGCCCAGTGTGGAAAGCAGTGCATTTCCGACCTTTGCAAAGCTGGATTCCGTGGTAGAGTTGAAGTATGGCAGTGGCGGGATCCGGACAGATTCCAATGTCTCCGATCTTTCGGCGCTGGCGCAGATGAAGTCACTGAAGATGCTGTGGATCACCGGCAGTGAGGTCGATCTGACCCAGCTGGCCGGAGCCGATCTGCGGGTTCTGAGACTGGACGTGACTCGGATCGGTTCGCTGGAAGCGCTGAAGCAGATGGAAAATTTGAGCCTTCTGCAGCTGAACAATGGGCAGGAGATCGACAGTTTTGCCCCGCTGGCGGGAAGCAGTGTGCAGTATCTGAGTATGTCCCTCTCTGAGGCCGAAAAGGAAAACTACAAGGACATGGATTATACCCCCCTGACCCAGATGCCGCAGCTGATCTGGCTGGACCTGACCAACAACATCACGTTTGATACGGAAACCTGCAAAAGATTGCTGGCGAACGATACGGCTCTGAAATATCTGAACATTTCCTACACCCCGGCGGCCAAAGATGCCGAAGAGCTGGATACAGCGCACCTGAAAGAGTTCACTGCTCCGGCTCCGTAATGCCCCAAAATGCAAAAACTCCCCCGTCCATTTGGCGGGGGAGTTTTACGTTTCAGAGAAAGTTTACAGCCGCTGCAAGGCTCTTGCGTCGCTGCGTTCCAGTGCGGTCATGGCCGTATCCAGAACCATGGCCAGGAGGATGCCCAGCAATACATCAATGCAGCTGTGCTGCTTGAGCAGAACCGTGGACGCAATGATGGAAACGCAGAGCACGGCGGAGGCGGGCCGCATCCAGCGGCGGCCGGGCGTTTCAAAGATGCGGCTGCGGTAGTAGGCCATCATCAGGGTGACGGAGTTGAACACATGGATGGAGGGGCAGACATTGAGGGGCGTGTCGGTGGCATAGAGCATCCGCACGGCCTGAGCAAAGATGTCGCTGCCGTATACCCGGTAGGGCCGCAGGTCCAGGCCGGTGGGCAGGATGACATAGCAGGCCAGCGCAATGGTCATGCCCGCAAACAGGGGCAGGCAGAGCCGCCAGAAGTCGGCCCGGGGCGCTTTCCACAGCAGGTAGAACAGGGTGAACGGGATCCACAAAAACCACGCAAAGTAGGGCACGATGGCATATTTGCAAAAGGGGATCAGGTCGTCCAGATGGCAGTGCACCAGAACATCGGGCACGGCAATATGGACTTCGAGCCAATGGAACGCCGAAAGGTAAAACAGGAGATAAAACGCCATGAACGAAACGGGATGGCGGGAAAACCAGTTGCGCATGGAACACACTTCCTTTTCTGGAATGGGGGCCGCAGCCCCGCCTAAAGTTCTTTGCAGCGTATGATTATACCGCGCAAAGACGAAGAAAACAAGACAAAAAGCTGACAAAATCGTGAACACATCCGCGCGGAATTTGGTATGCTTTGGGGAAGCGGATGCAGGGGAGAGAAGCTTCTGCCTATTGATACGAGACAGGATGCGGGTTTCCTGCACAAAAAAGGCCCTCCCCGCCAAAACTGCAATGGCGGAGAGGGCCGGATATACGGAAACTCAGATCACCTTTTGTTCCATCCACCTGCCGCGGACAAAGCGGACGCAGAAGAACAGCGAGCGCATGGCCCAATCCAGGAACATGCCCATCCAGATGAACAGCAGGCCGCAGTGGAACTTGAGCACCATCAGGTAGCAGAAGGCCACCCGGAATACCCACATGGAGATGACGCTGACCGTCATGGTAAAGGCGGCATCTCCGGCGGCGCGCAGGATGTTGGGCAGGGTGAAGCTGGAGGGCCACAGGATCAGCGATACAGCGTTGAACCAGACCATCAGCTCCAGTGCCATGCCGTAGGCCTCCGGCGAGAGGTTGAACCAGGAGAGCGCCAGCTTGTTCAGGAAGAACAGGCCGGAAAGATTCATCGCCCAGTCCCCGGCGTAGGCGGTCAGGAGCAGCAGGCGGGAATAGCGCTTGGCCTGTGCCTTTTCTCCGGCACCCAGACACTGGCCCACAACGGTCAGCGCGCCGATGCCCACGGCGGAGGCGGGCACGTTCAGGAAGCTGGAGATGTTGCCTGCCACGGCGTTTGCCGCAATGGCGGCGGTGCCCAGCGTGCTGGTCAGGCTGGAGACCGACAGCTTGCCGATCTGGAACATGCCGTTCTCGATGCCGGCGGGAATGCCGACTTTCAGGATGCGCTTGATGAGGTCGAGGTCAGGCTTCAGGTCGGTGAGGTGGTCGATGCGCAGCGCACAACCCGGCTTCTGCAGCAGGAACATCACGGTGAAGCAGGCGATCATCCGGCTCACGAGGCTGGCAGTGGCCGCACCCATCACGCCCATGCCGAACCCGTAGATCAGGATGGCGTTGCCGCCAATGTTCACCACGTTCATCACCAGGCTGGAAAGCATACTGATCTTGCTGTTGCCCTGGGCGCGGAACAGGGCCGCACCGGCGTTGTACACGCCAATAAAGGGATAGCTCAGGGCCGAGAGCAGGAAATAGGTCTCAGCGTAGCGCATCACATCCGCGTCAATGGAGCCGAAGATGCCCCGCAGGATGGCGTGCCGCCCCACCGCCACGATGACGGCGGTGACCACGCTGAGCGAGATCATAATGAACATGATCTGTGCGGCGCTGGCCTTGGCCCGTTTGGGCTCCCGGTGGCCGATGTACTGGCTGGCGACCACCGCGCCGCCGGTGGCCAGTGCGCTGAGCAGCTGGATCATCAGCACGTTGAAGGAGTCCACCAGGCTCACGCCCGAAACGGCGGCTTCGCCCACCGAGGAGACCATCAGGGTGTCCGCCAGACCGATGGAGATGCTGAGGGCCTGCTCTGCCACCAGCGGCAGGAAAAGTGAAATGAGCTGTTGACGGTTGAACAGCGGTCTTGATGTGGTCGATGCGTCTGTCATGGTGTCCTCCCTTGGCGCGTGGATTCAAACACACCCATGATAGCGCGGAATGACGTGAAAATCAAGGCGTTGTATCCAACAAACCTGAAAATCAGGCAAACTCTTTGCTGGGGGTCAGGCTGGTGCCATAATAAACAATGTAGTCGTAGGGGATCTGGGGGTTGTACGCGGCCAGATCGCCGTACTTGGCCAGAATGTCGTTCCGCAGGTTCTCCGGGGTGTAGGGCTGCCCGGCGGAAAGGGTGTCGGCGCAGACAGCGTTCCACATGCTCTCGGTAAAGGCGGCGCAGTTGAAGTAGGCCGACCAGTGGTCAGATTTGGCAAGGTTGCGGTTGACCACGTCCAGCTGGCCCTGATCCAGCGAGGTCTGGACAGCATAGATGTTCTGGTAGTAGGAATCGGCCAGATAGCGCTTGTAGTAGCCCTCCAGATTGTACCAGATGCCGGTGTGCTCCCAGCGGTTGCCGCGGGGGCTGAAGGTCATCTCGGTGTCGGGCGCGATCCGCAGGCCGCCCACCTCGATGTCATGGTCCGAAACGTTCCGCACCGAGAGGAAGGAGTGGCCGCTGGAATTGATGGAGGCATCGCCCCGATCCTCGGCCCGGGCGTAGATGCGCAGCAGGGCCACGGCACCCTCGGCGGGTTCTGCACCGTAGGCCTGCACGGCAGATCTATGGTCGGCCTGTTCAAAATCGTAGGGGCCGCCGGTGCTGGTGGTAAAGCCGACGATGTTGCGGATCTGATCCTCAAGGGGGCTTACATCGGTGATGACACGTTCGTCCTGGGGGGCGGGCGTGGCGGCGGGAGCCTCGGCCAGCGCGGCGGTGCTGCCGAACACGCACAGGGCCAGTGTCAGGCAGAGGGAAAGGGCGCGGAACAGCTTTTTCATGGGGTGACCTCCAAAGAGAAAAAAATTCAGGTCAAGGATAGACGATTTTTGGGGCGCTGTCAAGAAAAAGATGTCTGCCGCCTTTACCCCCGGGGCCGGTTGTGTTAAAATGGAACTGGCAGCCGTGCCCGGTGGTTTGGGGTATGGGGCCGTTCGGAAGGTAAATGAATCTGACCCAGAGAGGGGAACAACCTATGCCAAAAGAAGCACACAAGGTCGTGGTCATCGGGCACCGCAACCCCGATACCGATTCCATCTGCTCCGCCATTGCCTATGCGGAGCTCAAAAACCGCACCAGCACGCTGGTCTGTGAGCCGCGCCGTGCCGGTAAAATGAATCAGGAGACCGAGTTCGTCCTGAAAAAGTTCGGTGTCACGCCGCCCCGGATGTGCACCGACGTGAACCCCAAGATCCGGGACGTGGATTACCGCGAGATGCCGGGCATCCCGGGCTCCACCAGCCTGCGCCGCGCATGGAAGATCATGCGCGACCAGCAGATCGACACCCTGCCCATCACCAGCGCGGACAACGAGCTGGAGGGCGTGATCACGGTCAAGGACATTGCCACCGCCAACATGGACGTGTTCGATACCGCGGTGCTGGCCAAGAGCCGTACCTCTTATAAGAACATCCTTGAAACGCTGAACGGCACCATGGTGGTGGGCAATGCCGACGCGGTCTGCACCACCGGCCACATCAAGATCGGCACCGCCACCCCCGAGCTGCTGGAAAGCAGCGTGGAAAAGGGGGATATCGTCATTCTGAGCAACCGGTACGAAAGCCAGCTCTGCGCCATTGAAAAGGAAGCCTCCCTGCTCATCATCTGCAATGGGGCCAAGGTGGGCCGCACCATCCAGCGCATTGCCGATGAGACCGGCGTTGCCATTATGACCACCCCCGTGGATACCTATGCGGCGGGCAAGCTCATCAGCCAGTGCGCGCCCATCTCCTATTATATGACCCGGGACAACATCCTCAAATTCACCCTCGTCACCCCTGTGGCCGATGTGCTGCGGGTGATGGCAAAGGTGCGCCACCGCTATTTCCCCATCCTCGATGAGGACGGCAAATACTGCGGCATGGTCAGACGCCGCAACATCATCGCCCTGCGCAAGCGCCGCATCATTCTGGTGGACCACAACGAGGCCACCCAGGCCGTGGAGGGCTTTGATCAGGCCGAGATCCTGGAAATCATCGACCACCACCGCATCGGCAGTCTGGAGACCAGCGGGCCGGTCTACTTCCGCAACCAGCCCGTGGGCTGCACCGCCACCATCATCACCCAGATGTACGACGAGAACGGCGTCGAGATCCGGCCCCAGATCGCCGGTCTGCTGCTGGCGGCCATCCTCTCCGATACACTGGTCTTCCGCAGCCCCACCTGCACCCCCATCGACGTCTCCACCGCCAACCGCCTCGCCAAGATCGCAGGCGTCGAGATCGACGCCTTTGCCTCCGAGATGTTCGAGGCCGGCGAGAAGCTGGACGGAAAGACCCCTGAGGAAGTCTTCCTGCAGGATTTCAAGGTGTTCATGTGCGGCGACGTCCGCTTCGGCGTGGCGCAGGGCAGCTACATGACCCGCAAGAACCTGAAAGCAGCCCAGAAGCTGCTCACCCCCTATCTGCCCGAAGCCTGCGGCAAGCAGAACGTGGAGGACCTCTATATGCTGCTGACCGATGTGCCGAAGGAAGAGAGCGTCGTCATCTGCACCGGCCGTCATGCCGACGAGATGCTGCGCAGCGGCTTCGAGAAGGAGCCGGAGGAAGATGGCAGCTGGGTTCTGCCCGGCGTCGTCAGCCGCAAAAAGCAGTTCATCCCCGCCCTGATGAGCGCATATCAGGAGCTGTAAGCCGCTTATGTTCGATTTTCTGAATAAAAAGGACCGCCAGCCCCCCGCCCTGCCCGAGGGCACCGTCCGGCGGCGGTACTCCATCGAAGGGCAGGTGCAGGGCGTGGGCTTCCGCTACCGCGCCCGGTACGCCGCCCAGAACCTTGGCCTCACCGGCTGGGTGGAGAACGAGGACGACGGCTCGGTCACGCTGGAGGTGCAGGGCGACCCGGCCCTCTTCCTCAAGCTGTTCGCCCTCATCCAGCGCAGCGACTATATCCAGATCACCTCGCTCCGCCAGCGCGACCTCGCCCCCGACCCATGGGAGCGGGATTTCCGGGTGCGCGGCTGCTGGTAAACGCCTCTTATAAACACGAAGCCCCCCGGAGTCCTGCATTCCGGGGGGCTGTTGTGCATCTATCAGGAGTAGTTCCGCCTTGTATTACGAACGAGTACATTGTCGGGGAGTTCTTCTAAAAATAAGGCTATCACAAATTCGTGGAAAATGTGTGTAATTTCAGGAAAAGATTGGAGAAATCCTTCCGCACATCTTACTTTTTTTCACGTTCCGGTTGACAGAGCACCAAGGTTGTGCTATCATCGAGTCAATCATTGTCAAGCCTTTCCGCGGCTCTGCCGCTCGGCTTGGGAATAAGGGAGCGCCGCACGGGCCGGCAAAGGGGTTTTATACCGCTTTGCCGGCCTGTGTTTTTATTTGCCCCACCGGAGGATGGTATACTTTTCCCAAAAAGCGGGAGTGAATTTTGTCATTTTGCTGATTGACAAACTCATACGGGGGGGGGTAAAATTGCATTGTATAGTGTTTCCAGTAAAACAAAGGAGACTTGACGATGAAAAAGTTCAAAAAGCTCACAGCCCTTCTGTTGGCGGGTGCAATGACGATGCTGCTGCTCGCTTCTTGCAACGGCGGCGGTGGCGGCGGCAATCCTGCAAGCTTCGAGCAGCAGGTGGAGGACGCTTTCTTTTCCGTTTATAGCAAAGAAGTCGTCGGCATGACGACCAATGACCCTGAAGCCAAGGCTCTGGCCGAAACTTCCTTTGATTGTATCAAACCGGCTGATGGCAATTTCTATCTTAATATGGAAGACGAAAACCACAATGTTCTCATAAACAAGTGGTCAAAGTTCGATAAAGCGCAGGGCATCATGATGTATGCGCTCCCCCTGCCTGAGGACTCCAACGTGGATTTGATGAGTGTCTCTCATTACAAGGTGCGGGAAATCACCTCGGAAATGCTGAGAAACATGGACATTTCCTCGATCACATCCGCATACAAGAGTGCTCTCAAAGGCTTCACGGATAAAGGCACCGAAGTCACCGCTATCGGCGTCGCGGCAAAGACCATCAACGGAAAGACCTACGTTTCGCTGGGCGTCAAAATGAAAATATCTCCGAGCGATTCCAACTGAATAAAAGCCTGACCAGCCCCGGAAGTGCGGCGTCCCCGCCGCTTCCGGGGCTTTTTGCAGTTTTATGGCAAAAACGCAAACTCTGTGGTACAATAGAAGTCGATATTTACCGATTGAAAGGACCCTCGTGTGTTGCTCCGCATTCGCTCGGGCTGGTCTACGTAAGAAGGACCGGAAGGCTCTTTATTATGAATAGCCTCCGTAAATGGCACTACGGAAGAATTTCGTTGCTCGATCTGACCTCCGAAGCACTTATCCGTACCTTAAAACGGTTGGCGGCCGATCTGAATATCTCCTACGAGGAATTGGGCCGGGGCCGTGTTACCCAGGTAGAGATCGGGCTGAATCTGCGGACGCGAATCCCGTGTCGTCGGCTGATCCGCCTGCTGTCCGGCTATAAGACCCGTTCGAGAAATGCCTTTAAGGATGAAACCGTCTATTTCGGCGACCGGAGCTATAAGAAAGTTATGATCTATGATAAAACGGCCGAGATCGTCGCTAAAACGCCGCTGCGGAACCGGGCCCGACAGGGTGAGGTCTTCGATATTCTCGCCCGTCATGGCTACTATTTCCCCCGCTACGAATTTAAGTTAGCCGACCGGCAGGCCCTCGCGCTGAATAGGCTCGATATTCACTCCGTGGCCGACCTTGTAACCAGCTACGGCGAACTCTACCTGTTCCTCGCCCGGGAAGCCCGGAATTTCGTGCTGTTCGAACGGATTGAAATAACGGACGAAATGACCCCGAAAGAACGTGAAATCGCCGAAGGGCTGAACGAATACGGGTATACCGAATATCTTGCGAAGCGGCGGGAGGCTTGTAGCTCCGCCACGAGTAAAGGCTTGAAGTCGGCCCGCTGTAAAGTACGGAGGGAATTAGTAAGCGTTATTGACCGATACGACGCCGGGAACTACGGAAGCCGTCAATTTCGGATAGACCTCGGGCGGAACCTCGTAAGAATAAGTAAGCACGACCCGGCGCTGAACCTCCCCCAAACCCTCCGGGAACTGTTCACAGGGCGGTCGCGGCGGCCTCTCCGATAATAATAAGGGGAATAAGTAATCTATGTAATAGCTATAATGCTCTGATAGGATAAAGGGGAATATAGTAACGTAAAACTGCGTGAACGGTGTATCTGCACCTCTTGATAATCTTGCTCTCGTCTAATAGGAGAAACGTCGTATATTATTTCGCGCCGCGCCCCGTCAGGCTCCTCGACGTTCTATAATATACGCCCTCGGCCAGCTCTCACGGCGTTCTCCGCCATGCTGTTGTAGATGCCGATTTCCACGCTCCTGCCGCTTCGAAGGAG
>OGPL01002763.1_pt1 | contig 12338 bp, 9 predicted proteins | sample 1552901 | NCBI WGS metagenome assembly OGPL01 (sample SAMEA2580244, study PRJEB22360) | human gut metagenome | biome: human gut; feature: human-associated habitat; material: faeces | place: Denmark | collected 2008/2010 | reverse complement strand
TGCTTGTATCTGTAAAATGCATGGCTTGATGAGCGACGCCTTGTCGTGTAATGAGTCAAAAAGCAGTAACGTAATCAACTTGTAACAAACCTAGACGTTTAAACAAATAATCCAACCTTTTGCGGATTTAGCTATAATTCCACAAACCAAACAGCTATACTCCTTTCATGTCGTGTAGGAAATACGTAGACAAAAAGGAGGTTATGTGATGGTAAGTATTGTTCTTGCTAGCCACGGGGACTTGGCAGCTGGAATCAAGCAGACGGGCTCGATGGTCTTTGGCGATCAGCCGTCTGTTGCCGTGGTCTCGCTCGAGCCGAGCATGGGCCCCGACGACTTCCGTGCCAAGGTCGAGGAAGCAATCGCTTCCTTCGAAGACCAGGAGCAGGTGCTCTTCCTCGTTGATCTGTGGGGCGGCACGCCGTTCAACCAGATCAGCGGGCTCATCGAGGGCCACGATTCCTGGGCTATCGTCACCGGTGTCAACCTGCCTATGCTCATCGAGGCATATTCGCAGCGCTTTGACGCAAAGAACACTGCACATGCGATCGCAAAACATCTCGTGACTGAGGCTAAGGCTGGCGTGCGCGTCAAGCCCGAGTCTCTGGAGCCCGAGGAGAAGAAGCCGGCTGCGGCCGCCGCTGCTCCTGCAGGCGCCATCCCTCCGGGAACGGTCATCGGCGATGGGCACATCAAGATCGCCCACGTCCGTATCGACACCCGTCTGCTTCATGGTCAGGTGGCCACCACGTGGACCAAGCAGATCAACCCCAACCGCATCATCGTGGTTTCCGACGGCGTTGCTCACGACGAGCTCCGCAAGACCATGATCGAGCAGGCTGCCCCTCCGGGAGTCCATGCCAACGTCGTGCCCATCAAGAAGATGGCCGAGGTCGTCAAGGACACGCGCTTTGGTGACACCAAGGCCATGCTGCTCTTTGAGAACCCGCAGGATCTGCTCAAGGCCATCGAGGCCGGCGTCGACATCAAGGAAGTCAACATCGGTTCCATGGCTCACTCCAAGGGCAAGGTCGTCGTCACCAACGCCGTCGCTATGGGCGATGACGACGTCAAGACTCTCGAGGCCCTCAAGGCCAAGGGCGTCAAGTTCGAGGTCCGCAAGGTTCCTTCGGATTCCTCCGAGGATCTCGACGCCATGTTGAAGAAAGCTAAGGCCGAACTGGCCGCTCAAGCATAGTAAAGGAGGGTCCGATACATGTCTGCAATCACTATTCTGCTTGTTGCGATTGTCGCGTTGCTTGCCGGTATGGAAGGCATTCTGGATGAGTTCCAGTTCCATCAGCCGCTCGTGGCATGCACGCTTATCGGTCTCGTAACCGGTCACCTTCAGGAGGGCATCCTCCTGGGCGGTTCGCTCCAGATGATGGCCCTTGGCTGGGCTAACGTCGGCGCCGCTGTCGCGCCTGACGCCGCTCTGGCCTCGGTCGCTTCTTCGATCATCATGGTGCTCGCCCTCAACGGTGGCGCCGCCGATTCGGCCAAGGCCGTTACCACCGCTATCGCCGTCGCCGTCCCGCTGTCGGTCGCTGGTCTGTTCCTGACCATGATCTGCCGTACCATTGCTACCGCTATCGCTCACGCCATGGACGGTTGCGCCGAGAGGGACGACTTCTCCGGCATCGAGCGCTGGCAGTATGCTGCCATCCTCATGCAGGGCCTTCGTATCGCCATCCCGGCAGTGCTTCTGTGCGTCATCCCGGCCGAGGCCGTTACCAACGCGCTTAACGCTATGCCCGACTGGCTGTCCGGCGGCATGGCTGTCGGCGGCGGCATGGTCGCTTCCGTCGGTTACGCCATGGTCATCAACATGATGGCCACCAAGGAGACCTGGCCGTTCTTCGTCCTCGGCTTTGTCCTTGCTGCCATCCCTCAGCTCACGCTGATCGCCCTTGGTCTCATCGGCATCTCCCTTGCCCTCATCTACCTTGGCCTTAAGGATCTGGCCAAGCAAGGTGGCGGCATGGGCGGTGGCTCCGGCGACCCGCTCGGCGACATTCTGAACGATTACGAGTAGGAGGGGAGTGATACATATGGCAGAGAACAAGATTCAGCTCACCAAGGCTGACCGCAAGAAGGTTTGCTTCCGTCATCAGTTCCTTCAGGGCTCGTGGAACTACGAGCGTATGCAGAACGGCGGCTGGTGCTTCGCAATGATCCCTGCGATCAAGAAGCTCTACACCAGCAAGGATGACCAGATTGCCGCTCTTAAGCGCCACCTGGAGTTCTATAACACCCACCCCTATGTTTCCGCCCCCGTCATTGGCGTTACCCTCGCTCTCGAGGAGGAGCGCGCCAACGGTGCCCCGATTGACGACGTCGCCATTCAGGGCGTCAAGGTCGGTATGATGGGCCCGCTCGCCGGCGTCGGCGACCCCGTCTTCTGGTTCACCCTTCGCCCGATTCTGGGCGCTCTGGGCGCTTCCCTGGCCATGTCCGGCAGCATCGTCGGTCCGCTGCTGTTCTTCTTCGCGTGGAACATCATCCGTTACGCTTTCCTGTGGTACACGCAGGAGTTTGGCTACAAGGTCGGCTCCTCCATCGCCAAGGACCTCTCCGGTGGTCTGATGGGCAAGGTCACCGAGGGCGCTTCCATCCTGGGTATGTTCATCATCGGCGCCCTGGTCGAGCGCTGGGTGTCCATTTCCTTCACCCCGATCGTCTCCACGGTCAAGCAGTCTGCTGGCGCCTTTATCGACTGGGCTAGCCTGCCCTCCGGTTCCGAGGGTATCAAGGAAGCGCTGACGATGTACAACTCCGTCGGTGCTACCGCCCTTGATCAGATGAAGGTCACCACGCTTCAGGCCAACCTCGATCAGCTCATCCCCGGCCTTGCCGCCGTGTGCCTGACCCTGCTGGTCTGCAAGCTCCTTAAGAAGAAGGTCAGCCCGATTGTCATCATCCTGGCTCTCTTCGCCGTCGGCATCATCGGTCGCTTCTGCGGCTTCATGTAAGCACGTTTCGGCTTAAGACCGAGAGTTGCTAGGTAAGGGCTTTTGAGCCATTGAAACGGACCGCACCCGGTGGGTACACTGGATGCGGTCCGATTGTTTTTATTGGAGGGCGAGGCGCGTATGGCGCAATCTCAGAACAGCACGGTCGATCTGGCAACGCCGGCAACCTGCCTGATGGGGCTTACCAGCCACGGTAACGTGATGGTGGGCAATAAGGCGTTCGAGTATTACAACGAGCGCAATCCCGAGGATTATATTCAAATCCCGTGGGACGAGGTCGACTATATTGCCGCCGAGGTTTTGCGCGGCACCAAGAAGATTACGCGTTTTGCCATCTTCACCAAGGACAACGGTCACTTTACGTTTTCGACGCGCGACGACAAAGAGACGCTTCGCGCGGTCCGCAAGTACGTCGACGAGGATAAGCTCGTGCGTTCGCCCGACTTTATCGATGTGACGGCCAAGGGCGCCAAGAGCATCCCCTCCGTTATCAAAAACCTATTCCACAAAGGCAACTAGTCATTAAAGAGCGCCCCCCAAAGTAGGACGCAGTTTCCCATGGGGCTCGATTGGGAAAGTGCATCCCAGTTCGAGCGCCAATTCCGGGATGTAGTTTCCGGAACGGGGTCGTTTGGGAAACCGTGTCCCGTTTCGAGCCGAAATTCTGGGACACAGTTTCCAGCGAGGTCCCATTGGGAAAGTTTGACCCAGAATTTGCCTGGATAGTGGGACACACTTTCCGGAGGGCTGTTCCACCGCAACTTCGAAGAGCGGCTATACGCTGTATTACAACGGCGTAAATCTGCTACACTAGTACAACATGCCTCCGTAGCTCAGGGGATAGAGCACCGCTCTCCTAAAGCGGGTGTCGTGCGTTCGAATCGCACCGGGGGCACCAGAAGAAATTACAGGTCAGACGGTATAAATCGTCTGACCTGCTTCTGTATAGATAGGGCTAAATAGACGATAGAGGGGTGAAAAAGGGGTGAAAGAAAGTTCTATGATGAAAACAGCTCGCCTACATATTTCACTCCGATATTTCACCCAAATATCCGGTTTCCAACCCTTCCCACAGCCTACGGGCTTATAAGAAGCCCTTCGGCCATGGAAAGCGTTGAAAACCTAGGGTGACGTTGCTGTGAGATGGGCGAGTTTCCAACAGCCCCCGGCGTCTTCGGGTTTCGCCTGGGACCCTGCGACACCGTGGACCGTCGAAAACTCGCCCTTCCGCTTGGAAGAGGGCTTTTACCCCTTAAAATTGTCCGAAAGTGACAACGACGCAGGAGGTCCGGTATGCCTGCCAGCAAGAAAGAGGCAAAGGAGTTCGTCAAACGGTGGAAGAAGCGCCTCGGTGCCATCCCCGCAGGCTCCAACAACGAGCAGCAGGATACGCAGAAGTTCTGGGTCGACCTGCTCATCAACGTCCTGGGCATCCCGTCCAACACCATAGACAGCTTCGTTGACTTCGAGCGGAAGGTGAGAGGCCGTCGCATCGACGTGTTCGTCTCCGACCACAACTTCCTCTGCGAGCAGAAGTCGTGGGGCATCGACCTCGACAAGCCCGAACCCAGGAACGGCGGCATGGAGACGCCGCTCCAGCAGGCCATGTGGTACGCGCGGCACCTGCCGTACTCCGAGCGCCCCCGCTGGGTGATGACGTGCAACTTCGGGACCTTCCGTCTCTACGACCTCGACAACGAGCGGCCCGAGGACACCGTGCAGGAGTTCTCCCTCGAAGAGCTCCCGGACAGTCTGTATCTTCTGTCCTTCCTGACCTCCAACGAGACGAGCCGCCTGCACAAGGAGCAGCAGCTCTCCATCGAGGCCGGGGCCTACGTCTCTAGGCTCTACGATGCCCTCGCCAAGCAGTACCACCACATCGAGGAGAAGGACGAGCGCGCGCAGGAGGAGCAGCGCTCCCTCAACGTGCTCATCACCCGTATCATTTTTCTGCTCTACGCCGAGGACGCCGACCTCCTGCAATCGCACCAGGCGTTCGGTAGGTACTGCGAGGGTGACCCTGCCAGGCTCCGCCGCAAGCTGGTGGACCTGTTCGAGGCGATCGACACGCCCCTGGACAAGCGGGACGAGTACATGGACGAGGACCTCGCGGCCTTCCCCTACGTGAACGGCGGTCTGTTCGCCGACTCCTCCATCATCGTCCCGCAGATGACCCCGGAGATCCTCGAAGCCATCACCGACGCGTCCCAGGACTTCGACTGGCGCGAGATCTCGGGCGTCATCTTCGGCGGCGTGTTCGAGGGCACGCTGAACCCCGAGACGCGCCATGCCGGGGGCATGCACTACACGAGCGTCGAGAATATCGAGCGCTGCCTCAGGCCGCGCTTCCTCGACGAGCTGTGGGATGAGCTGCACGAGGCCGAGGGCGAGAGGACGGCTGCCAAGCGCAAGCAGGCCCTGGCGAGGCTGCACGACAAGGTGGCCTCCATCACCATCGGCGACCCGGCATGCGGCTCGGGCAACTTCCTTACCGAGGCGTACCGGCAGCTGCGCACCATCGAGAACCGAATCATCGAGGACGAGCTCAGCGAGGAGACCGGCAACGCGGGGCAGACGTCCCTCGTCATTGCGCAGGATAGCCCCGTCCGCGTTTCTCTCGATCAACTGTACGGCATCGAGATTAACGACTTCGCCGTCTCGGTCGCCAAGACCGCCCTTTGGATCACCGAGGAGCAGATGCTCCGAAAGACGCAGGAGATATACGTCGGTTATGACTTCGACTTCCTGCCGCTCAGGAGCCTCAGCAACCTCCATGAGGGCAACGCCCTCAAGACCGATTGGTCCGAGGTGTTCCCCGATGACCTTACTTATCTTGTGGGCAATCCGCCTTTCCTTGGGGCCCGCAACCAGTCCAAGGAGCAGAAGGCCGAACTCCTTGAGGTCTTCGACGGCGCGAAGAACGCGGGCAACATCGACTACTGCGGGGCCTGGTACATGAAGGCCGCGAGGTTCACGCAAGGGAAGCGCACGCGCTGCGCCCTGGTCTCGACCAACTCGATATGTCAGGGCGAGCAGGTCGCCAACCTCTGGAAACCCCTGCATGACATGGGCATCCATATCGATTTCGCACACAACACCTTCCGCTGGGACAACGAGGCGGCGGACAAGGCACACGTGTTCTGCGTCATCGTCGGGTTCTCCCGCGAAGCGGGGAACAAGACGCTCTTCTATCATGCGACGCCCGATTCTGACGAAGACCGGATTGCCGTTCCTCGGCTCAACGCCTATCTGAAGAACGCGCCCGACGCTTTCATCTGGAACAGAAGCAAGCCTTTGTCGGACGTGCCCGCTATCGGTATCGGCTCTCAACCGATTGATGGCGGCAACTATCTGTTCACACCGGAGGAGAAGGCGGCGTTCCTTTCGAAAGAGCCCGCGGCTGAGAAGTACTTTCATAAATGGCTTGGATCGCAGGAGTTCATACGGGGTATTGAGAGATGGTGCCTGTGGTTGGGGGAGGCTTCGTGGGCCGATCTCAAGGGCCTTCCTTGTTGTAGGGAGAGAATCGAGAACGTTAGAAACTATCGCCTGAGTAGCTCGAGGAAGCAGACCTTGAAAGCAGCCGAGAGGCCGAACCATTTCGGTACCGAAATCATTCCTAATTCGACTGCCATCATTGTCCCCAAAGTCTCGTCAGAGCGTAGAAGGTATATCCCTATGGGGTTTGTCGGGTCTGAGACGTTGTGCAGTGACTTGGTGTTTCTAATACCCAATGCGACGCTCTATCACTTTGGCGTCCTTCAGTCACAGCTCCACAACGCATGGATGCGCACGGTCGCGGGGCGGCTCAAATCCGATTACCGCTATTCCGGCGGAATCGTCTACAACAACTTCGTCTGGCCCGAGCCCAGTGAAGAGCAAAGGGACGAGGTTGAACGCTGCGCCCAAGCCGTGCTCGACGCCCGGGATGCCCAAGAAGGTGCGACGCTCGCGGATATGTACGATCCCAAGAACGAGACGTTCTTCCCCGAGCTGATGACAGCGCACAAGGCGCTCGACGCCGCCGTCGAAGCCGCCTATGGCGTCGACTTCGGTGGGGACGAGGAGAAGATAGTCGCCCATCTTTTCAACCTGTACGCCAAGAAGGTCGGTGAACTATAGTGCCAAACTCCATCTATAACCCCATATCGCTGGAGGTTGGTAACATCCTGAAGGATGTTCAGACGGGCAAGATCGGCCTGCCCGACCTGCAACGACCCTTCGTGTGGGGAAACGAAAAGGTCCGTGATCTGCTTGATTCCATGCTCCGCGGATACCCTATCGGCTATGTGATGTTGTGGGACTCTCCGAGCGATGATGCGGGCAAGAGGTCTGCCATAGGCTCGAACCAAAAGGTGTATACCGTCCCCAAGTCCCTTGTCATCGACGGACAGCAGAGGCTCACTGCCCTCTTGAGCTCTCTGTACGGCGTACCCGTGCGAGACAAGAACTTCAGGGAGCGAACGGTGAAGGTCGCCTACGATCCCATCGCACGCTCATTCAAGAATGCCGACGCCTCGACCGAGAAGGATTCGCGCTATGTGTCGGACGTATCCGAGGCCTTCGCGGCGAACCACGACAACAAGCTGAGCGCCTATCGCAGGGCGTTCATCAAGCGCCTTAACGAGGCGAATGCCAAAAAGGGAGAACCCGAACTCGACGATGACGGCGAGGATGCCGTCGAGAGCGGGCTCAACGCATTACTCGGGCTTGAGCGTTATCTTCTGCCGACGCTGGAGATTTCCGAAGGCTCTGTTAGACCAGGATTGACATACATGTGTCCTCACGGTGCCATATCGTTGACCCCATAGACCGCGATGATGGGGGCAGCATGAACGCCGAAGACCTGGTCCTCAACTTCAAGAAGGGCATGGCGAACCTCAGCAAGACCGAGCGCCGCCGCGCTATCGAGTCCGTCAGGGACGTGATCCGCGCGGCAGCGTTCGACGACGCGGCCGGCTCCGCCTACGAAATCGAACGCTGCCCGCGCTGCGGGTCCGCCGCGGTCGTGAAGAAGGGCAAATCGAAGAACGGCGAGCAGCGCTACCTCTGCCGGGGCTGCGGCAGGACCTTCGGCATGGGCAGCGAGCGCATCCTGGGGACGAGCAAGCTCCCGAAGGAGACCTGGATGGCCTACGCCGAGTGCTTCGCGCTCATGCTGCCCCTGCGCGAATGCGCGAGGCGCTGCCGCGTCTGCCTCAAGACCGCCTATACCATGCGCCACAGGCTGATCGAGTGCCTCTCGGCCTACTCCCCCTCGTTCAGGGTCGAGCGGGGCTGCGGCTGCGAGCTCGACGAGACCTACTTCCCCGAGTCGTTCAAGGGCAACCACGCGAAGGGGTCGTTCACGATGCCGCGCCCCTCCCGGCACCGCGGCAAGCAGGTGCACAGACGCGGGCTGTCGCGCGAGCGGATCTGCGTCATGACCGGCGTGAACGACTCGAACGAGACGTTCCTCGAGGTCACGGGGCGGGGCGCCCTTTCGAGGGAGCGCGCCATGGACGCGCTGAGGGGCCGCATCGCGGCCGGCTCGGTCGTCGCGACCGACAGGGCGGCCGCCTACGTCGGCGTCCTCGCCGAGCTCGAGGTCGCCGCGCACGCGGCCTACGACCCCAAGGACCGCTCCGGGGGAACCATCAACCGGGTCAACGCCGTCCACTCGCTCCTCGGCGCCTTCATGGAGCCGTTCAAGGGCGTGTCGACAAAGCACCTCGATGCCTACCTCGCCTGGTTCAGGTGGTGCCGAACCTTCATGGCGACCGATTCCGGCGCCGCCGGGCGCACGGTCGCGCGGCAGCTCGCGCACGGCGTCTGCAGGAGCCGCGTCCGCGACATGTTCAACGTGGAGCCGCCCTACATGGACTACTGGGCCGCGCCCGCCGCATAGAGGCGGTAGAATGGTCGCACCGCGATACACGAGGAGGGGTGAGGCCATGCCGTCGAACATACCGGCCACGACGATCCGCATCGACCCGGAGGTCAAGAAGGAGGCCACGGCCATCCTGGACGAGCTCGGCCTGTCCATGTCCACCGCCGTCAACGCGTTCCTCAGGGCGCTCGTCCGAGAGGGCGGGATGCCGTTCGAGATGAGGGTCAAGACGCCGGCGCCCGACGGGGAGACGGCGAGATAGCCGGCAGGCCGGCATGTCAATCCTGGTCTAACAGAGCCTTTTCATTCGGGTGAGGATAAGATCGCCGACACTCAGCCGCTGCAGGGTCAAGACCAGAAACTGGTAGCTGATAATTATGGCAAGACGGCAGAAATGTCCTATGTAGATGACGTTCCGACTAAGCTTACCTATTACGTGACTAAATCCAACGTGGATACTACGGACAGCACTCGTACAAACGAGACCATCGACAAGCACGAGGTTACCATCAAAGGTGCCATCGTAGGAACCAAAGACTCCGCGATGAAGCTCATCAACGTCTATACGGGCGGTACGTTTAACCTTCAGGGCGGCGTGCTGACCACGACTCAGAACGCGAAAGTCGGTAACCTGATTTATGCCGAGAACGGCTCTACCGTCAATATGAGCGGTGGCTACGTATGCGGTGCTCATACGGGAACTTCGGGAACTGGTGCGGGCATTATGGTGTCTAATGCAAGTGGCAACGGCTCGATCCTTAATCTGACCGGTGGCGTGATCGCTGGCAACTACGCTCCCGATGGCGGCGGCGTGTACGCTAACGGCTCTACAATCAACATGACTAGCGGTACGCCTGGCGGTGCGCCTGGCGGCACGATTTCCGGTAACGGTACGTTTGAGGATAAGCCGGGTTTTGGCGCGGGCATCTGTGCGCTTGGATCAACCGTATACGTTAAGAGTGGTTACATCACCAATAACAATTGCCAGTTCAATTACATGGAGAGAGGCGCTTACGACGATCATAACGGCAACGGTTGTCACGGTGGTGGCGGCATTGCTGCTTACAATGGCGGCAGTCTCACAATTGAAGGCGGCTACATCACGGGTAACTGCTCTATCGAGGCCGGCGGCGGTATTTATGCTGGCGCTTGGGGTCGGGCCCTTTCCTCGTTTACGTTTTCTGGTGGAACCATCGCCAGCAACGTGGCGCAAAACTCTGAGGGTGGCGGCATCCGTATCGCCGCGCCTACCATTGGCAAGTTCAACGTTCCTCTTGGCACGAAGGCATATATCACCAACAACAAAACAAATACATTCAACGACTGGGGCGGCGGTGGCGTATTCGTCCAGGGCAGCAGCGACAACAACGTTCAGTCGGCAAGCCTCGAGATATATAACGCTCTGATTACCAAGAATGATGCCCAGGGCTTTGGCGGCGGCTTTGCCGCCTGCCCGACCGGCGAGACGGCGATTACCGACACCGATGGTATTGCGATTTTTGGCAACACTGACGCAAACGGTAAGCATCGATCGAAAGGCACCCACGAAAAGACCGATGACGCGGATACAAGCAAAGGCGGCGAAATAACTGGAGACTTTATAGAAGCCGGTCACCAGGATCTTTTTCTTATTCGCGATAGTACTAACCCTGAATCGCTGCCGTATATCGCTGCCGTAACGGGTCAGATGCTTGGTGGCGGAGCTGCCAACTGGAAGGGCACGATCGACAATACACCAACGTCTATCGGCAAGTATGAGGGCGCCCAAGCTAAGTACATGATTGGCCTAAGGTCCGACTCGTCCGTTGATGATCAAAATGTCGCTAAAGGGCTGGCTTCGTTATATATCACGGGCAACGAATCCAACGTCCACGGTGGCGGAATCATGACCAACGGAAAAGTTGTTGCCGGCTCCACCACGGAAGTGAAGGTTTACCCCAAGATGAAGCTCAACGGCACCAAGGCACTGACGGGCCGCAAGCTCGAGAAAGATGAGTTTGAGTTCGAGCTGCTCAAGCAGAATCCGATTGTTGACGAGAATGGCAAGCCGATTGTTGACGAGAATGGCAAGCCTTTATACACAGTTCCGAGCTTTGACTCCAAGGGCGCTCTTCAGCTCAATGGCTGGTCGGTGGTCAATACGGTGAAAAACGATGGGAATGGAAAATTCACCTTTGATCTGGGTGAAGTTTATGCTGATGACGCTCTTGTTTACTACTTGGTAGAGGTTCCGGGCACGGACAAGGACGTGGCTTACGACAAGACTATCTACAGGATAGATCCTCAGGTCGTAAAGGACGATAAAAAGTCGCATAACGTGCTTGGTATCGAGTACACGTACTACACGGTCGAAAGCGTGGCTCTTACTAAGATTGCTGCCGATGGTAGTAAAACCGATACTCAGGTTAAACCAGAGAACGAAGACGGCATTGCATGCGTTGCACTTACTGACGGTGCGACCTTCACCAACTACATCCCTAGCGGTGTCTGGACTCCCAAGGCGACTAAGGTTGTTGAGGGTGGCGAGATGAAGGGGTTTACGCTCAAGTTTGCGGATAACGAGAAGTTTGAGGGTGGTAGCGTCAGGACCGTGAAGACTGATGCAACGGGAGACACGACTCAGACGCTTTCGTTCTTGAATGCTTCTCGCGAAGGGATCAAGTATTCACTTTCTGATATCACTAAGGATCCCTATACTCATGGTGACTCTACGGGCCGCGGTGCTTCCAAGACCTTCACGTACTATGTGTGCGAGAAGGACGAAAACTCGACCTATCCGCATTACAAGTTTGATCAGTCGGTCTATAAGCTTAACGTCACGATGGCGGTCCAGAAAGATGGCAGAATCGTTGCCTCGAAGGTGACCTACACAAAGATTAAGGATCGCAACGGTAATAAAGTGACCAACGACACGGACCACGACCTCACCGACACCTCCACCCCCACCTTCACCAATACCTACTCCACCTCTTTGCCCCTTTCTGGTATGTCGGGCGTCACTCTGACGTACCTTGCCGGCGCGGTGGTGCTTTGCGCTGCTGCGGCCTGGATGCACATTCGTCGCAAGGCGAATGCGAAGGGAGGTAAGCGTCGTGAATAAGAAAGTTTGCTCCTTCCCGATCTTGTTTGCGCTGCTTGCCCTCCTGATCGGCACCTGCGCGGTTGTGTTCCCCGCTTCCGCGCAGGCCGCGCCGACCTCGACCGGTTCCATCACGGTGAGCGGCACCGTGGCGAGCAGCTACGACGCCTACCGGATCTTTAGCGCCAACGTCGTCGACGGCGACAGCGACGCCAAGATCGCCATCGACCTTGCCTGGGCGAACGACGCCGCGCGCGACGCCGTCCTGCCTGCGCTGCACAACGCGGGCATGCCCAATTCCCAGACCACCGCGCAGGAAGCTGCCGAGTGGCTCAATGCCGATTCTCACCTTACGAGCGCGCTGAGCGCACAGCTCGCTCGTTCCCTCCAGCGCTCTGGCGCCGTGCCCGTGGCCCTT
>OGPL01002760.1_pt1 | contig 12350 bp, 10 predicted proteins | sample 1552901 | NCBI WGS metagenome assembly OGPL01 (sample SAMEA2580244, study PRJEB22360) | human gut metagenome | biome: human gut; feature: human-associated habitat; material: faeces | place: Denmark | collected 2008/2010 | reverse complement strand
TTTCACACTATCCTTCCCTCCGATACTTGTAACCGGGCAGGTTTTTTGACAGTCTGAGACCTCCCGTCCGGGGACGGGAGGTCTGTCTGTAGGATATTACATATTGCGCGTCAGCGCTGACCCTTGTCGTAGGGGATACCCTCTGCCTTGGGTGCGCGGGACTTCTTGGAGGTGAAGGCCAGCACCACCAGCGAGATGATGTAGGGCATCATGTTGTACACGGGGCTGGGAATGTTCAGGTTCTTCAGGAACTCGAAGCCTGCGTACACGTTGGACAGGGCGCGGAACAGGCCGAACAGCAGCGCTGCCAGCGCGATGCGCGTGGGCTTCCACTGACCGAAGATCATGACCGCCAGAGACAGGAAGCCGAAGCCGGCCACGCCGTACTCAAACCGCCACTCGGACACGCCGGCGGTGATGAACACGATGCCGCCCAGACCGCCCAGCATGCCGGAGATCAGCACGCCCGCCCAGCGCATCTTGTACACGTTGATACCCACGGAGTCCGCCGCCTGGGGATGCTCGCCGCAGGCCATGAGGCGCAGGCCGAAGCGGGTCTTGTACAGCGCCACATAGGCCGCGATCAGCAGCAGCAGCGTCACCAGCATGAACCAGCTGAACTCGAAGGAACCGATGTTCACCAGGAACGCCTTCTTCGCGCCGGCGTACTGGATGGTGGAGGACACGTCGTCGGGGTTGGCCGCGGTGTTGATGGCCTTGACGATAACGGTGGCGCCCGCGGTGCCCAGCATGTTCAGCGCCGTACCGACGATGGTCTGATCCGCCTTGAAGTTGATGCAGGCCACAGCCAGCAGCGACGAGTACACCGTACCGGCCAGCGCCGCCGCCAGCAGCACCACGATCAGCATGGAGAAGGCGGAGGAGCCGGTGGGCATGTAGCGCATGGCCAGCGCACCGCCCAGAGCGCCCATGATCATCACGCCCTCAAGACCCAGGTTGATGACGCCGGAGTGCTCGGAGAAGCAGCCGCCCAGCGCCACAAGGATCAGCACGGAGGCGAAGGTCAATGTATATTGCAGCAGCAGTACCATTACTGATCGCCTCCTTTCCCGTTGTCGGAGACTTCAGGCGTTTGCGCCCGCTCCTTTTCCTTCAGTGCCGCCTTTTCCTCGCGCTTGGCGATGGCGGTATTCATGGCGTACTTCATGAACAGCACGAAGCCGCACAGGTAGATGATGATGGAGGAGATCAGATCGGAGATCTGCGCGCAGTACATGCTCTTATCCACATACGCGCCGCCGGCGGTGATATGCTGGATGAAGAAGGAGGCCAGGATCGCGCCGATGGGGTTCAGGCCGCCCAGGAAGGCCGCCGCGATGCCGTTGAAGCCCATGCCCGGCACGGAGGAGGTGGAGCACTGCCACTGCTCGTAGCCGGTGAGGTACAGCATAGCCGCGCCCAGACCGGCCAGCATGCCGGAGATGGCCAGCGTCATGATGATGTTGCGCTTTTCGGCCATGCCGCAGTACTTGGCGGCGTTCTTGTTGTTGCCGGTGGCCCGCAGCTCGTAGCCGATGCGGGTTTTTTCCAGCACCACCCACACCAGAATGGCGATAACGATGGACAGGGGCAGCGCCAGACCCACGTACTGGTTGCCGTTGAACAGGCTGCCCAGACCCAGAGAGGGCAGGATGGCCGAGGCATTCTTGTGGGACAGCACGAAGGTGTAGGGGCTGGTGTCCTCCTTCACCTGCGTGAGGAGCATATTGGTCAGGTAGAGGACGATCCAGTTGAGCATGATGCCGGAGATGACCTCGTTGACGTTGCAGTAGGACTTCAGCAGACCGGATATCGCGCCCAGCAGCGCGCCGCCCAGCATGGCCAGCAGCATGCAGGGCAGCCAGCTCCAGCCCCACGCCAGCGCGGCGTACAGGCTCAGCGCCACGCCGATGCAGTACTGACCGGCCGCGCCGATGTTGAACAGGCCGACCTTGTACGCAAACAGGATGGACAGGGAGCACATCAGCAGGGGCGCGGTCTTGACAAGGGTGTTGCCCAGATACTTGACCTGCGTTTCCGGCTTGCTGTATGTAAGGAAGTTCTTCATAACGTCGGTGATGGCTTCGCCGGCGCCGTCGGGGTTGATGAACAGCAGCACGATATAGCCGATGAGCAGACCCAGGATCACGCACACAAGGGACGCCAGCAGCGACTGCACCCCGTTATTTTTCAGGATGTTCTTTTTCATGCCGTCACCTCGTCTCTCTTGGCGCCCGCCATATACAGACCCAGCTCCTCCTGCGTGGTCTTTTTGGGGTCAAGCTCGCCCACGATCTCGCCCTCGTACATGACGAGGATGCGGTCGGGCACGTCCATGACCTCATCCAGCTCCAGCGATACCAGCAGCACGGCCTTGCCCGCGTCGCGCTGCGCCACCAGCTGCTTGTGGATGTACTCGATGGCGCCCACGTCCAGACCGCGGGTGGGCTGCACCGCCACCAGCAGCTCGGGATCCTTGTCGATCTCGCGGGCGACGATGGCCTTCTGCTGGTTGCCGCCGGACATGCTGCGGGCGATGGTGATGGGACCCTGTCCGCTGCGGACGTCGTACTGCTCGATGAGCTTCTCCGCGTACTTGCGGATGTTATCCCGGCGCAGGAAGCCCGCCTTGTCGGTGAACTCCGGCTCGAAATAGCGCTCCAGCACCAGATTGTCCTCCAGGGAGTAATCCAGCACCAGACCGTACTTGTGGCGATCCTCAGGGATGTGGGACATGCCCATGATGTTCCGCTTGCGGATGGGCATTTTGGTGATGTCCTGCCCGTTGAGGGTGATCTTGCCGGACACCACCGGCTCAAGACCGGTCAGACCGTAGACAAACTCCGTCTGGCCGTTGCCGTCGATACCGGCGAGGCAGACGATCTCGCCCCGGCGCACCTGCAGGCTCACGTCCTTGACGGCGTTGTTCTTGTGCATCTTGCTGGCCACGGTCATGTGGGACACGTCCAGCACCACCTCGCCGGGCTGGGCGGGCTTCTTCTCCACGTGGAAGCTGACGTCGCGCCCCACCATCATGGAGGAAAGCTGCTCCATGGTGGTGTTCTTCGTCTCCACGGTGCCGATGTACTTGCCCTTGCGCAGGACGGTGCAGCGGTCGGCCACGGCCATGATCTCGTTGAGCTTGTGGGAGATGAACAGGATGCTCTTGCCCTCGGCGGCCAGATTCTTCATGATCTGCATCAGCTCGTCGATCTCCTGGGGCGTCAGCACGGCGGTGGGCTCGTCGAAGATGAGGATCTCGTTGTCGCGGTAGAGCATCTTCAGGATCTCGGTGCGCTGCTGCATACCCACGGTGATGTCCTCGATCAGCGCGTCCGGGTCGATCTTCAGGCCGTATTTCTCGCTGAGCGCGATGACCTTCTCCCGGGCCTCCTTCTTTTGCAGGAAGCCGCATTTTGTGGGCTCCACGCCCATGATGATGTTGTCCAGCACGGTGAAGCATTCCACCAGCTTGAAGTGCTGGTGTACCATGCCGATGCCCAGCGCGTTGGCGTCGTTGGGATCCTTGATGGATACCTCCACGCCGTCCTTCTTGATGATGCCCTCCTCGGCCTGATACAGACCGAACAGCACGCTCATCAGCGTGGACTTGCCCGCGCCGTTTTCGCCCAGCAGGGCGTGGATCTCACCCTTCTTCAGCTGAAGCGTGATGTCGTCGTTGGCGATGATACCGGGAAACCGCTTTGTGATGTGCAGCATTTCGATTGCAAACGGTGTGTCCAAGTTTTCGCCCTCCCTTCCGTTTTATGGCCCGCCGCTTTTCGCATCCGCGGGGACGGAAACCACAATATAGATGATAGTAGTATACTATACTTTGTCCCATAAAGCAAAGACAAATTAGTGAAATCTGCCTGTTTCACCGCTGAATTTCATTCCCGGCACCGAAATGGAAAAAAGAAAGACCGCCGAAGCGGTCAGCTTGTCGGAAAGTCCCTGTGGACTTTCTCGCCAAGCTGAAAGCAAAATGGCAAAATAAATGCAGGATTTATTTTGCGATTTTGGTCGCTGCGGCGGGTGATTGAACGCGAAAGGGAACCCTGACGGTTCCCTTTCACACTATCCTTCCCTCCGGCACTTGTGACCGGCAGATGTTCAGCGGGCTGGACAAAAAGAAAGACCGCCGAAGCGGTCTTTCTTTATGACAGGTTAAGTACAGACTTACTTGATCTTGCCCTGATCGTCGAAAGCGATAGAGGTAGCAAGTTCAGCAGCGAAGTCCTTGGGCTCCTTGGTGGTGTCGTTGCTGACGGTCAGAGTGCCGTCGAACATGGCCTTTACCAGAGCCTTGTAGTCGTCCTGAGTGAACGCGCCGTCAGCCCACTGAGTGCTGTCCATGGGGATCTGGACATAGTTCAGAGTAGGATCGTCAGCGGAGACCAGACCCAGAGTGGCGATCTTGCCGGCGTAGTTAGCCCAGTTGCCATTGATGATGACATCGGTCAGGGTGTCATAGGTGGCGGGATACAGACCCTTCATGGCGGAGGTCACGGTCAGAGCCTTGTAGCCGTCGATGGTAGCCTGATCAGCGCCCTCGCCGGCGGCGTAGTTGGCGATGATACCGGCCTGGTCAACGTCAACACCGATGACCTTGGCGCCCTCGACCTTCTTGGCTGCGTCAACAGCGGAGGTGTAGATACCGCCGCCGCAGGCGAACACGACCTGCGTGCCGCCGGCATACCAGGTATCCATCTTAGCGGTGATGTCAGCATCGCCGAAGAACTGACCGCCGTACACATAGTTGACCTTCACATCGGTCAGCTTCAGCTCGGCAGCAGCGGCGTTAACGCCCTGTACGAAGCCGTAGCCGTAACGCTGAACAGCGGGAACAGCCATGCCGCCCAGGAAGCCCAGGTTCTTGTAGCCCAGCTTCACAGCAGCGTAGCCGGCCATGTAGCCGCACAGCTCTTCCTGATACACGGCGCAGTACACGTTGCTCATGTCAACGTAGGTGGCCAGATCCCAGTTGTCGGGATTGTAGTCGTACTCCTCGCCCTTGGCGGCCACACCGGCCTCCAGCAGGTCGCCCTTGGCCACGTCCAGAGCGATGAACTTCACGTCCTTGTACTGAGGAGCGGCCTCGACGATAGCGCCGCCGAAGGCATAGCCGGGCATCACGATGACGTTGTAGCCCTCGTCAACAGCGCTCTCGATCATGGCCACACGGTCGGCGGTGTTGTCGCCGGCGGGCTTGAAGTAGGAGAACTCGATCTTGTTGGCATCGGCAAACGCCTTGCAGGCCTCGTAGGTGGTCTGGTTGAAGGACTGGTCGGTGATATCACCGTAGTCGGTGATCATGGCGACCTTATAGGTCGTCTCGTTGGTGTCGCCCTGGTTGTCGTCGGTCTTGGTATCGTCCTTCTTGTCGCCGCAGGCGACCAGGGACAGAGCCATAACCAGAGCCAGGATCATAGCAAGAAACTTCTTCATGGTTATTCTACCTTCCTCATTTTTTTATTTTCACGCCTTGCGGCGGGAAAACCGGTATCTCGGCACGGGGAAGCTCTTCCCCCTGTGCCCTGTGCATTATAGCAGGGTTTTTCGCCTTTGGCAAGGGAAAAGCGCATTTTGCGGGCGAATTGTAAACAAATGTAATCAAAAATTTACACTTTGTTTCTACAAAACGCACAAATGTACCGCTGATGACGACAGCACAGCGGTCGTCCGCTGTGCTGCCGTGCAGGTGTTTATTTTTTCGCAGCCATCTTGACCGCCGCCTCCAGCGCGATCTTCATCATGTTGGTGAAGGTGGTCTGGCGCTCCTCGGGGGTCAGCTCCTTGCCGGTGATCAGGTTGTCGGAGATAGAGCAGATGGCCAGCGCCCGCTTGCCGGTATAGGCGGCGGTGCAGTACAGGCCGGCGGCCTCCATCTCCACGGCCATGACGCCCATCTTGGCAAAGCGCATGTTGCGGCCGGCGGCGTCATAGAACGTGTCGGAGGAGTACAGATTGCCCACGGGCATCTTGACGCCCAGCTCCCTGGCGCTCTCCACGGCGGCCATCAGCAGGTCGAAGTCGCAGATGGGGGCGAAGGTGCCGCCCAGCTCGTACTGGATGGCAAAGTCGGAGTTGGTGCAGGCGCCCTGACCGGCCACCACGCTGCCCAGCTCCATGTCGGCGCGCATGGCGCCGGCGGTGCCCACGCGGATGATGTTGTCCACGTCGTAGTGGGTATACAGCTCATAGGAATAGATGCCCATGGACGGAATGCCCATGCCGCTGGCCATGACGGACACCGGCACACCCTTATAGGTGCCGGTATAGCCCTGCACGCCGCGGACGTTGTTCACCAGCTTCGGCTCGGTGAGGAATGTCTCGGCAATGAATTTTGCCCGCAGGGGGTCGCCGGGCATGAGGATGGTCTTGGCGATCTCGCCTACCTGAGCGCTGTTATGGGGAGTAGACATAGGGGGTGCCTCCTTATAATATAATTACTTTTCCATGGCCTTGACAGCCTTGACGATGCGGCTGGTGCCCAGACGGTCGGCGCCCAGCGCGATGAAATCCTTGGCGTCGTTCAGGTCGGCGATGCCGCCGGCGGCCTTGATCTTCACATGGGGCGCCACGTGCGCCTTGAACAGCGCCACATCCTCGCGGGTGGCTCCGCCGCCGCCGAAGCCGGTAGAGGTCTTGATATAGTCCGCGCCGGACTCGCTGACCACACGGCACAGCTCGACCTTCTCTGCGTCGGTCAGCAGGCATGTTTCGATGATGACCTTCAGCAGCTTGCCGCGGCAATGACCCTTGACATCCCGGATCTCGCTGAGCACCTTGTCATACAGGCCGTCCTTCACCCAGCCGATGTTGATGACCATGTCGATCTCGGACGCGCCGTTGGCCACGGCGTCGGACGCCTCGAAGCATTTGGCGGCGGTGGTATCGTAGCCGTTGGGGAAGCCGATGACGGTGCAGACGGCGATCTTGCCGGCCACATATTCCGCCGCCTGCTTCACATAGCTGGCGGGGATGCAGACACTGGCGCAGCCATATTTGATGCCGTCATCGCAGATGGCCTTGATCTCCTTCCAGGTGGCGCCCTGCGCGAGCAGCGTGTGATCCACGCGGGAGAGGATATTCTGCAATTCCTTGTCCATAGTAAACACTCCTTTTCGGGATTTTGCCTGTCGGTCGTTCTATTGTACCACACAGCGGGGAAAAAGGCAAGGCAGGCGTATTCGGGCGTGAAAAAAGGCGGCTCACAGAGCCGCCTTTTTTGCAGTAAAAGGAGAGAGAAATACAATGGGTGGGTATCCTTTCGGATGAGTCTATCATACAGACTGTTCCTGGGAAAGTCAACCGGTTTGACAGAAGATTAACAAATCATTCACAAACTCGCCTGTACGTTCATAGATCGTTTACAGATGCGCCGGGAAAACCGGTTGACATTATAAAATGATGGTGATATCATTTAGCACACTAATATTTTGCGTGCTAATAATTCTAAAACAGTAAGGAGGGTCGCCATGAAGTTCTGCTTTGAGGAGCGGCCGGAGCACTTCGGGGCGCTGTTCGGTTACTGCGACCATCAGGTGCATAAGCTGATGGGAAAGCTGCTGAAGCGCTACGACGTGTCGCCCATGCAGTGCCGGACGCTGATGTATCTGCACGGCACAGACGGGCAGGTGAACCAGAAAACGCTGGAGCGGCACCTGATGGTCAAGCCCAGCACGGTCAACGGCATCGTGGATCGTCTGGAGGAAAAGGGCATGGTGCGGCGCAGCGTCAGCGAGTGGGACGGTCGGTGCCGCCTGCTGTCGCTGACAGAGGAGGGACGGCGGTTCCACGATGATTTTCAGGACGTGCTGCGGCAGGTGAACGACCGGCTGGAGCGGGGCTTCAGCCAGGAGGAAAAAGCGGTGTTCACCGACTTTCTCCTGCGGGCGGCGCGGAATCTGGCGGATGAGGAGGAAACGGAATGTTGAAAAAGCTGGCGCCCTATACAAAGGGCTACCGTCTGCTGATGCTGCTGGCCATCGCCTGCTCCGCAGGCGAGGCGGTGCTGGAGCTGCTGCTGCCCCAGGTGATGAGCGATATCGTGGATGTGGGCATCGCCACCGGGGACAGGGCGTATATCCTGACGGCGGGCGTGAAAATGATATTGATGGCGCTGCTGGCGCTGGGCTGCGGCGTGGGCGCCGCGGCGCTGGCGGCCAGAGCGTCCATGGGCTTCGGCGCGGCGCTGCGCCGGGCGGAGTATGAGCAGGTGCAGCGGTTCTCCTTCGCCAACATCGAGCGATTTTCCACCGCCAGTCTGGTGACGCGCCTGACAAACGACGTGGCCTCCGTGCAGATGACCACCTTCATGGGCATGCGCATGCTGGTGCGCGCCCCCACCATGCTGGTAACGGCGCTGGTCATGGCGCTGATTATCAGCGCCCGGCTCAGCCAGGTGTTTCTGGTGGTGATCCCCCTGCTGGTGATCGCAGTGGCCATCGTCATCAAGCGGGTGGGGCCGTTCTTCACCTCCCTGCAGGGCGCCACCGACGATGTGAACCTGGTGGTGCAGGAGGATCTGAACGCCATCCGCGTGGTGAAATCCTTCGTCCGCGAGGAGCAGGAAAAGGCCAAGTTTGCCCAGCGCAGCGACAGGCTGCGCAGCATGGCGGAGCGCGCCTTCGGCTTCGTGGTGCTGTTCATGCCGGTGATGATGATCCTCATGGGCGGTACCATCACGGCGGTGCTGTGGATCGGCGGCCACTATGTGTGGGAGGGCACGCTGCTCTCCGGCGACCTGATCGCCTTCTTCACCTACGTCAGCGAAATACTGATGTCGCTGATGATGGTATCCGTGGTGCTGATGATGCTGACCCGTGCCATCGCCTGCGGCAAGCGCATCGTGGAGGTGCTGGAGGAGGAGCCGCGCATCACCGATAAGGACGCTGACCCCGCCCTGACGGTGGAGAACGGCAGCATCCGCTTTGACCATGTGTACTTCAAGTACCACGACACGGCGGAGAGCTGGAATCTGGAGGACGTGAGCTTCTCCGTGCCCAGCGGCGCTACGGTGGGCATCCTGGGCGGCACCGGCAGCGCCAAGACCACGCTGGTCAGCATGATCCCCCGGCTGTACGACGTGAACGACGGCGCGGTGTTCGTGGGCGGTCACAATGTGAAGAATTACACCATGGAGGCGCTGCGCGACGGCTGCGCCATGGTGCTGCAGAAGAACACCCTGTTCTCCGGCACCATCCGGGAGAATCTGCGCTGGGGCGACGAGCACGCCACCGATCAGGAGATCGAGGACGCCTGCCGTCTGGCCTGCGCCGACGAGTTCATCGAGAAGATGCCCGACGGCTACGACACCTATATCGAGCAGGGCGGCACCAATGTCTCCGGCGGCCAGAAGCAGCGCCTGTGCATCGCCCGCGCGGTGCTGCGCAAGCCGAAGATCCTGATCCTGGACGACTCCACCAGCGCGGTGGACACCGCCACGGATGCGAAGATCCGGGGCGCGCTGAAAACGGCGCTGCCCGGCTGCACCAAGCTCATCATCGCCCAGCGGGTCACGTCCGTCATGGATGCCGACCTGATACTGGTCATGGACGACGGGCATATCTCCGCCATGGGCACCCATGACGAGCTGATGAAAACAAGCGACATTTACCGGGAGGTCTATCGCTCCCAGCAGGAAGGGGTGAGCATCGATGGCTGAAGCAAAGCGCGGCGGGCGCGGCCACGGCCCGCAGGGGCACGGCTTCCAGCGTCCCAAGGACTTCCGGGGCACGGTGAAGAAGCTGCTGGCCTATATCGGGCGCTACAAGGCATCGCTGGTGCTGGTGTTTATATGCCTTGTCATCAGCTCCGTGGGATCGGTGATGAGCAGCTATCTGCTCAAGCCCATTATCAACGACTATATCCTGCCCGGCGACTTTGCCGGGCTGCTGAAGATGCTGGCGCTGCTGCTGGGGCTGTTCCTGCTGTCGGGTCTGTGCTCCTACGCCTACGCCCGCATCATGGTACACATCTCCCAGCAGACGGTGGCGCAGCTGCGGCAGGATCTGTTCGACAAGCTGCAATCCCTGCCTCTGCGGTACTTCGACACCCACCAGTCCGGCGATCTGATGAGCCGCTTCACCAACGATATGGACACCGTGTCGGAGATGATCAACTCCAGCTTCGCCAGCGTGGTATCCTGCGCCTTGACGTTTATCGGCATTGTTGCTATGATGCTGTATATGAACTGGCTGCTGACGCTGATCACCTTCGCGTTTCTGGTGCTGATGCTGCTGGTGGTCAAAGGTGTGGGCGGCCGCAGCCGCGTGAGCTTTCAGGCGCAGCAGCAGGCGCTGGGCGCCATGAACGGCTATATTGAGGAGATGGTGGAGGGGCAGAAGGTCATCAAGGTCTTCAACCACGAGGGCAAGGCCATCGAGCAGTTCGCCGGGCTGAATACCGCGTACCAGACGGCGGCCACCGCCGCCCAGACCTACTCCGGCGCCATGATGCCGGCCATGGCCAACCTGTCCCGTATCGACTACGCCGTTACCTGCTGCGTGGGCGGCCTGCTGGCCATCGGCGGCATGTTCGACGTGGGCTCCCTGGGCGCGTACCTGCTGTACGTCAAGCAGGTGAGCCAGCCCATCTCCCAGATCAGCCAGCAGGTGAACGTGCTGCTGGCGGCCATCGCCGGCGCGGAGCGCATCTTCGCCGTCATGGAGGCCGAGCCGGAGACGGACGAGGGCAAGACCGTCATCGTCCGGGTGGAGAAGAACGGCGACACCCTGACGGAGACGGATCGGCGCACCGGCTTCTGGGCGTGGAAAAAGCCCGACGGCACGCTGGTGGAGCTGCGGGGCGACGTGCGGTTCGACCATGTGACCTTCTCCTACGACGGGGAAAAGGCGGTGCTCAACGACGTCTCCCTGTTCGCCAAGCCGGGGCAGAAGATCGCCTTCGTTGGCTCTACCGGCGCGGGCAAGACCACCATCACCAACCTGATCAACCGGTTCTACGACGTGCAGGAGGGCACCATCACCTACGACGGCATCAACGTGAAGGACATCCAGAAGGCGTCCCTGCGCCGCTCGCTGGGCATGGTGCTGCAGGATACCCACCTGTTCACCGGCACCATTGCCGACAATATCCGCTATGGCCGTCCGGACGCCACCGACGAGGACATCCGCGCGGCGGCGCGTCTGGCCAACGCCGACAGCTTCATCCGCCACCTGCCCCAGGGGTATGACACGGTCATCACCGGGGACGGCGGCAGCCTCAGCCAGGGCGAGCGCCAGCTGCTGGCTATCGCGCGGGCGGCGGTGTCCGACCCGCCGGTGCTGATACTGGACGAGGCCACCAGCTCCATCGATACCCGCACCGAGACGCTGATCGAGCAGGGCATGGATTCTCTGATGGAGGGGCGGACGGTGTTCGTCATCGCCCACCGGCTGTCCACCGTGCGCAACAGCCAGGCCATTCTGGTGCTGGAGCACGGGCGCATCATCGAACGCGGCGACCATCAGGAGCTGCTGGCGCAGAAGGGCAAGTACTACCAGCTCTACACCGGCAAGGCCGAGCTGAGCTGAGGTATAAACGAGGAAGAAACCGGAGAGAATAAAAGGAGGATGTACCATGACGGAAAAGCAGCTTTGTGATATGGCGGTGGCCATGCTGGAGCGCGCCTATGTGCCCTATTCCCACTTCCCGGTGGGCGCGGCGCTGCTGTGCAGGGACGGGACGGTGTTTACCGGCTGCAACGTGGAGAACGCCGCCTACGGCGCTACGATATGCGCCGAACGGACAGCCATGGTCAAGGCGGTCAGCGAGGGGCACAGAGACTTCGACACCATTGTGATCGCCGGGCGCAGCGAGGATTACTGCGTGCCCTGCGGCACCTGCCGGCAGGTGATGATGGAGTTCGCACCCGACCTGACGGTGATCTGCCTGAACGGAAAGGGCGAGAGCAAGCGCTTCGCGCTGAAGGAGCTGCTGCCCTACGGCTTTGACCAGAGCTGGCTGTAAGACGGCGAAATTTTCATGGAACAAAATCGCGCCCCGCGCCGTCTCAATGGGCAGAAACCCATTTCAGGAGGAAACTACACTATGAAAAAAATCCTTTCCCTTGTGCTTGCCGCCGCGCTGACCCTGAGTCTCGCCGCCTGCGGCAATAAGACCGACAGCAAGGGCGATCAGCCCGCCGCGCCTGCCAGCGCTCTTGACCTGCTGGAAAAGGTGTGGAACACCTACACCGATGACGAGAAGTTCCCCACCTCCGGCGGCGACTACTCCGAGGCGAACAGCAAGGAGGACGCCCCCGGCGTCTATGACCTGACCGACCGCGCCGCTGTGGACAGCGCCCTCGGCCTGCCGGAGACGGCCAAGGTGGATCAGGCCGC
>OGPL01002758.1_pt1 | contig 12360 bp, 1 predicted proteins | sample 1552901 | NCBI WGS metagenome assembly OGPL01 (sample SAMEA2580244, study PRJEB22360) | human gut metagenome | biome: human gut; feature: human-associated habitat; material: faeces | place: Denmark | collected 2008/2010 | reverse complement strand
AGGAGTGCTTTTACAAAAACATTTCGTAATTTTGCACTTGCTTGTTGAATTCGCGGTGAAGACAACACCAGCAAAAATGTTAAAACTAATTTATTCATAATTTATCATTTAAAGTTAGCATCAATAGCAATGCTGCCCACAAAGGTACGAAATGTTTTTGAAACAACCAAGGATTTTTGAAGATTATTTGTATTACGGTAATTACAATTTCAGTTATTACAGTTTTTTCCTGAGGGGGTATAAGGGTTTGAAGGTAGTAACAATCTGTTACTACAAATATTTATATATAAATATATATAATTATAAATTCTTGAAGGAGAAATGAAAATGGCTAAAAAAACAAGAAAGAAAATAAGTAGAAAAATGGTATGCATAATTTGCGGAATATTAGCAGTTATAGTAGTTTTAACAAGTTTAATTTTTGCATTTTCTAAAAAAGAGAATAGTACTGTATTACAAGCTACAAAATCAACTGTAAACGCCATAAATTTGGAAAATAATGAGCATATGCATGTAGAAGAAGACGCAAGTGGAGATAAAGTACCAGTACCAAACGGATATGTAGGAAGTAGTGTGGCAGGAGAAAATGAAATAGATACAGGATATGTAATATACGAAGGAGAAGAAGAAGTAACAGACAGCAATGTAGCAGATGCACAAAAGAGTAGAAACCAATATGTATGGGTGCCAGTACCAGATATAAGTAAATTCTATGGAACAGATGCCAATGGAAAAAAATGGGGAAAGAACTATAGTTTTTCATCAAGTACAAGTAGTAGTTATGATGAGATAACAGGAACAAAGCCATTCAATTGGAGCGAAAACAATGGAGTAATGACAAAAAGTAGTAAAACAGGTTATAGAGAGCCGGGCGTAGTACCAGAAGATCCAAGTACAGCGTATGATAGTGATTCAAGATTAAAAACATTAGGACTAGGAGCAAAAACAACGCATGAATTTTTAAATCAGCTAGAAAAAGAGTTTAATAATATGATAGCAAGTGTAGAAAAGTATGGAGGCTTTTATATAGGAAGATATGAAACAGGAAATATAAACCAAGAAACACCAGTAGTACAAAAAGGAAACACAGATATAAATTTTCAAACATGGTACAACATGTATAAAAGATGTAAAAACATTAAAGGAGACAATACAAATGTAGAAACAGGAATGATATGGGGAAACCAATGGGATAGAACGTTGATGTGGTTAATAGAAACAGGAAGTAAAACAAAAGAGGAAATAGCAGATGATTCAACAAGTTGGGGAAACTATAACAATGCGACATTTGAATATGTAAATAGTAGTGGAAGTACAGCAACGAAAAATGAGGGAAGTAGTACAAGAATTCCAACAGGAAGTACAGAATACACGAAAGCAAATAACATATACGACCTAGCAGGTAATGTGTGGGACTGGACAATGGAGGCCAGCAGTTCCATCAACAGGGTGTGTAGGGGTGGCCATTACAAGAAAGATGGCGACAGATATCCAGCAGACTATCGTAACTACTACGGTCCGACTAACTACTTCAGCTACGTACGGTTGTCGTTCCGCACTTTATATAAAGTAATACTAAGCAACAAAAAAATTCAAAATTATAACAAATCAAAAAATTAACACACACAAACCTTAATTTTAGGGGGCAGAAAAAATGAAAGGGAAACGAACGAAAAAGATAACATTATCAATTAGTGTATTAGCAGTAGTAACAGCAATAATAACAGTAGTTGCACTGCTGGTTAATACACAAAACCAAAAAGCTAAATTATTAGCAGATCCAGAAATACAAAAAAGCATGGAATATGAACAAGTACAAGAAGGTGACGAAAAAGTACCAAATACAGACTATGTTCAATTTGATGCGTTCTTTTTGCGTGACTTAGACGGAGATGGTTACGCAGAACAAGTACGTGGAATGTGTAGGGATATAAATAAAACAGATACACTATACATGAACTTAAATGTACTAACAAATGGTAAATTAGTAGATGGAAAAATAACTATAAAAACATCTAATATGAACCTATCTACAGCAATAGTAGAAGATAATGTTATAAAACAAAACTATATATCAAATAATACAACAGAAATCGCATTAAAAGATATAAATAACGGAACACAAAAATTAATATATGGTACAGTAAATGCCTCAAATTTTGGAAATGATACAAATAAATATAGCCAAGTAAACAGTGTAGTACTTACTGGTAAACATATAGCAGATGACGGAACCGAAACACAAATAAGTAAAACAGTAGATTTTAATGTGGACTGGTATGGAAGTGTTACAGCAAGTATCTCTAACTACACAGGTACGCAAAATATAGAAGAAATAACAGACGAAAATAAAGAAAATATAACATTAAACTTTAGTGTAACAACAAGAGAAACAACAGATGATTTAATACTAAAAAAAGCAGTTTTAGAAGGAACAATACCAACAGTAAATGGATATAAACCAACAAGTGTAGAGGTAACTTCTAGTGATGTAAATTTTGAATATGACGAAGAAACAGGAAACTTCACAATTACAAGAGAAGCCTCTATAAACGAAGCAGGAATAGTTACAAAAACAGTATCAGACTATAATACATTTAATTTTAAAGTAACATATCCATATGAACTATACGAAAGCTTAACAGGAGATACATTAAGCTTACAAGTTCCAGTAAAAGCATATTATGAAGGATTTAACAATCCAAATGACGAATTTCAAAATCCAATACAATCAAACATAGCAGAAAGAAATATAACATTCCTATGGAGAAAGCCAGAAGGAAGTGTAGCTAGATTTGATGTAACAATTGGAAAATATAGAAGTTATGATTATAATTATATAATATCTAAAGAAGAACCTCTAAAAATATATAATGAAACAGCAGAAGAAACAGAAGATTTATACGAAGTAAGATGGTATGCATACACAGGTGATCAAATAAATGTAGACTCTATCCAAATGAAAGAAAATAGCACACCATATACAGATAGATTTTTAAATACAGAAAGTACATATTTTAATATGTCTGATTATACAAAAAATACAGGTATATATTTCTCAAATATAGAAAATACATTAGGCGAAGATGGATACATAAAAGTTATAAATGATGAAACAGGAGAAGAAATACATACATTTACAAAAGAAGATTGGAATAATTATAGTAGCTCATCACCATATATGTATGCAGAACCAGTAAAACATATAAGAATAGAAACAAGTAAAGCAAATAAAAATGCTAGTTTCTATGTATATAATATTAAAGAGATAGATGATAATGTTTTAACAGCAACATTTACAAAAGAAGAATTTGATAAATTAGAATATGTATATACATATTTAACAGGAAATGTAAAAACAGAAGGAAGTACAGAATATACAAAAATAAATGATGATACTGCAAATGCTCGTTACGAAGAACCAATATCAGTTGCAAGCATTACAGTAAATAGAGATACAATAGGAACTCAAAATACAGAAAAAGATATAGATTTAAAAATTACTACACGTAATGATTATTACAACATGAAAGGTTGGACAAATGGTAGATTCTTAGTAGAATTACCAGAAGAAGTATTAGATGTAGAAATAAATAGTGTAAATATTTCTAACTCTAGCGTAAAACTATTAGCATATGAAATAATAGAAAAAGACGGAAAGAAATTTATTAAAATAGAAACAGAAAACGAAAACGAAGCAAATTATACAATTACAATTAATACAAATTTAACAGCAGATCCAAGATCTGTAACACAATCCAAAAGTGTAAAACTATATGCATATAACGAATTCTGCAATAATTATAAAAATACAACAGCAGATATATATGATGTAGATGGTGACGAAAATTTAACAGAAAACGTTAATTACTCAACAGATACATTAAATATAGTAGCACCAAGTTCACTTTTAACAAATCAACAAGCTACAAATTATAATGAAGCAGGCGAAACAGCAGTTGCACCACAAATTGCAACGATAGACAAAACAGAAGCAGATACAGCAACTGTAAATGTAAGTGTAACAAATAATTATTCTGGAACAATAAGCGAAGTTAGCATATTAGGAAAAATCCCATTTAAAGGAAATACTTTCTCCATAAATGGAACAGACCTAGGTTCAAACTATACTACACAAATGGTAGATGGTGGAATAACAGTACCAGAAGATTTGAAAGATAAAGTTACAGTATATTATTCAGAAAAAGAAAATCCAACAACAGACTTAAATGATAGCGAAAATGGTTGGACAACTACACCAGACTTTTCTAAAGTAAAAACATATCTAATTGATTTAGGCGATTATGTACTAAATGTAAAAGAAAATAGAGTATTTACATATCAAATAAAAGTACCAAGTACAGTAAGCTATAATGATGTTTCATATAGTGCACACGCAGTATATTTCTGCCTAGATACAGCAGAAGGAAAATTTAAAACACAAACAGAAACAACAAAACTAGGATTTAGAATAGAAAGAAAATATCATTTCAATATGCAAAAGGTAAAAGAAGATACTACAGTACCTGTACAAGGAGCAACATTTAGTATAACAGCAGAAGGTGAGGACGAAACAAAACTAGGAACAACAAATAATTCTGGAACATTTACAATTCAAAATTTATTTGTTGATAAAACATATATATTAAAAGAAATTCGTACACCAGGTTCATACGAAAAGAACGAAACAGAAGTTAAATTTAAAGTAACAGTACAAGATGATAAGTTAGTATTACAAATTCTAGAAGGTCAAGATTCTTTAAAAGAATATAACATTACACAAGCAACAACAGACTCTAGAGGAATACTAAACTTTAAAGTAGAAAATACACCAAAATATAAAGTAATTTTAACAAAGAAAGATAATACAGATGGAAGTCTTTTAGCAGGAGTAAAATATAAGCTAGAGGGAGAAGGACTAGGAAATGGTATAACAGTTGCAACAAATAAAGAAGGAACTTTAACATTAACAGGACTTTCTCATGATGTAGAATATACATTAACAGAAACAGAGGCTAAAGATTACTATGTAAACGAAACACCAGTTAAATTTAAAGTTGTAAATAATTCTGGAAAATTAGAGTTTGTTGTTACAAGTGGAAGCTTTAATAGCAATTCACAAGTTACAACAGGAACAGGTGTAACAGGGTTAGATGCACAAGACACTGTAACAGCAGAACTTACAAACGAGAAAATACCTACATATCAAGTTTCTGTAAAGAAATTTGCAAAAGAAGAAGACACAACATTAAAAGGTGCACAATATAAAATAACAGGAGAAGGAATTGACGAGAAAGGAGCAACATATACAACAGATGAGACAGGAGTTCTTACAATTCCAAATCTTTACGAATATGTAGAAGGAAAGAACATTACAGGAGTATATACACTTCAAGAAATTACTCCACCAGAAGGATATGCACTAGATTCTAGAGAACTACAATTTAGAGTAAAAAGAAATACAGAAGGAGCTTTAGAATTAGAGGTATTAGGAGACAATTTCTTACGCAATAGTAGTGTTCAAGATAATACAATAAACTTAGAATTTGAAGATGAACCATTATTTAAAATAACCAAAATAGATGGGGTAACAAAACTTCCAATTCAAAATGCTAAATTTGTTATAAAAGAAATAGATGAAAATTATAATGAATTAGGATTTGCAAAAGATATTAATGGAAATGTTGTAGGAACATTAGAAGAAAATGTTGGAGCAGGTAGTATTACATTCCCATTAGATGAAGAAACATATCCATGGTCTAAGTTAGAAGACGGAACATATCAAAGTGGAATTTCCGGATTAAGAAGTAAAACAAGCACAATGACTTCAAAAGAATTTACACTAGAAAAAGATGGAAATATTAGCTTTGAATGGGCAGTATCTTCGGAAAGTGTAAGTTATGATTATGTATATTATACAATTACAAATACAAAAGATAATTCTACAATAGGAGGAACATCAACTAAAATTGGTGGAAATTCTTCTATTACAGATTATAACGACTTAAGTTTCGAAACTGTAACAGAAGAATTAGAAGCAGGAACATATAAAATTGCATTTACATACAGAACAGATGGTTCTAACAGTGAAGGCTTAGATTCAGGCTTTGTAAAAAATATAAAAGTAGAAGGAATGAATACACAAATCCCAGTAGTAAAGACAGACGAAAATGGTGAAATTTCTTATGGGTTAAAAGCAGGGTTATATAAAGCAACCGAAATAGAAGCACCAGAAGGTTACGAACTTGCAGAAAATGAAGCAGATAGAACATATTATTTTGGTATTGGTGCAAGTAAAGCACAAGAAACAGAATTTGGAACATCATTTAATGCAAGTGTTGCAGGAGATCAATGGAATAAAGTAGAAGCTGTAGAAGCAACTACAGATAATGGATTTGTAACAAGTGGATACTTTACAAAAGAAGCTGATTTAAACAATGATGGATTAGCAGATGTAAAAGGAAACGACTCATATTATTCTGGCTTTATTGCAAAATATAATAAAGAAGGTAATATGGAAATTGCAAATTCTGTATATACAGAATCAGGAGAAGTTATATTACATAAAGTAATTCAAACAAATGATGGTGGTTATGTAGTAGGAGGAAGCTTTACAGGTACAAATTTACAAGTAGGAGAAGTAAGTACAGGTTTAACAAATACTACAAACGACTTAAAAGGTATAGTAATAAAACTAAGTAGTAGTGGAAGTTATGAATGGGCTAAAGAAGTTGCACAAGAAGGATTAGATTATGATGTAACAGCATTAACACAAAACTTGGAAGGAAATATCGTTGCAGGTGTTACAACTGGCGAAAATCCAAAAGTTATAGAGTATACTAATACAGATGGAAGCATAAATTACGAAACAACAATAAGTGCAAATGTACAAATTTCAGATATGGATGGATATAATAGCCAAGATGTCATAATAGTAAGCCAAGGATTAACAGATACAACTACAGGTAGAATAGATTTATACTCAAATGGTAGTGTAACTGCAGGAAGCGAACTAGACTTTAATGCAAATGCAGTTGCAAGATTAGATAATGGAAAAGCTATAATTGTAGGTAATTACACAGGAACAGCACAAACAGTAAAAACAAAGGGTAATTATGACGGAATAATAATAGAATATGATATAAACTCTAGTACTATTAATAGTAGCAAATTTATAAGAGGAACATTGGATGAAGTATTAACAAGTGTAACTAAAACTACAGATGGTGGCTATATGATAGGCGGTTATACATATAGTAGCAAAGTAGACTTTAACCAAGAAGAGACAACATGGGAAATACCTAGTATTTCTGGTGACTCTGATGGATTTGTAATAAAATATGATTCTGACGGAAACCAAGCATGGTATAAACAAGTAACAGGGGATAATTTAGACGAAGTAACAGGTGTTGCAGAAAGAGATGAAAATGAATTTGTTGCAGTTGGATATTTTAATAGTACTACAGTAAAAGGAGATACAGCGGATTCACAAGGAGCAAGCTTATCTAAATATTCTGATGGATTTGTATTTAACTATGGAGAAATTATTACAGCGCCAGAAGTACCAGAATCATCAGAAATAACAATAGAAAATAATTTAAAGAAATTCCAAATAACTACAGATGTAGAAGAAGTAAATGGAGTAAAAGGTGGAATAATCACAGGTGAAGATGAAGCACCATACGAGACAGTTGAATATGGAAAAGACGGTACAAAAGAAATTAAGATTGTACCAGATGAGAATTACAAGATTGTTAAGATAACTGTAAATGGTGAAAATTATGATTTTACACCAGCTGAAGATGGGTCATTCACAATGCCACAATTTACAAATATGCAAACAAATAAACATATAGTTGTAACTTTCAGTAATACTGCTTCAAGTGTTTTAGTACATCATTATATAGATGGTACACAAACAAAAGTTGCAGAAGATGAACACATTGCAGGAACAATTGGTGAAAGCTATACAACAGCTCCACATATGGATTTAGAAGAATATGAATTAAAACAAGTAGATGGAGAATATGTAATTCCTGATAACGCAAGTGGAACATTTAAACAAGAAGAACAAGTTATTACATATTATTATGTTAAAAAACAAGTTCCATTAACTGTACATCATTATATTGAAGGTACAAACGAACAAGTACCACTAGCATCAGGCGAACTTGCACAAGATGTAATAACTAAAGGAGAAATAGGAACAGAATATACAACAGTAGCATTAACACCAGAAGAATTAAATCCTAAATATGAACTTTCTATAACTCCTGAAAATGCAAACGGAATATATACTAAAGATGGAGTTGTAGTAACATATTACTATAAAGCTAAAAAAGTAGAAGTAACAACTGCTGTACAAACCCATAAAGAAACAAACGAAATGGGAGAAGAGGTAGATGTAGCAGGAGGAACTATATCTGGACAAAATCAAAATCCATATGAAACAGTTATATATGGAGAAGATTCTAAAAATGATATCGTTGCAATACCTGATGAAAACTACCAAGTAAAACAAATATTAATAAATGGAGAACCTCTAGAATTTACACCAGAAGAAGATGGAACAGTAATTTTAAATAAATTTACTGATATGACAGAAGATAAACACGTAGTAGTAGAATTTGAGAAGATACCAGCCAAAGTCATTGTTCACTACTACATAGAAGGAACAACAGATAAAGTTCCATTACAAGATGGTGGAACAGCAGATGATGTTACACAAACAGGAGTTGTTGGAGATATTTATGCAACTAAACCAGCAGATAACGTAAATAGTATGTATGAACTTATATCTACACCAACAAATGCTAGTGGAACTATGACAAAAGATACAATAGAAGTAATTTACTACTATAAATTAAAAGCGACTTCAGTATTAGTACATCACTACAAAGAAAATACAACAGAAAGATTAAGTAATGATGTAACTATAAATGGAAAAGTAGGAGAAAGTTATACAACTCAAGTGGCAACAGATATACCACAAAATTATGAGTTAGTAGCAACACCAACGAATGCAACAGGAACAATGACAGAAGACCAAATAGTAGTAATATATTACTACAGGCTAAAAACACCAAGTGTGACAAATAACATAACAAAAACAGGAACAGACAGAATAACAGTAGCAAATCAAGAAATGAGTTATACTGTAACATATACAGCAAATGTAACAGACTATATAGGAAATGCAGAAGTAACAATCGTAGATACACTTCCATATGCAATAGATGAGGCAAAATCAGATTTAGCAGGTGGAACATATGATTCAGTTAGCAAGACAATTACATGGAAAGAGAACGTATCAGACATAAATAGTTATACAGGTAATGGAACAGTAAATGTTACAAAGACATTTAAAGTAGTATATGTAGATTTAGATATGAACCAAGAAAAAGTTGTTAATAATGTAAAAGGAAATATTAAGTTATTAACACCGGAGAAAACAAGTGAAGAAGTAACAGGAAGCCAAGAAAGTACAATATATAAAGCGATAATTAGCAGTGAAAAATTGGTAGATAAAACAGAAGCAATAGAAGGAGAAAAAGTAACATATACAGTAAGAATAAAAAATGAAGGAAACCTAGCAAAAACAGTAACAGTAAGAGATACATTGCCAGCAGGAATAACATTTGATAAAGATACATTAATAAAAGTAGGAGAAACAGGAACAGTTTACACAGAACAAAACTTAAAGAATGGAATACCAGTAGAAGTACCAGCAGAAGGAAGTATAGATGTAGTATTTGCAGGAAAAGTAGATGAATTAGCAAGTAATCAATATAGCAAGGAAATAAAGAATCAAGCAACAGTAGATAATGAACCAACAAATGAAGTAACAACAAATATAACAAAAGCAAATATAACAGCACATAAAGAATCAGACCCAGCAAGTGGAAGTAAAGTACGCTTTGGGGACGAAATAACATACAGAATAAGAGTAAGAAATGACGGAACAAGAGAAGGAACAGCAATAATAAAAGATACAGTCCCAACAGGAACAACATTTGTAGAAGGTTCAATAAAGATAGACAATGTTGCAGACAGCACAAAAACAGCAACAGACTTACAAAACGGAATAAATGTAACAGTTGGAGTTGGCAAAGAAGTAGTTGTAGAGTTTAAAGTAAAAGTAAACAAATTGGTAGACGGAACAAAGATAAAAAATACAGCATATATAAATCAAAATGGAGAAGATAAGAAAGTTCCAGAAGAGCCAGAGCATACATATGTAGAGCCAAAAGAGGAACAAAGTATAACTAAGAATGGAACAACAACAATAGAGAGCTTAAATCAAGAGATAACATATAATATAAATTACACAGCACATATAACAGATTATTCAGGAAGAGCAACAGTAAAATTGGTAGATACATTGCCATATGCGATAGATACAAATCTAACAAATATAGCAGAAGACTTAGATGGAGGAACATATGATGAGGCAAGTAAAACAATAACATGGGAAGAAGCTGTAGAAAATATACAATTAACAGAAGAAAAAGAAGTAACAATAAATAAAACAATAAAATTAGTATATAAAGATGTAAGTGCAGATGTATTAAGTATTAAGAATGTGGTAAATGCACATATAGAATACGAAACACCAGCAATGACAAGTGATGAAGTAACAGCAAATCTAACTACAACAACAGGATTTACAGTAAATGTTCAGGTAAGTAAAGTATGGGAAGATGACTCAAACAAACTTGGACAACGTCCAACAAAAGTAGTGTTCAAACTACATGGAAGTGATGGAAGCGAATATACAAAAGAGATGAGTAAACCAGGAACATCAGGAAGTACAACAACACAAGATAGCTTAAATCCAAATAAATGGAATGATATATTCGAAAACTTACCAAAATATGATGCAAGCAACCAAGAAATAGTATATACATTAACAGAAGAAGAAAAGACAGAAGGAGACTTAAAATACTATGATAGCATAGTTACAGATAAGACAGTAACAAACACAAATAAATATGGAAAAGTAACAGTACATCACTATATAATGAATACAGATGGAAGCCTAACTACAACAAGAGTACCAGACGTAAATGGAACCGAAATACCAGATGTAGTAATAGAAGGAAAAGAAGGGGACGAATATACTACAAAGGAAGCTAAAAACATAAATGAAAAATATGAACTTGTAGCAGAAAAACTACCAGCAAATGCTACAGGAAATATAGAAAAATACAACGAGGAAAAACCACAAGAAGTAATATATTATTACAGATTAAAACCAGCAAAAGTATTAATAAATTACTTAGAGAAAGATGAAGATACAGATGACAGCAATAATGTTGTATTAAGTGGTCAAGAACAAATAGATGGACATGTAGATGACAGTTACAATACAGATACAGACCACAGAAAAGAAACAATAGAGAAAGACGGAAAAACATATACACTAGTTAGTGACAGTGGAAACAAAACAGGAAATATGACAGTCCAAGACATAACAGTAACATACTATTATCTACAAAATACAAAGGCAACAGTAAGATATGTGGAAAGAAATCCAGAGACAGGAGAAATAGTAAAAGACTTAGAAGAACCATATACACAAGAAGGGTTAGTAGGAGATAAATTTGTAACAACTTCAAAAGACTTTGTGGGATACAAATTAGTAGAAAGCCCAGAAAATACAACAATAGAGATGACAAAAGAAGAACAAACACTAATCTACTACTATGAACCAGTATATACAGGATTAATAGAAAACCACATAGATGATAAGACAGGAAAAGTGTTATATACTGAAACACATGACGTACAAGTAGGAGAAGACTACGACATACCAAGCAAAGAATTTGAAGGATATGACTTAGTAGAAAGCAAACTTCCAGAAAATGCAGAAGGAACAATGGGAGAAGAACTTGTAACAGTAAATTACTATTACATTAAAAAAGCAGTGTTAGAAGTAAACTACATAGATAAATTAACAGGAGAACCATTAACAGAACAAATAGTAGATGAAACTAAACACGAAGGAGATGAATATACAACAGAGCAAAAGACATTTGAAGGATATGATTTAATAGAAGTACCTTCAAATGCAAATGGAACAATAGAAGTAGAAACAGATGAAGAAGGAAACATAACAAATAATAGAACAGTTGTAACATACTATTATGCAAAGAAATCTGCCGGAGTAGAAGAACATCATATAGACTTAAGAACAGGAGAAGAATTAGAAGAGCCAACGTTACACCAAGGACATATAGGAGATGAATACAATATACCTTCAAAAGATTTCCTAAGCTATCAAGTAGTAACAGTAGATGAAGAGGGAAACAGTATGTTACCAACAAACTCAATAGGAACAATGACAGAAGAAAAAATAGT
>OGPL01002757.1_pt1 | contig 12361 bp, 10 predicted proteins | sample 1552901 | NCBI WGS metagenome assembly OGPL01 (sample SAMEA2580244, study PRJEB22360) | human gut metagenome | biome: human gut; feature: human-associated habitat; material: faeces | place: Denmark | collected 2008/2010 | reverse complement strand
GTCGCTTTGCAAGCAAAATCCCACTAAACCCTATAGGTTGCGGATTTGAGGTAAAAGTAATAAAAGATATTTATAGTCGATTCAGCTCTGCATTACCGACACCAGTTCCTTTGTACTTGCTACGTGTGGTATTGAACTTATAGCGAAGGGTGAGTTGCAGGTCTCTCGTACCTCGCTTAGATACTTGCAAAAGTTCCATCTTTTGGTTATAGAGCAAGTCGGCATCCCAACATTTATAAAGCAGGTCGTTGCCTTTTATTTCCAAGGTAAGGGCATCCTTTAGGAATGACTTACTGATGCTGACATCCAGTACATGCTGCTCTTTGGCAAGATATACGTTCATCGTGTTACCCTTGCTCTGATAGCGATAATCCACGTTAAGGGTGATGCCGCATGGCAAGGAGAAGGCATTGTTGAAGTTGCCCATGAAGATAGGACGGTTCAAGCGATAAGATGCCACATCAGTATGGAGGGTGAACCAGGGCTTCTGCATGCCCAAGTTGATTTGTGGCGCCCAAATGCCTATCTTTGGAGCGGCACTGATGTAGGCGGTCATGCTCTTGAGACTCTTCACGTTCTTACGACTTATCATGGTAATAGCTTCGTCCTCAGGAATTTGCTCTGCCCAATAGATGATGGCATTGCGAGAGTCCTTGTAGTTGACCATAAACTGGATGAACTTCCATACACCCGATAATTCCACTCTGTGATTGGTTTCGTTGTCGAGATAAGGATTACCAGTCTGGCGAGTAAATCGATTCATATAAGATACATTGTTGCTCAGTTGACTATATGAAGGACGAGAGGTCTTTACCGAATAGCTCAACTGTGCCATTACCTTGCCTATCTTCGCACCATAGCTGATGGTAGGAAAGAGGTTGCGGAAGGAGCGACTCTGCTCGGGCTGATAGATGCCTGCATCATAATACTTGAATCTTACATACTCGTATCGCAATCCTGCCGTGATGTTTCCTATCGGGGTGAGGTGCGCATATTGGATGAATGGACTTGCCGTCTGCTCCTCCAACTTGCTATAAGAGTTGGCGAGGAGGTCGGTGCGATTCACTTCGTAGTCATCGTTGCGACGGGTATGGATATACTCAGCTCCATAGGAGAGATTACCTCCTAAGAGAGGAGAGGTAATTACGAGTTTGGTGGCTACCATCTTATTGCTCACACGATTCTTGGAGTTGATGTTACGAGAATCGTGCTCCTCGCTCTGTTCATCGCTATAGGCATAAGCCCTGTTTGTACTGAAATAGAGGTCGGTATTCAGGTCAATAGTGGTCTTGCCCCAAATGCCGTTGTAGTAGGCATTCAATTGATGGCTAGGGTTGTTCTTATCGACCGTCAGACCATCGGTTTTGATATAGTCGTAAAACTTACCGTCGGCAGTTACCTGACTATCGAAAAAATCTTTTGAGCGAGAATAGCCTGGCGAGGTCAAGGTGTATCTCGCACCAATGGAATGATTAGCATTGAAATCATAGCTAAAACCACTGATAAGACGGTGCGATTCTATACGACCTGTTACTTCGTTGTTGTTATGCTGTTTCCAAAGCGTATCTACATGTACAGTCTGATTGTAGGTGGCCTTTTGCATCCATGTTGCATCAGAGAACTTATAAGTGGCAAAGAGATTCAGTCCATTATGACGATAGTTCATGTTAACCTGTTGGATGGTATTGTCGTGCTTATTGTACCAATACACAGAGCGAGTATCAAAGCCGAAACCTTCGCCTTTCTTCTTGATGATCTTGATTTTGATTACCGCATTTACCGAAGCATCGTAGGTAGCTCCAGGATTCTGGATGACTTCCACACTCTTGATGTCGGAAGATTTGATGTTATCCAACTCACTGATGTCTTGCATCTTCCTGCCGTTGATATATATAATAGGTGTACCCTTGCCGACCACCTCATATCCATCTTTCTTCTTCACGATACTCGGCACATGCTTCAATACATCTTCTGCCGTACCCATCTTGCTAAGCACGGTTCCTGCCACGTTGGTCAGCAGTCCTTCGTGGGTCTTCTTATATTGAGGAAGATGAGCTTTCACCACCACTTCGCCAAGTTCTTTGGAGAACTTATCAAATAGGGTCGTGTCGGAAATCTGTTCGCCGTTGATGTTCTGTGCCATCATCTGTGTTATGGCAATGCCACAGAAGGATGCTACTAACGCAAGTCTTTTCATTTTCTTACTATTCTTTATATTGTTACTATTCTTATTTTGTTGCAAAATAGCAAGGCAACGGCTATGCCAAAAACATAAACGACTGATTATCAGAATATATAGAAAGAAAGTCCATAAAAGGACCTGTCTAAATACTTGACACGGCTGTCTAGTTATTAGACAGAAAACCCATCAAAAAGGTTACGATGCTACACCATCTCCTTAATATATTCATGGTATTATTATTGTATTCTAGCAGCAAAAGACAGAAAAACGATGAGATAGCAAAATATATCACATTTTTATGAGGGACTTTTCGAGTTATCCATACACTTTTATGAGGGACTTCCTACTTTTTCTGTCTTTTGCTGTATCTTTTTGTATTTCAATTGGCTCTATTTCCAACTGATCAAAAATTATTTTATCTGAATTGCAAATTTCATTCTTGAATTTAGAGATATTTTTATTAGAAGCATTATTCAAATATACGACAATTCTATTTTGAATAGGTCTGATACCAACAGCAACCCACCCAATTTCGTCTCGCAATGCAGCTTTCTTAGCAAAAGATACTTGCAATTTAGCGTTTAATTCTTTTAATTCTTGAAGAGAATAAGTACAAGATACAAATGTCACATTTGAATCTGTGCCTAGTCTTTTCTTTATATCTTCTATTCCTTTTGGACTTCCATTTTTGACCATAACAATAAGTTTATTTGCCTTGACATATGAGCCTCCAAAATATTCTGGTGTTATTATGTTATCAGATGTTGTGTTGTTTTTCCTTACTGCAACATTTGCATAAGAATCATATAACTTTTCATTAAGTTGTTCTATGTTGCTTGCATAAGAAGGCCTACACTTATTACTATTCTCTGCACAAGAAGAGATAAATCCTAAAAGGATTAAAGAGAAGATTGTAAAGTATAAATTCTTACTATTCATAGTTGATAAAATTTAATAATACTACAGCATGGGTTAGTTCCACCCATCGAGTCGGACTCATCGTAAAAGCATTCGAGCCCGCTTCTTTCAGGGGGGCGAATTCGACCCCTTTAAAATTAGGGTTGTTCAACTGCTCTCAAAGTCCTAAGTACTCCAAGGTGTTTTTGGAACGCAACCAATTCTTTACCACATCTTTGGGCTCAACGGGATTCTTCTGCCTTGCTATATCGGTAATGCAGATGTAATCAACACCATCCTTGGTTAGCGTCTTTATCGTTTGGTTTCTTACTATAATCTTTGCCATAAGATATTTGTTTTTGCATTCATTTTTAGATTTTTGCGTTGTCGGTTTCCCGATTGCGAATGCGAATATACGAAAAATATCGCTAAAATGAGAACAAAAGAATAAAAAACGGATGAAATTTCGAAATAAGACTTGGTTTTTAACGGTTGTTATAGCATTGGCGCACGTTTATTGTAGTATTAAGATTGCAAAGACTATAAATAGCCGCTTCAAGGAAAGCGAGTAGCGTATCATGACAAGACCTCACAGAAAACCCCAGAATTGACTCACAACTATCGCTTGGGACTGAGTTATGCATTTGCTGATAACCACCAACAATCCCTGGCATATACAGGAAAATGGGACAGCAGCCATCCTCATCATGAAACGAAGGGAACAGGCACATCCCAGCAACAGGGCAATGAGCATACCTACCTGCACAATGTAGATGCCAGCTACAACCTGCCCTTTGGACTACAAATAGGCATATCCTATCTCAACTACCAAAACCCCAGCCAGCAATATCTAGCAGGAACGATGCTTGACGAAGAACGTATTCTATACACAAACAGCAAGCAGGTAATAGACAAATGGCTTTTCACAGCAGACCAATCCCACTCATTGAAGAAGGGTTGGGAGCTGTCGTATGGTATGAAATTCCAAAGCAGCAACAACAGAAGCTACCAAGCCACGACCAACAAGGAAGGAGGAGACATTCCAGATGCAACCAGCCAGGTGAATATCGAAGAAAGAATCTTGAGTTTCTATGGCGGCATAAGCAAACAGATAAACGAGCGAATCAGCTTGGAAGCCTCTGTCGAAGCGGAGCTGTACCATTCTCCACAATGGAACAAATGGCATATTTATCCCACTCTTAATGCATCGTGGAAAGCCAATCCTGGCAACATACTCAACTTATCCTTCAGTTCCAGCTCACAGTTTCCTAGCTATTGGTCAACTATGAGCAGCATTTACTATGCCTCTACCTATATGGAGATATGGGGAAATCCTCATCTCAAGCCTTACTCTACATACGAGACCAACCTGATGTGGACAATCAAAAGTCGCCATACATTGATGGCATTTGCAGAGTTCCAACCCAACTATTCTGTGCAGTTGCCTTATCAGACTACCGACCACCTGGCAGTCATTATGAAGGAGACCAATTTCGACTATAATCATACTATAGGCATTAGAGCATCGACAACTTTCGGTATAGGCAATTGGATGAACGGAAGTGTTTCGGCAACAGGAATCTACAGACATGACAAGAGTAACGATTTCTTTGACTTGCCCTTCAATCGCAAACATATCTCTGCCGTTCTTGCCGGAAATCTATCCGTCCAGCTTAGCCGAAGCCATCACATCCATTTCATACTTAACCCATTCTATCAGTCGAAAGCCATTCAAGGACTCTATGACATCAAATCAGTCTTTCTCTTGATTGCTATGTTGAGATGGGCTTCCGATAATGATAAATGGAGCATTGTGGTTAAAGGCAGCAACATCTTCAACGAGGGATTCTCTACAAAATCAGTACAAGGCAATCAAGACTACCACATGAACATCAAGCAAGATTGGGCATCTGCCTCCATCTCCATCATCTATAAGATAGGCAAGTACAAGGAGAAGAGAACCAAGAACGTAGATACTTCCAGAATGGGAGTAAACTAGCGAATTTCTTAAAAAAACGTCAGTAAATAAGCGTACTTTCTTAAAAAATCGTCTACAAACTGCTCTTTTTTCTGATAAAAGTAGTATCTTTGCACCATAATTGCATTTTAACTATAAGACGACAATGAAAATAACAATTATCGGAGCAGGTGCTATGGGCGGTGCCATGGCTGAAGGACTCTTGCAGAGCGAGAAGTTCACTCCATCAGATATTACGGTATCTGACCACAACCAACCAGTATTGGATCACTTCGCAAGCGAAGGAGCCAGCGTAACTCTCGACAACCAGTTGGCTTGCCATGGCGCAGACATCATCTGTGTGGTAGTAAAACCTTGGTGCGTAGAGAAGACATTAAAGGGAATCAAGGATGCACTCAACTACAAGAGTCAGAAACTCGTAGTGGTAGCAGCCGGTGTGCCATCAGCCAACATCAAGGAGTGGTTAGACAAAGATGGTATCACCCCAACCTTCTTCCTCGTGATGCCAAACATCGCCATCGCCTACAAACAGTCGATGACCTTCATCACTCCTATAGATGCATCTGCCACAGAAATCCAGCAGATTACAGAAATCTTCGATGAATTGGGCGAAAGCCTCATCATGGAAGAACGTCTCTTCCCAGCAGCTACCGCTATGTCGTGTGCCATCGCTTACGCCATGCGCTATGTAAGAGCCAATGTAGAAGGCGGCGTAGAGATGGGCTTCAAGGCAAAGGATGCCCAGAAGATTGTCTTGCAGACCATCAAGGGTGCCGTAGAGCTGCTTCAGGAAACTGGCGAACACCCAGAGGCTGCCATTGATAAAGTAACAACTCCTGGCGGCTGCACCATCAAGGGCCTCAATACCATGGAACAAGGCGGCTTTACCAGCGCAGTAATCAATGGTTTATTGGCAGGAAAAAAATAAGAAAATGATACAATGAATGCTGCACAGATTACTTTATTTGTGCAGCATTTTCGTTTTTATAAGCACAAAGAGTTTTAAAAACGTAAGTTTTTTGAGCCGTTTTAAATATTTTTCGTATCTTTGCGCTTACATTTCGAAATTGCCCATCAGCAACTGTTCGATGTATTATCAAAGCAAACAATAAAAAGAATATTTTATGGACGAAGCAATCAAACAAATCGGTGAAAGGCTGAAAGGTCTCCGCGAGGTTCTCAATATTCCTGCCGAGGAAATTGCAGAACTGTGCGAAATCAGTCTTGATCATTACCTCAAGATAGAATCCGGTGAGGCGGATCCTTCTGTTTATCGCCTGTCAAAAATCTCAAAGCGATACGGCATCGACCTTGACGTGCTGCTCTTCGGCGAGGAACCTCGCATGAAGGGATACTACGTTACCCGCAAGGGACAGGGACCGGAGATTGACCGCAACAACCAGTATAAATACCAGAGCCTTGCCGTAGGATTCAAGGATAGAAAGGTGAATCCGTTCATGGTACAGGTGGATCCGTTGCCAGGCGACAAGAAACCGAACAAGAACGGACACGACGGACAAGAATATGATTATGTGATAGAGGGACAGCTCGAAGTAACCATCGAAGAGAAGGTGATGGTGCTGAATCCGGGCGACAGCATCTACTTCGACAGTAGAAAGTCGCATTGTTTCCGCTCACTCAACAATGAGCCAGCCAAGTTCCTTTGTATAATTATCTAGAAGAGTAACTATGATCGAGAGATTTCTAAAACAGACAAAATTTACTTCAGAGCAAGACTTCAAGGAGCATCTGGAGTTTATCATACCAGAAGATTTCAACTTTGCCTACGACGTGATGGACGAATGGGCAAAGATCAAACCAGACCACGTGGCGCTGCTTTGGGCAAGTGAACGTGGCGAAGAAATCCGTTTTACATACAAGGACCTGAAGGAGCAGAGCGACAAGGCTGCTGCTTACTTCCAGAGTCTCGGCATCGGTCACGATGATAAGGTGATGCTCATTCTGAAGCGTCACTATCAGTGGTGGCTCGCCATGCTCGGTCTCCACAAGTTGGGTGCCGTAGCCATCCCTGCCACCCACATGCTTACCAAGCACGACATCGTTTACCGCAACAATGCAGCAAGCGTGAAGGCGATTATCTGCTGCGGCGATGATTACGTGGTAGAGCAGGTTAATCAGGCAATGCCAGAGAGTCCGACTGTCAAGACTTTGATCAGTATCGGTCCGGATATCCCGGAAGGTTTCCACGACTGGATGAAGGAATGGAACGAATGTGCTCCTTTTGTTCGCCCAGAACATGTAAACTCTAATGAGGATACCCTGCTGATGTACTTCACATCGGGAACCACTGGCGAGCCAAAGATGGTGGCACACGATCACCTCTATGCCCTCGGTCATCTGACCACGGGTGTATATTGGCATAATCTCCACGAGAATTCCATCCACCTTACCGTAGCCGATACCGGTTGGGGCAAGGCTGTATGGGGTAAGCTCTACGGACAATGGTTTGCCGGAGCCACCGTCTTCGTCTTCGATCACGAGAAGTTTACAGCGGATAAGATCATGCGCCAGATTGAGAAGTATCACATCACCTCTTTCTGTGCCCCTCCTACTATCTACCGCTTCATGATTCAGGAAGATTTCTCTAAGTATGACCTCAGCAGTCTTGAATACTGCACCACTGCGGGCGAGGCTATGAACCCATCCGTGGCAGAGACCTTCCAGAAACTCACTGGTGTTCAGATTTATGAGGGCTTCGGACAGACTGAGACTACGATGACACTCGGAACCTTCCCTTGGATCAAACCCAAGCCAGGAAGCATGGGCAAGCCTAACCCACAATATGATGTTCACATCCTTCGCCCAGACATGACGGAATGCGAGGATGGTGAAAAGGGCGAGATTTGCATCCGCATCGGCGATGACAAGCCTATCGGCCTCTTCAAATATTACTATCGTGATGAAAAGCAGACCAAATCGGTTTGGCATGATGGTTACTATCATACGGGCGATATGGCTTGGCGTGATGAGGAAGGCTACTTCTGGTTTGAGGGCAGAATCGATGACGTGATCAAGAGTTCGGGCTACCGTATCGGTCCTTTCGAGGTAGAGAATGCCCTGATGACTCACCCAGCCGTAGTAGAGTGCGCCATCACCGGTGTGCCAGACCCAATCCGCGGTATGGTAGTCAAGGCAACCGTCGTACTGAAGGATGAATACAAGAGTATGGCGGGCCCTGACCTCATCAAGAAGTTGCAGGATCATGTGAAGCATGAGACTGCTCCTTATAAATATCCTCGCATCATCGAATTCGTAGATGAATTGCCAAAGACCATCTCCGGCAAGATTCGAAGAGTAGAGATTCGAGAAAAAGACAATAAAAAATAAAAAAGAATGCGCTGGGAGGGCAGGTTTTGTTTCCTGCCCTCACCCAGTATGTCAACATAAAAGAATTTATGAGACGAATAGTAGTAAAGGTGGGCAGCAACGTACTGACCCGAGAGGATGGACATTTGAACGTAACAAGAATGTCGGCTTTGGTAGACCAACTGGCTTGGTTGAGAAGGCACGACTACGAGGTGATCCTCGTATCTTCTGGTGCCGTAATGGCAGGAAGAGGCGAGCTTCAGGTAGACCACCAGCTGGACAGTGTAGAACAGCGACAGTTGTTCTCTTCGGTAGGTCAAGGCAAGCTGATTAGATTGTATTACGACTTGTTCAGAGAATACAACATCAAGGTGGGACAAGTATTGACCATGAAGGAAAATTTCCTCGCCAAGGAACAATACCAGAACCAAAAGGCTTGTATGGAACTGATGTTGGAGAACGGCGTGCTCCCTATCGTGAATGAGAACGATACCGTGTGCCTCACCGAATTGATGTTCACCGATAATGACGAGTTATCAGGCTTGATAGCCAGGATGCTGAATGCCGATGCCTTAGTTTTACTTTCCAATGTGGATGGCATCTACAATGGCGACCCTTCCCTACCGACCTCCCGCATCATCCCTTCGGTATATTACGACCGAGACGTGAGCGAGTATGTGAGCGACGAGAAGAGTAGCCATGGTAGAGGCGGCATGATTTCCAAGTTAAAGACCGCCCAGGATGTAGCCAATGCCGGCATCAAGGTAATCATCGCCAACGGCAATACGCCAAACATCCTCATCAACCTGAAGGAGCATCCGATGGAGACCCTTCATACTGAGTTTGTGGCAAGACCGCTAAACAAGTAAAATCATTAGGGATAAGAAATACAGAAACCTAAAAAAAGCAGCAAGCCTATTTATAGACTTTGCTGCTTTTCGTTTTCATTATGAATAGTTGATACGTTATTCTAATACCAATACATGGCTGGTTCCATCTGTCTGGCTGAATACATTCAAGCCGACCTTCATCAGATAGTCACCGCTGTACTGCTTGCCATTGCACTCCAAATCAGACTCCTTTCCAGGCATCAGATTGGTCTCCTTTACGGTATAAACCTTATCGGCATCCAATCCCTGCATCTTCACATTCATCACAGGCTCCTTGTAGCGTGGATGCAAGTCGTAAGCAAAGAGAACGGCACGCTGCTTGTCCTTACTTACATAGTTAATGGCACAGTGGTTGCCTTCGTATGGAGAAACCAGGCGATACTGGTCGCCCTCGAGAATCATAGGCTTCATGCTATCATAGTTCTTGACAGCATTCTGCACAAACTTGTAGTCATCACCAGAAAGCGACTTGAGGTCGATATCAAAGCCCAACTTACATGAACTGCAAACATCGGTGCGGAACTTCACACTGGTATTCTTGTTCCAGTTAGTTACATGCGAACCCATGGTCTTGGCTGGGAAGAACTTTGACAGGCTCCACTGGATGTAGAGGCGCTCGTATGGATCAGTATCGTCTGAACACCAGAACTCAGTGAAATACTTCAGCATCTCGTAATCCATTCTGCCGCCACCACCAGAGCAAAGCATCATCGGCAACTTAGGATACTTGTTATGAATACGGGTAAGCACCTTGTAGATACCACGGACATGATCGATATAGAAATTACCCTGATTCTCCTTATGATATGGAGAATAGATGTTGGTAATCACACTGTTGCAGTCCCACTTGAAGTAAGCCACATCCGGATTCTCCGTCATGATGCGATCCACGATGCCGAACACATAATCCTGTACCTTAGGATTACTGATATCAAGTACCAGCTGGTTGCGGTAATAATAGGTATCACGCTTTGGCTGCATGATGACCCAGTCAGGATGCTTCTCGAAGAGTTCGCTCTTAGGATTCACCATCTCTGGCTCAATCCAAATACCAAACTTTACACCAGCTTTTTTGGCATCTCTTACCAATCCAGGTATTCCATCAGGCAGCTTGCTCTTGGTAGCCTCCCAGTCGCCGAGACCTGCATGGTCGTCCTTGCGAGGATACTTGTTGGCAAACCAACCATCATCAAGCAAGAACATATCTACACCCAGGTCCTTGGCATCCTTCATCAACTCTGCAAGACTCTGCTGGTTGAAGTCGAAGCCTGTATTCTCCCAGTTGTTCAAGAGCGTAAGGCGATCTTCCATACCCATGTTTACCTGATACTGACGAGCCCAATTGTGCAAATTACGGGAAGCCTCACCGATACCATTATCGCTCATGGCAAAGATAAACTCAGGGGTAGTGAACGTCTCACCTGCCTTCAGCTTATAGTTAGAGGCGTATGGATTGATAGCGGGGATAACACGAAGGGCTCCCACGTTATCTACCTCGAAGGTAAAGCGGAAGTTGCCAGGCCATCCGATGGTTCCAAGCATCACCTTGCCCTCATTCTCCTTGGCAGGCTCATCAAATCCCAGTTCAAAGAAAGGCTCCTCCTGCATGGCTGCACGAGTACCCAACTTGGTATCAACAATTTTCTTACCAGCAGTCAACTGGCAAGTTTCAGGCTGTCCTTCCTTAGCCCAGTCGCTATGATAATTGGTAACGAAATACTTGTTTGCCTTGAAATAAAGCATTGCTGAGCTATATCTCCAAAGCGTAACCGGAGCTTTCTCCTTATGAGAGATTTCGCTCCACGCCTTGATGACGTTCTCCTTAGGATAAGCTGCATAGTGGAGCTTCACGGTCAGCGGATACACCTTGTCCTTAAGCGTGATGATGGTCTCAACACCTCCACTGATAGCCTTTTCTTCAGAAGACTGATAATACAAATAGGTGGTCATATTACCATCTGCATGGGTCACTGCCACTGCCGGCTCGAAGAAATCTTCAGCACCAGAGGTTGCATAAACCTCATGACCCCGCTGGCAGACGGAACCATCAGAAGCCGCATATACATCCCACTTCAGATGATTGTAATCTGAAGGATTCTTCAACTTGTCACCCAGATACACTTGGTAGAGGCGACCTTTAGGAGAAACCTGCATCACGAGGTCGGTCTTGTCGGTTGACACTCGGATGGTCTTTTGAGCAGATGCCATGATAGATGTCATGCACATCGCTGCGATAATCATAAATACCTTTTTCATCGTTCTTTGGTTTTTACGTTCCATAGAGAATGTACGGATTCTTAAGTTCATAATCTTACAGTTGTTTATTCTTAGTTTTACATGATTTCACTTGCTACCGAATGCGATTCGATTGCGGTTGCAAAGTTAAGGAGATTTTTCAGACATTGGCATCATGTGTAGGTTACGAGTAGATAAACATTAGGTTTTTTAAGTCTATAACCTTCTAATAATCAAGCTGTCAAAGATATTAATACTTTTTAATAGAGTAGATGGTAAAAAGAGAAATAAATGTAGTATCTTTGCAGAAAAATACAATTATAAGGCACTCTAATAGCCTATCAGATAGTAACAAAAACAATTAAAAAAATAGTTATGAAAGTAGTATTGTGGTTCTTAATGATGTTTATGCCATTAATGGCAAATGCTTCTTCCGTAAACGAGGAACAGCTGTTCCATCGTTTAGACAGTTACATCGCTCAGCGAAGCAAGTTTACCCAAAGAAAAGAAGCGAAACTGCTAAGACTCAAAAAGCAACTATACATGACTTCCGACAAGCGCAGCCAGCTTAGTCTCTATAACCAAATCTACAGGGAGTATTATACCTACCGTTACGACTCTGCCATGACATACGCCAAGAAGGGCTACCAGCTGGCAGCACAGCTTCAGGATGATTATTTCATCAACCTGAATAAAATCAATCGTGCGGTAGTGCTATCGACGGGTGGTTTCTATAGCCAGGCAGAAGACTTAATGCTCGCAATGGATGTGGAGAAAATGTCACCTAAGTTATTGCAACCTCAAATCCGCAACCTATAGGGTTTAGTGGGATTTTGCTTGCAAAGCGACAAA
>OGPL01002754.1_pt1 | contig 12368 bp, 9 predicted proteins | sample 1552901 | NCBI WGS metagenome assembly OGPL01 (sample SAMEA2580244, study PRJEB22360) | human gut metagenome | biome: human gut; feature: human-associated habitat; material: faeces | place: Denmark | collected 2008/2010 | reverse complement strand
TACTCCATTATATGTTGTTATTGGATTCTGAATAGATTTCACACCTGTAGCTTTTCTTCCTTCTGCTTTACCATTACTAATATAATGCATATAATAGCTCTTTAAATTATTTCCAAAAGCTACTCTCAAATCCTGATATTGATTACGATAAGAGAAAACATCAAAGCTGTCTTTGGCCTGACGACCTTCACTCATTCCACAATTCACAAAATGAGCAAGTAATCCTATATCATCATTCGTATATATCTTCGCCAAATCGCTATGCTTTTTCAGATAATAATTATAATCGTATACGGCAGAATAATCTATTCCATTGTACGTCGTTATCGGCTTTTGTAATGTATTTACACCTGTGGCTTTTCTGCCTTCTGACTTTCCACTACTAATATAGTGCATATAATAACTCTTTAAATTATTACCAAATGCTGCCCTCAAATCAGGGTACAGATTCTTATATGAATATACATCAAACTGGGAACTTCCCTGGCGTCCTTCTGCCATACCATACTGTATAAAATGCTGTAATAATGCACTGTCATCATTGCCAAATGCTGTCTTTAAATCAGGATAGCGGTCTGCATAATATGCAGCATCAAATACTGCTGAATATTCTTCCGGTTTCTCTTTCTTTAACCCAAAATACTGTGCAATTCCGGTTGCATCTGCCACACCAAGTTTTTTTAATCCTTCATCATTGGAAAGAAAGTTAGCAGCATCTGAAGAATTAGACATAAAAGCATGCTCTACAATAATTCCAGGGATACCATATTCCTTACAGTGTCTGATTACTGCATAATAATCTGCTGCCGAACCATCCGGATATTTATCCTCATTTGCATTTCTTATCTGTGTCCCTCTGCCTTTTAATCCGAGGCTGGTCAACTGTTCTAATATACAGGATGCTGCAGAGCCACCCACCTGACTGGTCCATGGGTTATAATTCTGGTTCGGATACCAGATTTCTGCACCGGATGCACTGGATGCACTGGAATAATTATTATGTAGAGAGACAAAAAGATTTGCTCCCATATCTCTTGCTATATCAGCTCTCCGCTGGAGGCAGGATTTATTATCTCCCCCACCATTCGGGCAGGAGGCAGAATCTCTCGTCATATATACAGTCACACCATAGTATTCTTCCAGTTCCGCTTTACAATACTGTGCAATTTTCAGATTCAGCTGTGCTTCCACGAATCCATTTGCAGAACTTCCGCCATGGGTTCCATCGTGCCCTGGGTCTAAGACAACAACCACATTTCCATTATAACGTGCTGTGCTTATTCCGGATTCTGCCGCTTCTGCTTTCTGGGTTGCAATGGCATCTGCAATCGAATCTTCTGATGTCTGATTGCCATTTTCATCAAAGCTTACTACATCCATATCTACATCTGTGGTCGCTTCATCTACTACTTCTGCATCCGGATTGGTCTCTACTTCTGTATTGACACCAAACCTAACGTCCATTCCTGCATCAGATAAATTAATCTGATATTCCTGACCATCTTTCTCATAAATGATAGCGTCCAGTGCATATTCACCGGTACGGCTCTCATCTGCAAAAGTCTCTGAAAATCTGAGACCGTTTCCATCTGTCCCTGTAGCTGCCATCTCATAAGCTGCTCCATCAGATACTCTATGATACAGTAATCTGCCACCACTAATAGCTAAATCTTCATTTCCGATATTGGCAACTACATTCTGTGTACCGCCAACTGCTATGTACGCATTATCTAATACCAGATAATTCAGTAAATCTTCTGCTGCCAATATATCTGCTGTCACTGCATTTTGTGTGTCCGCACTCTGTGTTTCTATTTCTGACTTTCCGGCAGTTTCTGTTCCATCAGCAATTTCTTCTGTAGCGGTTGTTCCTTCTACTGTCTCTGTCGTTTCCTGCTCAGTGTCTGTAACACTCTCTTGTCCGGTAAGGGCTGTGTCTACTACTGTTTCCTCATTGCTCTGCTCTTCTGGCGTTACAGTATCATGTGTTTCCTGCGTTTGTGCTGCATACAGATATTCTGTAGGCAGACTGGTAAGAATTGTTACTGCTGCCAGCAAAAGGGCTGCTTTTCTGCTCCATTTCTTTTTCATTTTGTCTTTGCTCCTTTGCTGCTTTACTACTTGTTTCTTTTTACTAACTATCTATTTTAACACTTTATCTGATTATGGCAACCACTTTTCCCAGGAAAGACTGCCTGCCGGCTGGCTTGCTGCTGATGGAAAATACTGTCTGATACAGTCGGCAATAATCTGCTGTTTCTTTGGAATCGGATAGTCTGCCCTTATCATATAGTCCTTCTTATAGGCACGGAACATATAATCTGTGAATGTTTCTGCCCGGTCTTCCCTTCCATTGGTCTTGGCATAAGCAGAAATATAATATTGTTCTTCACACCCTCTGTTATAGTCCGATGTGGTATAATCACTATTTGTACTGTTCACTTCTGCATCCGGTCTAATTGCTTCCGTTGCTTTTAATGGTGATTCATACTGCTGTGTGGAAGCATTCCATGATTTTGCTTCTATATAATATTCAATCAGATGCATCATTTCATGATTAAAGGTTCTATCAGACAGTAAAAAGGACTGGGATGTATTTAGTGCAATAAACATCTGATCTCCATACTCCCTGCTTGTCACTCCTGCAAAAGAACCTCCGCCGGCATCTAGATTATGTACCAGCTTTATGGTTACCGTAGTAATATCCTGCATGTCAGTAAAAAAACCTTTCGGATATCTTGCCATCTGTTCATCCACCATTGTAATCCAGGTAAGCGTTGTCTCCGGGTCTGTCTCTCCGGAACAATAAGTATCCGTCCAATAGAAGCCTGCCGAATCTCCAGTCAGGACTGTCACGCCATAATCGTTACTGATTTTTGCAACCTTTGCTTTAATCTTATCCTCCGTTGTTGCCGGCTCTTCCGGTTCCGGACTTGGAGCCGGGCTTGGCTCTGGTTTCGGTTCTGGCTTCGTCGGTGTACCAATCTTCGTTACTGCATTTCTACCTTCCTTTTTACCACAATCTATGTAATGAAGATAATAGCTCTTATTATCATTGCCAAATGCAGTTCGCAAATCACTGTAATTGCTCTTATATACATTCAGTATAAATTCGCTGCTTGCCTGTCTGCCCTCTTCCATTCCGCATTCCACGAAATGGCGGATTGCTGCACTGTCGTCTCCGGCAAATGCTTTCTTTAAATCACTGTATTTTGAAATATAATAATCATAGTTATATACGGCTGCATAATCTTTTCCATTATATGTTGTAACCGGATTCTGTAATGAAGTGACACCGGTTGTCTTTCTTCCTTCCCTCTTACCACAATTCATATAATGCAGATAATAGCTTTTCAAATCATTTCCAAATGCCTGTCGTAAATCTGCATAAGCATTCCGATAAGACTTTACATTAAATTCCGCACTTGCCTGACGGCCTTCTGACATTCCGTAATTTAAGAAATGTTGAAAAAGTGCATTTTCATCATTTCCAAATGCTATTTTTAAATCCTTATTATTCTTTGCATAATAGGATGCATCAAAAACAGGTGCATACGCACTTTTCTCCACCTGATAATTGACTTTATCCAGATTGATTTTCTGTTCTGTATCTGTCAGCCTCTCTGTACTGATTGCCGGAGTCTCACAATCTTTCTGCCCCGCATAGAAATGTTCTGCATTTCCACTCGTCCATATTGTCACCACTGCCAGCCCCAATGCAAGCTGTCGTCTCCATGTTTTTCTCATAAGTATTTTCTCCATATTTTTCTGTTTGCATAACTGTTTGTATTGTAACACGATATGAATCTACTTTAAAGAATTACTACTTGTCATTATGAAAATCTTAAGAATTTTGTCACAAAATGGAAAAAGCTGCTGCACCGTCAAATTTCATCTGCCTGTGCAACAGCCTTTCTTATCTGCATTCCAATCTATGCAGCTTTTCTTCCTTCATTTTTACCATAGTTTATATAATGGATATAATACTGTTTCAAATCATCGCCAAATGCGGCTTTTAAGTCTCCGTTTTTCTCACGGTAGGTCAACACATTAAATGCTTCACAACTACGACGGCCTTCCTTCATGCCATAATTCACGAAATGTGACAATACAGCCAGATCATCATTTCCAAATGCTGCCTTGATATCCGGATTTGCGTCCACATAATAATTAAAATTATAAACTGCAGCATAATCCACTCCATTATATACTGTAACCCCGTCAATATCCGTTACTTTTCCGGTTGCCTGACGACCTTCTGCTTTACCGGAACTCATATAATGGTAATAATAACTTGCCAAATCATAGCCAAATGCACTTCTCAAATCTTTATAGCGCATACGATAAGAATTCACATCAAATTTACTGCTTGCCTGACGTCCTTCTTTCATTCCATAATTCACAAAATGAGCAATCGCAGCAAGGTCATCCCCACCAACAGCTTTCTTCACATCTGTATTCTTGTTCAGATAATCACTCATATTATAAACTGCAGAATAATCTACTCCATTGTATACAGTAGTTCCCTGCATAGTTTTAGTTCCGGTTCCTTTCCGGCCCTCTGCCTTGCCATTCTGTATATAATGAAGATAATAAGCTCTCCAGTTTGTACCAAACGCACTCCGTAAATCAGCATATTGATTGTAATAAGAATTCACATCAAAGTTCATATTTCCCTGACGTTTTTCATTCATGCCGCATGTCACAAAATGAGCCAGTGTACTGATATCATCATTTGGAAACGCCTTTGCAATATCTGGATACTTCTTAATATAATAGCTGTAATTATATACTGCGGAATAGTCTACTCCATTATATACGGAGACTCCATCCGTAATCGTCACATCACCTGTCGCCTTACGCCCTTCTGCTTTACCATTTGATATGTAATGTAAATAATAAGAGCGTAAATTATTGCCATATGTCATCCTTAAATCCTTATACCTGTTCTTATAAGAGATTACATTAAAACTTGATTTTCCCTGACGTCCTTCTGCCATTCCGCAGTTAATAAAATGCATAAATGCCTGATTTTCATCCGCACCAAAAGCTGCTTTAATATCCGGGTAGGTTTTCAAATAATAATCCACATCAAATACTGACGAATAATCCACTCCCTGATAGTTATAGTCTCTATCTGTAATTACTTTGTCATTCTCACAGACCGGAACACTATAGCTGCTCCACCAGCTTTCTGCTGTATGCGACCACTTGCCATATTCATCACTGAAATTATCGGATACATTAAAACACCAATAACTATAGACAGTTCCGGTTGTATCATCTGCATCATCATCCCAGGTACAGTCCACCACATACCATCTGCCATATAATTTTACTTTGTTCCACTCATGACTGCTGCTGGTAACGCATACCGTCAGAATACCAACCGCATTGCAAAGCATTTCAAAGGTTTCCGCATAACCGGCACATACTGCTTTACCTTCTAACAGAACTCCGGCACTGCTTTGATGATAGCTTCCCTCCTCAGAGTACCAGCAATTCTGCATAATAATGTCATGTGCTTCCTGCTCCATATCAAGAATTGTCGCTTTGCTCTTAATCGATGCTACCCATGAATCCAGCTTGTTTTTAATTCCATTCGTCTTATCCGCTCTTGCACTTCCATTTGAACAGGTATTGTAAACGCCTAATGCCAGTTGATATTTACCATCTGAATTCACACCATAAAGCATCTCATCATTTACAAAATAGAACTGCGGATTGGACATCTGGAGAATTTTTGCTACTTCCAGTGCAGTATCCAAATCCAGACTACCGATTGAAACAAAGCCCGAATGATAATGTCTTGTAGAATCAAAGGTCTTATAGCCGGCGCTCTTATTTCCTGTAAGGAATGACATATTCACATCATAAAGTGCCTGATAGAACTGCTTCTCTGCACCAGACATCTTACTATAATAATAGTCGGAGCCATATACTGCCCAGTAAGATGCATCTGCTGCATTATACTGTGCCCTGACTATTGGTAAATCTTCTGCTTCATCCTCATCAAGTTCTCCGACATTGATGGCCTTTGGCTGCTCATAACCACACTCCTGTACTTCATCAGCCACCCCATTATCTGTCTCTTCTGCCCAAACTGCCATATCCGGCATCATGGTTACTGCCATAAATAATGCCAGTAACAAGGCAATTAATCTGTTTCCTACTTTTTTCTTCATTCGCACACCTCCATAATTTTTCTTCTGTCACTGATAAATGTCCTGCTATGACAAATATTGAAACATTTCCTTATAAGATACAGTTTTATATTTTAAACTAAACTACAGCTAATATTTCTTCCACAATTCTATATACATATGTTCCGTAGTCAGTAGGAATTTTTTCATTTTTTTGCCCCATCAGTTCTTTTGCTCTCTTTACAGCAAGTCTTACTTTTTCATCCGAATAGTGTTCAAAATTTAAATGCTTCCCATCTTTCAATGGTGCACCCTTTTCAGCTAATCGAATTCTGAAATAATCTGTTGGCTCATAGTGATGTGTTGCAGTTACCGCATATTTTTCATCTTTTTCGTTCACTTCATCATGATGTAACAACAACCATACTTCAAAAAATGGATTACTTATTGCATATTTATAGCCCTTTTCTTCGCATTCCTTAATAGCATTTTCAAATTCAGCCTTGTGATTATCTAAGTTGTCATCTACATCTGAAACAATCCAAAACTCATCTTCGGGATATTTCGAGAATTCATATTTTGTTTCTTTTTCTTCCTTAAATTTGTTGATTCGTTCCACTAATTGCCATGGTTTTGTTTTTCCTAATACTTGATTCTGCTTTCTCGTCCTCTTTTTAGGAAGTGTATGCACTTCATCTTCAGCCACAGAAATCACTTGTACCCTTCCTTTTACCCCATCATAAATTCGAGATAAAACTTCTATATATTCTTCCTCCGTCACGCTTCCTTCACATGATAAAAAAATTATTTTAGAAGTAGTTGGTCTTATTGGTCTATATGGATTTTGTTCAGTATAAGGCGTACTTCTTCTGTGAATAAGTTGCATCTATTACACCCCCTTTATCACTGGAACAGCTCCAAATCGTCCGTTCAAATATGCCTTTAAGATATCACGATCACCTTTAATGTCAAAATCAGACATCGGCTTAATGGTGGTTTCTCCTGTTAGCTTCTTTTCCACAAACCAAATCTCATCCTGAGAAAACTCATCCATGTCAATTAAGTTCACATCATGTGCTGTATAAATAATCTGGCAATTTGTCTCATTACTATTCTTCAAAAAAAGTCTCAATAAATACTTTGATAATTTAGTATGAAGACTCCTATCAATCTCATCTACAAAATAAATACTTTTGTTCTTTTTATCTATTGTAAAAAGCATTGGTAACAAATCCAATAATCTTTGAGTTCCATCTGATTCATCCTCCAAATCAAATTCCACGCTCTTCGAATTTAGTCTATGTTCAAATTTAATTTGAATGAGTCTCATCCGATTTTTCTGTTTTTCTCCAAAAATATAATACTTTCCACCTATATTGAACATTCCATGTTTCTTTTCTTCAATTTCCTGAATTAATTCTTTGGGAAAATTAGCCTTCTCCGCAAAATCATGAAAGTCTAATTCATCACTTACTGCAGATACCCGTATAACTCCTGTATCCATTTTACTCAAACTGTCAGATATAAATTTCTGAAAATCCATATCTGTACTAATTCTAATTGGCAAAAAACGGACTTTTGAATTTGGGAAAATAACTTGAATAGACCGAAACCATTCCATTACAGGCTCCACTTTTTTCACTCCATTATCATATAATTTATATAAAAACAACTGATTTTTCTGTTTTTCTTTAATTGTTTCCTTAAGAAGCTCTGCCAGCTCTCTATTTTTTGATTTTTTTCGTGCAAATTTACTAGTAATCTCTATTATTGTTTTTTCTTCAGCATCTGTTTGCCTTTCAAATAATGGTTTAAAACCTTTTTTTGTTAAAATCATTAACCATTCTTCGCATACTTGCTTTGAATCTAAAGAAAAACCATATTCATAGATTTCATTGTCTTCTGCTAAAAAGGTAAATTGAAATACCGATTGTTTATCTAAATCTTCAAATTCCCCCTTGAACTGATTTACTCCCGTTCCCCTTCCTGATGGAATTCCATTCACAATAAAATCTCTAGCATAATCGACGGATTCAATAAAGCTGCTTTTTCCAGATGCATTCGGTCCATAAAAAGCACTTCGTTTTAACACTTTCCAAATTCCAGCTTTTGTCTGTATTTCTTTCGTATAACGCTCATCTATATCTACCGTTGTTGGAAACATACTAAATTCAATATTATGTCCAATAGATTTAAAATTTGATACATTATATTTCAATAACACTTTAATCACCTCGCTTACTTTTCCAAGCAAATCAATTTTTTGTTTTTCTCAGTTCTCTGTTCCATTTTTATGTAAGTCCAACACTTATATACCAACTCTACCATCTCTCACTTTATGACTAATTTTATTTTCCATCAAACGCCCCCGCCTGGTACATCTTTCTCAGATTATGTGCCTTGCGTAACTCCTTCTCCGTTGAATCTGCAAAAGAACGAATCTGTCCATCGACAATCTGCATATAGCAGTCCGGTCTTAACAAATCATTCGTCATAATTGCAGTATTATGTGTTGTAAATAATGCCTGAGTATGTTCCATTGCCAACAACTCCCGCACTACCTGCTCTGCTAATGTATCATGATAAAATGCATCAAACTCATCAATAAATACAAAGGATGCTTCTTTCATCTGAATCAGCCAATAGTAGAACAATGCCAGTGAACTGGTCCCTCTTGATGCAATCCGAAAGAAGCTTACATCCCTTTTTCCAAACCGGCAGAATAACCGCTTGCTTCCATCAATCTCTTTTGCCACCAATTCATATTTAATTCCCACTGATGCTAGGAATTCCTGAAATTCTTTCACATAGCCTCTCTCAATAATTCCTTCTCCAATATTTTCACTTCCTACTGTAAATCCCTGGTAACTATTCTTTGCCAAAGAACTGAACATCAGCATATGCTCAACAAAATCAATAAAAGTTTCAAACGTATTATTCTCATCATTATCATCTAAAACCGTATTGCGGGCAATATATTTCACAAAGGAAATGTTTTTCTCTGCCAAATCTGTATTAAGATTCTCTGCACCTTTCAGCAGAACTTCTCCCTTATTTGCTCTATAATCAAAAAAGATGACTCTCTTTCCATCTATCTCTACATCTTCTTTCACAAGAAGCATTGTTGGGCTTTTTCTGTAACTGTACTCAAGAATATGCTCACCAAACCGAAATTTGTAATAAAATTCCACATATCCTCGATGCTCTAAATTCGCATATGGAGAATAATCTTCACTTGCTTTTTCCTTATCTGTCAAATGAAGAATCAAGTCAAAAATGGCATAACCAAGATTTGTCTTTCCGCTGGCATTCTCACCGTAAATCAAAGCAGTCTTAACAACACCATCCTGGACAGCCTCTTCACTGAATTCATAATTGTTTGTTCTGCTTAAATCTAAAATCAATTCGTCTTTAAAATTTTTAAAATTCTTTACGTGAAATTCTAATAACATAGATTCCTCGCTTTCTCTCATTACATCCATAATAACTTACTTCTCAGTCCTTTTCAATAGCTGCCGTAAAAAAAATACGGCAACTGTCAAATTGTTACTATGATGTAGTTTATGCATTTCAGAATTTTCTATTCTCCCCTTCTTGCCAGCCTTATTGTTCTAAGTTTCTGCATACAATAATTCGTTGTTTTCTACAAAAACATTCTTCTCTTTTGTTTTATAGTTATCGGATAATATAGCGCCGTTTCATCCAACCAGATAACGGATTATGCTCCAAAATAAATTTCCACAGCAGGGAACCATAGATTCCGGCGATTACATAAACAAGCCACCAGATTCCTTCTGTATCATAAGTCGGAAATGCAGTAATTGCAGATAATTTTGCTTTTAAGAATATAATCTGCAATACAATAGCAATCCGAAATGCCAGAAACTGCCATATCACAAGGTCAATAGAATTCTGTCCTAAATATATCACATGTTTTACAATTCTGCCTTCGCCAAGATGGCTTGCAAGAAACTCTGATGTCCACAGACAGAATGCAATTCCACCAAATCCACCAATTGCAAATAAAATTTTGTTGTCATACCGGTTACTGCCATGGCTTCCGACAAATACGGATGCCTCTGCAAGGAATCCGGTAAACCACAGTATTGCAATCATACTCTTCACTACCATGGACAGCCGTTCTCTGATATACTTCTGATAGAGATAACCACAGATATAATACATCGCACAAATCAATGTTCTGCTGATGCATGCGCCCACACTACCATAATAATTCCGATTCCCTTTGCGATATCAAGTTCCGTGCTTCTTTTGTCCATCACATTTCCTTTCCGCTTATCCTAACATTTCATCCAGCTGAATAATACACTATGTTCCAAAATAATTTTCCATAACTAATAACAAATTTATATTCTAATTTTTTATAATTTTTCTATTTCCTGTCTTACAAATTTTCCCAAATCGTATAATACTGCATCTTTATCCCCATAATACTGTTTTCCGTGTCCTACTATACTATCTGCATAAATAGATTTTAAATTATAGTTTATTCTATTTACAGTATCGTTTCTAAACTTATCATGATAAATATATTCAAATACTTCCTCTGCAGCTATTGGTTCTGTAACCAAATTAATAGTTCTAATCTGTTCTTTTATTACCGTTTCTATATATTTCCAAACAGTTGCTAAATTCAGAAACTGATAGCTGCTCTCACTATTAGTAAAACTTAAGGCATTCATCGGAATTTCTGCAAATATGTCTCTTAATTTTCTATACTCTCCCTTTTCCAATGGAATTAACTCAAAGTTTTTATCTACATTAAGCCTATAATAAGATGATATATCTGAATAATTAGTTATTATTGCGTCCATTCTATCTTTTGTCAATGTATATGGCACCAAATGAATCAAATCATAAATAAAATTTTTCTTTAAATTTTCTCCATATATATGATGTTGTTTCCTCACCAATATTTTCAAGTCCTTCTTCATTATTTAGCGCTTTTTTAGTCATCAAGTATCCTGATACTATAAAGAAAAATTCTACTCCAATTCTTCCTGATTCAAAGAATCCCTTTTTCCCCATTTTTTCTGCGCAATGGAATAGTAAAATTAATATGCAAAACATAAATTTCCAAAATCCAATTATTCCATTATGTTTCTTATTTGAGCTTTCTACTGCATTATTTGGTTGTTTCATTAATTTTACCCCTTTTATTTATTATCAGTTCTATTTGTTTTCTATAAAATATTAATATTGTTATTCCATATGCAGCTAAGGCAAGTATTGTATTTTTTATAGCATAAATAATCCATCCTAATATAGATACTTCTTCCATACTAAATAATAATTTAGATAAGATTATTATTACACCTGATGAAACAATAAACACACTTCTTGGGTATATAGGTAAAGCACTTAAAATATTTTTTTGAAGGTATATCATATGAGCTAATGTTCTATATATCATTGCTATAAATGTTGCAATAGCAACTCCTATTATTCCAAATTTTATAACCAATATTGTGGATAATACTATATTTATTCCTGCCTCTATATAGGCGTATTTACTTACTTCTTTAAATTTATTTGCAACATATGCCATATTAACATATGGCTCTCTTATACAAAATGCAAATTCTGCTAAAACCATAATCCAACCTAATATTGGTTGATAATAGTTTGCATCATAAATTCCTTTTGTGTATATCATTACAAATGGAGTTATTAATATTCCTCCTAATACAAATAATAAAAAAGTAGCTATATAAATTATTAATTCATATCTATCAAATATCTTATTTAATTTTTCACTATTACTTTCTGCATAAGCGTGTCCTAGAGTTGGTACTATTCCACCAGATATTGAAGTAATTAAATTTTTTAGTCCTGTTGTTACTAAGTAATATACTGAATATATTGATACACTCTTTAAATCCGCAAGTAATGTTAATATTACTACATCTGTATTGTTATGGATAAAGGCTGCAATATTTATTCCAAGTCCATCCCATCTTTGCGCTAGAGCTTGTTTATCTGGTTCCGTTTTCTATTTTTTCTTTACGTATAAGTTAAATATTAATGGCTGTAATAAATATATTAAAGCTGAAAACAATTTAACAATATGAACATTAGGATAAATATTAATAAGGATTGCTACTCCTATTGTATTTATTATTATACAAGTAATTTGAACGATAGAAACTACGTATACCTTTTTGTCTGCCTTTAAAAATGTTCTCCAAGTAATTGAAAAACAAT
>OGPL01002739.1_pt1 | contig 12410 bp, 10 predicted proteins | sample 1552901 | NCBI WGS metagenome assembly OGPL01 (sample SAMEA2580244, study PRJEB22360) | human gut metagenome | biome: human gut; feature: human-associated habitat; material: faeces | place: Denmark | collected 2008/2010 | reverse complement strand
TGGGGATGAGGTACGAACGCCCGAACTCCAGCTTTTCGAGGTTGTAGGCCCGCAGCACGGAGGCCGGGATCGGCTCCCGGGCCAGCGCGGCGATGGCGTGCGCCGCGGCGAGCTTCATCTCCTCGTTGATCTTCGAGGCCCGCACGTCGAGCGCGCCGCGGAAGATGTAGGGGAATCCCAGTACGTTATTGACCTGGTTGGGGTAGTCCGAGCGCCCCGTGGCGAAGATGATGTCGGGGCGCGAGACGACGGCCGTGTCGTAGGCGATTTCGGGATCGGGATTGGCCAAAGCCATGACGATCGGGTTCGATGCCATCGTGCGCAGCATCTCGGGCGTCAGCGTGTCGGCCTTCGACACGCCGCGGAACACGTCGGCGTCGTGCAGCGCCTCGGCCAGCGTCGAAATGCGCCGCGGGGTGGCGAACTCGCGTTTGAGCGGGTTGAGGTCCTCGCGGTGGGCCGAGACCACGCCGCGGCTGTCGCATAGCACCATGTTCTCGCGCCGGACGCCCAGCGAGAGGAACAGCCGTGCGCAGGCGATGGCGGCGGCTCCGGCGCCGTTGACCACCACGCGCAGGCGGGCGATCTCCTTGCCGGCGATCTTCGCGCCGTTGAGCAGCGCCGCCGAGGTGATGATGGCCGTGCCGTGCTGGTCGTCGTGCATGACGGGAATGTCCAGCTCGTCGCGCAGCCGCGCCTCGATCTCGAAGCATTCGGGGGCCTTGATGTCCTCGAGGTTGATGCCGCCGAAGGTGGGGGCGATGGCCCGCACGGCGCGCACGAAGGCGTCGGGGTCGGTCTCGGCCACCTCGATGTCGAAAGCGTCGATGCCGGCGAAGGTCTTGAACAGCATACACTTCCCCTCCATTACGGGTTTGGCGGCCAGCGGGCCGATATTGCCCAGTCCGAGTACGGCCGTGCCGTTCGACACGACGGCCACGAGGTTGCCCTTGCCCGTGTAGTCGTAGATCTTCTCCGGCGTTTGGGCGATGATGCGCGAGGGAACGGCCACGCCGGGCGAATAGGCCAGCGAAAGGTCGTATTGCGTGCGGTGGGGCTTCGTGGGAACGATGCCGATTTTTCCGGGGCGCTCTTCGCTGTGGTAGCGCAGCGCCTCCTCGGCGAGTTTATTGTCGGTTGTCATTGTTTTTCTCTTTTTTTCGGTTAGACCCGTCGAATACCAACGGGCTTTCGTTGCAAATATTGCGCCCGGCCCGGAGAATGGGGGGGGGACGACCGTCCGGCATGCGGCTCCTTTGCGGCCGGAAGCCTCGCTCCGGGCTGCCGGGCGGTCAGAAAAGCGTGCCTTCGCTGCGGGGCGGGGTGAAGCCCATGTGCTCGTAGGCCAGCGCCGTGGCTTCGCGGCCGCGGGGCGTGCGTTTGAGGAACCCCTCCTTGATGAGGAACGGTTCGTAGACCTCCTCGATCGTTCCGGCATCTTCGCCCACGGCGGTGGCGATCGTATTCAGCCCGACAGGGCCGCCGTTGAACTTGCCGATGATCGTTTGGAGGATGCGGTTGTCCATCTGGTCCAACCCGCGCGCATCGATGTTGAGTGCTGTGAGTGCCATGCGCGTGATCGCCAAGTCGATGTGCCCCTCGCCCTTGACCATGGCGAAATCGCGCACGCGGCGCAGCAGGGCGTTGACGATACGGGGGGTGCCGCGCGAACGGCGGGCGATTTCGATCGCCGCGTCGTCGTCGATCGAAACGTCGAGAATGCGTGCCGAACGTTTCACGATTCCCGACAGCACCGCGGTGTCGTAGTACTCCAAATGGCACTGGATGCCGAAACGCGCGCGCAGCGGCGAGGTCAGCAGGCCGCTGCGCGTCGTGGCGCCGATGAGCGTGAAGGGCGCCAGTTCGATCTGGATCGAACGGGCGGAAGGACCCTTGTCGAGCACGATGTCGATCTTGTAGTCCTCCATCGCCGAATAGAGATACTCCTCGACAATGGGGCTCAGGCGGTGGATTTCGTCGATGAAGAGCACGTCGCCCGGATTGAGGTTCGTCAGCAGGCCCGCCAGATCGCCCGGCTTGTCCAGAACGGGGCCGGAGGTGACTTTGAGCTGGGAGTGCATCTCGTTGGCGATGATGTTCGCCAGTGTGGTCTTGCCCAGTCCGGGAGGGCCGTGCAGCAATACGTGGTCGAGCGAATCGCCGCGCATAAGGGCCGCCTGGATGAAGATGCGCAGGTTTTCGACGATCTTCTCCTGTCCGGCGAAATTCTGCAACTCCTGCGGGCGGATTTTATTTTCGAATTCGAGATCGCTCTCTATGTTTCGGATCGTAGACATGGTTACAAAGGGTAATCGTATGTTCCGGTATGCCGTATGTTCCGGTACGGTTTTTCATTTTCCGGTCGCCGGCATTCGCAGCGGCGGCTGCATTTACGGATACGTCTTTTCCCGCCTGCGGCCTGACTGTAACAGGCTGCGGCTGCCGGTACCCGAAACATGCAATCGTGTTACAAATATACTTATTTTTCGGAAAATCTCCGCATTCGCCGCTTCAAAAAACGCCGTCATCGCCTTGCGGCGATGCGGCGGACTTTTCCCGCCAAGGAAAAAGGCCTGTCCGCCGCAGCGGACAGACCTTCCGGTTGAATCATTTATTAATTGAGATGGGATGTGTCTATTCCGTGTAATCGATCAGCGCCGTACGCAGATTCCCGTCGAAATCCTTATAGCGGATTTTGAGACCTTTCTTCTGAGTGACGGCCGGATCGTAGGAGTTGAGTTTGAACGAAGCCATGCTGGATCTCGCTACGGGAGTGTCCGATCCCATGTCGTCGGGTTTGTGGCGCAGTTCGAGCAGCGTGTAGTCGGGGTCTTCGGTATCGTCTGCAGAAGCGCTTCGAACCAAGCTGATCTTGTGTTTCTCGCTTCCGGTGACCTTGATCTGGAAGGAGCAGGTGAAGTATCCGGCGCTGATCAGGCAGTCGAATTTGTCCTCGCCGCTGAGTTTCACCAATTCGATCGGCTCGTCGCCGAACTCGGCTTCGTTGGAGTCATTCATCTCTTCGACGTCCTTGGTGAGAATTTCGCTGATGCCGTAGAGCTTGATGTTGTAGTCGTACTGTTGACTCTTCTCTTCGAGCAGCGAGTAATAGATGAAGGCGCGCTGTCCGTCTTCGGGATTGTAGCCGCCGGTAGGTACGGCGAATTGCGAAGGATAGAGCGTCTGTCCGTTGTCCGCCTTGAAATAGAACGTCCCGCTCAATCCGCCCGGATTGAGGATGGTCACGAGCGCCATGCTGTCGGCGCCCTCTACGTCGGAGTCGTTGCAGGACTGGAGCACGGGCAGCACCGCGACCGCCGCGAGGAGAAATAATTTGAACTTTTTCATGGGTTTAGCTATTTTATTTCTAAATTTGTTCCTTTCTATAAACGCACGAAAGTACGAAATACTGCGTAAAGAGATAAAAAAATATTTTTTTTACGGGGATGCAGTATTCGGGAGAGGACACCATTTATTATATGACGAACGATGAGCATGGAGGAACGGATACTCGCAGAGCGTTGTAAAGCCGGAGATAACGATGCCCGCCGCGAGCTGTATACTCGTTTCGGAGGACGTTTGTTGGGTATCTGCCTGCGTTATGTCGGGGATCGGGCGACGGCCGAGGATCTGCTCCATGACTGTTTTATCAAGGTGTTCGCGGCAATCGACCGTTTTTCATGGCGCGGCGAGGGTTCCTTGAGGGCGTGGATGGAACGGATCGCGGTGAACGTTTCGCTCGAAGCGCTGCGTCAGAAGCGGCGGTTGCACTATCCGACTACGGTCGACCGGCTGCCCGAACGCTATGAAGAGCCGACGTCGGACGAAATGGAGCGGTTGCCCTACGACGATCTGAAACGGTTGATCGCCGAGCTGCCCGACGGATACAGGACTGTTTTCAACCTCTATTGTATCGAGGAGCTCTCCCATAGGGAGATTGCGGAGCGGTTGGGAATCAGTGAGAAAACCTCGTCGTCGCAGCTGTTTCGCGCAAAGGCCTTGTTGGCGCGGCGCATTAAGGAGTATGTAAAGGACAAATGAAACGGAATAGGATGGAGCGGGAGGAACGGTGGATTGCAACGGTTCGGGAGAAGTTGCGAGGTGCCGACGAGTCGTTGCCGGAAGGAGGCTGGGAGGCGCTGGAGCGCGACTTGGCCGCTGCCGGCCGGCGGCGCAGGGCTTTCACTCCCGCCTGGAAAAAAATAGCTGCCGTCGCCGCCGTCGTAGCGATTGCCGTATTAATAGGTGAGACTGTCGTAAATCAAGGTGTTGTGGACGGTGATCGACAAACAACGTTCTTTGCCGGAGAACTTACGACGGCGGACGGTCAGCTTTTATATGATGACGAACCGTTGCGGAACGAGGCGCCGACGGCACTCTCCGAAGCCCCGGCGCCGCTGGCAGCGAAGGTTCGGCAGGCTTTGGCCGAAAGTCGGCCGGCTGCGATCGTTGCGGCCGACGGGTCGGTACGGACTCTCTCGGGCGATGCGGTAGCGGAGGTGCGGTCGTCCCGAAGCGAGACGGAAGCCGCAGCACCGTCGGATGCGGAACCCTCTGCGGCCGGGGAAGAAGCGGTAGCCGAGGAGAAAGAGGCGCAACCTGCCGCAAAGGCTGCCGCCTCGCGTTCGTCGGCGCGGACGATCGCCCGCACGCTTCCCGGGGAAGCCGCACGGCGTTCCTTCGAACCGGAACGGGTGAAGCGGCGGACGTCGGTGGGGCTTTTCGCCGCCGGATTGCCGACGGCGCAGCAGGTGTCGTCGGGGCGGGCGACGCCGTTGGCTTCGGCTTCGCCCTCTCATGTGCTCAGTTCGAGCGGCATTTTCCGAATGAAACGCGGTTACGACGATTATCTTTACCGGCATAAGCAACCGCTCAGTTTCGGCATCTCCGTTCGCAAGGAATTCGGATACGGATTGTCGCTCGAAAGCGGTCTGGTCTATTCGCTGTTGCGTTCGGATGTCAGGGTATCGCAGAATGACGAGTCGTTCTCGCAGACGCTTCACATGCTGGGTATTCCGCTGCGTGTCAACTGGGATTTTCTGTCGCGCGGCGACTGGAAGCTCTATCTGGGTGCCGGCGGAATGGTCGAAAAGTGCCTCTATGCGAAATTCGGCTCCGAGTCCGTCGCCGAAAAGGAGCTGCAATGGTCGTTGACCGCCAACGCGGGTGTACAGTACGATTTTACGCGGCGGACGGCCCTCTACTTCGAACCGGGCGTCTCCTATTACCTGACGGAAACCGCGTTGCGGACGGCCCGGACGGTTTCGCCGGTCAATTTGTCTTTGCAGTTGGGCGTGCGTCTGACTTATTGAGAAGGTTTCGGTAAAAATAAGTCCGGCGATGTCGAAACATTGCCGGACTTTTCTATTTCGCTCCCGTTTCCGCCTTTCGGAAACATTTGTGCATTTTTTTGTCGGAATTCATTTCCGGTACCGGAAGATCGATAAAACCCTTTTACAATATCAAGTTGCCTAAATTTGCTATTTTTTATTGGAGAATAGAAATTTGTTATTAATTTTGTAGTAAAATATAAGAATGAATCGAAAGGGGTTAGTGGCTGAAAATAAGATAAAAAAAGTAGTCTCGGCGGGAATCGAACCCATATCGTAAGAACCGGAATCTTATATTCTATCCATTGAACTACGAGACCAAATGATGATGCAAAGATGCAAAAAAAATTTGAAATAATGCACGAAAATCAAAATAATTGGCAAAGAATCGAGAGTGTCGTCAAATGGGCCAACATGACGACGAATTATTTTGCCCGTTATATCGGACTCTCCCGCGGTGAAAATCTTTACCAGATCAAACGGGGGCACAACGGCATCTCCCGGAAACTCGGCGAACGGATCGTCCAGCATTTTCCGCAGATCGACCTGTTGTGGCTGTTGACCGGCAGGGGCCAGATGTTCGTTTCGGGAAGCGAGGACCGCGGCGCGCAGATCCCCTTTTTCAATGCCGATGTCGAAAAGTCGATCCGCGGCGTGGAGCTGTTGAGTCCCGACGGGTACGTCGTGCTGCCGATGGGCGACGATGCCGACTGCGCGCTCTACTATTACGGCCGTGCGATGGGCGATACACTGCCTGCCGGAACGCTGGTTTTTCTGAAGGAGTCCGACGTGGAGTCGGTCATCCCCGGCGGCATGTATGTCGTCGTGACGCGCAAGATCGTGACGCTGCGGCAGCTCCATCTGGAAGCCGGCGCACAGTCGGTACGGCTGACGGCTTCGTGCGAGGCCGGGTTCGACGAAATGGTCGTCAAAAGCAAGGATATACAGAAAATTTATCGGGTAAAAGCGCATCTTATCGTCGACTGAGCGACATGCCTTCCGGTTTCGCAAACGGATCGGACTCGGTTGGCCGTCCGCAGCACCATCTCCAATAGCTTCGGGCGAATAACTGTCCGTCGCGACCTGCCTGAGACGCACGAGGTTCGCCCAAAAGCGGCCGCCGTCCTGCACGGCCGCCGGCATCGGCGGTTGGCGTCGGGACCGCATTCGGGATCGGGCGACGGGATAAAATTGCAGGGAACCATTTTGGACAGCTCCTAATAGGGGCGGGTCTTCTTGTGGAAACGGAATCTTTTCCTTATCTTGGGAGCGCTAAACGCATAGCGCTATGACCGGTTTCGAATCCGTAAGGAGGTCGCCGATGGAACATGCGGTGATCAATTTTATATTGGGCCCAAATTCCCCGAAAAGTCGTCTTATTGATGTATCGTGCCATGAAACAGATGATTGCGAGGTGTTTTTTGCAACGACTGCCGTCCGGGATGAGTGGTCTTGGAGACCGGTCCGGCGGTAGATTCAACAAGTAAATGCAAATTAGGCGATGCGTCAAAATAACAAAGGGCGGGGCAGCGGGCCGAGTTCCGGAATTCAAGGAAGCCATGCTGCCGACCGGTCGGTCAAACATAGCGGGCAGGTATTTACGCCCGGCTTTTTGGTCAGGAACATGCTGGATTATGCTGGCTATGTCTGCGGTAATATCCTTGAAAAACATATCATCGACAATAGTTGCGGCGCCGGAGCGTTTCTATGCGAAGCCGTCGCCAGATATTGCAACGAGTATGTAGCCAATCACGACGATAACGTCGGACTCAAAGCCGATCTGGAAAGATTTGTACACGGGATAGAACTGGACCCTGTCGTCTGTGCAGATTGTCGTTCCAATTTGGATGGCATTGCAAAGGATTTCGGCGTGGAAAATGTCGGGTGGGACCTCTTAAACACCAATGCACTCTCTGTAACCCGGTATGACGGGCAGATGGATTTTGTCGTCGGGAACCCTCCCTATGTCCGGGTTCATAATCTGGAAGAGGGTTACGATGAAGTGAAATCGTTCCGATTCGCCGAGGGCGGTATGACGGATCTCTATCTCGCGTTCTACGAATTGGGATTGCGCATGATCAACGGTACGGGTAAACTCTGTTACATCACGCCGAGTTCCTGGTTGTCGAGCGTGGCTGCGACGAACATGAGAAAATATGTCATGCAGCACCGGACTCTGGCGGGATTGATCGATTTGGGACACCAGCAGGTTTTCGAGAATGTGACGGCCTATACGATGATCGCATTGTTCGACGCGCGGCACCAGGCCGACGGGGTCGAATATTATACCTATTCGGCAGCGGATTCGGACAAAGTCTATGTCGATACGATAACCTATGGGGAGATGTCTATCGGCGATAGTTTCTACGTCGCTTCGAAAGAGGACTTATCGTTGTTGAGGGTCGTCAAAACGGCCTCCGTGCCCCGTTACGTCCGGGTGAAAAACGGGTTTGCCACACTCGCGGACAAGGTTTTTATTTCGAACGTCTCCTTCGACGCGCTCACGATTCCGGTCTTGAAGGCTTCGACGGGGAAATGGTACAAGGCGTTTTTTCCATACGATGCCGCAGGGAAACCGCTCTCGCGAGAAGCGGTCTTTTCGCATCCGGATGTTGCGGACTATCTGAACAGGAACAAGAAGGAGTTGCTGAAAAAGCATACCGAGCGTGAAAATCCGGATTGGTATCTCTACGGACGAACGCAGGCCATCCGAGATGTTTTCGAAAGGAAATATTCCATCAATTCCATCATTAAGGATGTGTCGAGCATCCGGTTGATCGACGTCCCTGCCGGTTCGGGTCTGTACAGCGGGCTCTATATTCTGAGCAGAGTTCCCTATGACGTGTTGAAATCGGCCGTTGAATCGAAAGATTTTATCGATTATCTGGCGATGTTGAAGAATTACAAGAGCGGCGGTTACTACACGTATGGTTCCAAAGATTTGGAGCAGTATCTGAATTATAAAATAGCATGTCATGAAAGAGCAACCGATTTCATTCCCGTTGACGAACGCTGAATTTTTGAAGGTGATATCCAACTCGTTCTGCCGGTTCCTGCGGGTGAAAACGTCGAGGAGTCCGGAAAAGCTCAAGCCTCTTCACGGTGCGATCGCAGCCGATCTGTCCCGGCGGTTGGGCGAAGGCTATCATATCTGTTCGCAGGGATTCGGCCTCGGAAAAGAGTTCACCGTTCGGGGAAGATATGTCCCTAAAAGAGTGGATATAACGATTTTCAAACAAGATAAGGTCGCCGCGGGCGTCGCCGTCAAGTTCGTCATGCAGAACTATTCTCAGAACTCGAACAACTATTTCGAGAACATGCTCGGCGAAACCGCGAATATCAGGGCGGCGGGTTATCCTTATTTCCAGATTTTCATCATTCAGGATCAACTGCCTTATTATCGGAGGGACACCCAAAAGACCATCCAACGGTGGGAGACCTTTACGAAGCGGAATGCTTCCAAATACATCTGCCTTTCGAGGGACGATGCGAATGTTTTCTATCACACGCCCAACAAGACGCTGATCTATGTGGTGCATCTTCCCGAAAATCGGGCCTTGCGAACTAAGGATGAATACATGGGCTATTATCGAAATCAGGATTGTTCGGTCATGCTGTCGGAGGTTGAGTTCGGTCCGATGGAGCCGGGAGTCATCTTGAATGACTATGAAACGTTCATCGAAAAAGTTTACCATACGATCCTGGCGCAATAGTTGTCTTCCTCGCCGGACTTATGGCGCAAAACCTGAATTGTTAGGCAATTGTCGGTTCGTCCTGCGATTCCGGACGGTGTGAATCCGAAACGATTCGTCCCGCTGGGGGAGTTGTTCCGTCCCTTCGGGTTTGGGTGTTTGAAAAATTATGCTTAACTTTAACAATCCATTTAAATTTAAGTATTGACGATCGTATGTTTTCCGGAATCATAGAGCAGACGGCGACCGTGGTGGCCGTCCGCAGCGAACGACAGAACAAGCATTTTACCCTGCGCGCCGATTTCTGCCGCGAATTGAAGATCGACCAGAGCATCGCCCACAACGGCGTGTGCCTGACCGTCGTAGACCTTACGGAGGATACCTACACGGTGACGGCCATGAAGGAGACGCTGCTGCGCAGCAACCTGGGGGCGTTGCAGGTCGGTGATCTGGTCAACGTCGAGCGGTCGATGAAACCCGATGCGCTGCTCGACGGGCATATCGTGCAGGGGCATGTGGATCAGACGGCCGTCTGCACGGCGGTCGAGGATGCCGAGGGAAGTTGGTATTTCACCTTCCGCTACGAACCCCAGGGCGACAACTGTACGGTCGAGAAGGGGTCGGTGGCCGTCAACGGAGTGAGTCTCACGGTATGCGATTCGCGCGACGACGGTTTCCGTGTGGCGATCATTCCTTATACCTATGAGCATACCAATTTCTGCCGCATCGGGGTCGGTTCGGTGGTGAATCTCGAATTCGACATCGTGGGCAAGTACATCGCCCGCCTGATGTGCAATTACATGAAGCGTTGACGCACGGTCGTCCTTCGACGGGGCGGCGTGCGGATTTGTCTCACCTTTAATTTTTGTTACGATGAACATCAAGACGAAAGAGGCCTCCTCGCTGTTGGTTGCGGTGCTGGCGGCGGCGATCGTCGCTCTGGCGACGGCATTGGCCCATGTGGCGTGGTGGGTCGTTTTGTGCGTGGCGGTCGGGACGTTCCTGATCGTGGCGCTGTTCGCCCTCTTTGTGATCCGTAAATATGTGGCTTACAAGCTAAAACCGATCTATTCGATCGTCTTTTCGCGCAACGTGCATACGCACGAGATTCTTGACGAGTTGAAGGACAAGCACGTGGAGAGCATCTCCGAAGAGTTGTCGGCATGGGCCGAGACCAGCGACATGGAGATCGCCCGCCTGAAAGAGACGGAGAAGTTCCGCAAGGAGTATCTCGGCAATGTGGCGCATGAATTGAAAACCCCGATTTTCAATATTCAGGGGTATATTTCGACGCTGCTCGACGGCGGACTGGAAGACGAACTCATCAACCGCAAGTATCTCGAACGCACGGAAAAGAGTATCGACCGGCTGATCAATATCGTCAACGACCTCGACACGATCTCCAAACTCGAAAGCGACATGACGCGGCTCAAAATGGAGCCGTTCGACGTCGTGGCGCTCACGAAGGAGATCGCCGACCAGTTGGAGATGAAGGCCGGCGAGCGGCACATCAAACTGCTGGTGAAGGGGGCCGAAGATCTGCCGTCGCCCTTCTGGGTCTTGGCCGACAAGCACTATGTAGGGCAGGTGATGGTCAACCTGCTGACCAACTCGATCTGCTACGGCCGCGAGGGCGGCCAGACGCGCGTGCGTTTCCGCGACATGCTCGACAAGATCCTGATCGAGGTCGAGGACTCGGGCGTCGGCATCGCCAAGGAGGATATCCCGCGTGTCTTCGAACGGTTCTACCGTACCGACAAGGGCCGGTCACGCGAACACGGCGGCACGGGGCTGGGGCTGGCGATCGTCAAACATATCGTCGAAGCGCACGGCGAGCATATCACGCTGCGCAGCGAAGTGAGCGTGGGCAGCACCTTCTCCTTCACGCTCAAGAAGGCGGACCCGAACGAAATCAAGTAAACCAATTTCGATAAAATGGTATTCAATCCGTTGTACATCGTATGGAATTTCAACCCGGTGCTCTTCTCCGTCGGTGGGTTGGATATCCGTTACTATGGGCTGATGTGGGCGCTGGCGATTCTCGTCGGCGCCAAGTTCTTCGATAATTTCTGCAAGCGCGAGGGGCTTCCTTCGTCGGTTTCGGAGTCGATTTTCATTTACGGCACGCTGGCTACGATCATCGGTTCGCGGCTGGGGCACTGCCTTTTTTACGAGCCGCCGCAATATCTTGCGCATCCGCTGGCGATCATCACCGAAATCCGTAACGGCGGTATGGCGAGCCACGGTGCGGCCGTGGGGCTTCTGATCGGGTTGTGGCTCTTTTCGCGCCGGAACAAACTGCCTTACATCTGGTCGCTCGACCGCATCATGATCCCTGTGGCGATCGGCGGTGCGGCGGTGCGTTTCGGCAATCTGTTCAATTCGGAGATCGTCGGCAGTGTGACCGATATGCCGTGGGGCTTCAAGTTCGTGCGTCTCTACCGCGACCTGCCGCTCGACGCGGTTCCCGTGCAGCATCCCACGCAATTGTACGAAGCGTTGTGTTATGTGGCGACGTTCGGGGTGCTGTGGTGGCTCTATTACCGCCGCGATACGGGTGTCCGCCGGCCGGGGTTGTTGTTCGGCGTGGGGCTTATCGGCGTCTTCCTGACACGCTTTTTCATCGAGTTCATCAAGGAGGATCAGGAGGCCTTCGAGCAGGGAATGCTGCTCAACATGGGGCAGTTGTTGAGTATCCCCTTCATCCTTTTCGGAATTTATATGATCTGGCGGGCGTTGTCGCGCCCTGCCGTCGAGGCGAAGCCCGCTTCGCCCGGCCGTAAAACGAAACCTGCGCGGAAATAGCCTTTTCGCCGAAACAGAGAACACCATGGTCGCAGAGGTAAATAAGATCATTGCCGGTGAGCTGCTGAATCACCGTTCCGTCGTAATTCCCGGTGTAGGTACGTTCTATGTGGCGCACCGCGGTGCGCGCCGCCTGTCGCGGCAGAAGATCGCGGCGCCCCGCAACGAAATCGATTTCCGCCCGTCGGAAGAGGGCGTTTCGCTCGTGGAATTGATCCGCCGCGCCGCAGGGTGCGACGAAGCGCAGGCGCAGGCCATTTTCGGGCGTTGGCTGGCTAAGACGCGCGAGGGCGAGGTATTGACGCTCGAAGGGATCGGAATCCTGCGCCACCGTGCGTTTACCCCCGAACCGGCGTTCGCTGCGCAACTGAATCCGGCCGGCGAGGAGGTCGTGACCTTGCAGCCCCGTATGAATCGGGCCGTGGTGGCGATCGCCGTTGCTGCGATTGTCGTGGCTGTCGCCGTGTTCGGTTATATCGAGTTCGCCCCGAAATCCGTATCGCGTTTCGCGGCGCAGGCGGAGAAGTCGAACGTCGAGAGGCCGAAAGCCTCTTCCGGATCGGCGGAGGACGGCGTTTCGGCC
>OGPL01002719.1_pt1 | contig 12499 bp, 9 predicted proteins | sample 1552901 | NCBI WGS metagenome assembly OGPL01 (sample SAMEA2580244, study PRJEB22360) | human gut metagenome | biome: human gut; feature: human-associated habitat; material: faeces | place: Denmark | collected 2008/2010 | reverse complement strand
GGAGATGCAGCAGCCGGAAACGGAACCCGAAGAGACGCCGCAGCCGCCGGACGCTGTGCCGGAATCGGAAGAGACAGCACCGCCGGCAGAAACCGTTCCGCCGCCGCAGCTGGAAATTGACGAGACATCCCCGGAACAGCCTGCCATCGGCTGGCTCCAGATCATCACACGCAGTGCCGGCAATGCCCGTGCCCTTGCCGGTGTGTCCGTGCTGGTGACCAACGGCACGGAGGAACAGGTACATCTGAAACACACTGCCGTCACCAACGAAAGCGGCGAAACCGGAAAAATTCCGCTGCCGGTGCCGGCGGCTTCTCTCTCACTGAACTGCGACGAAACCCGAAAGCCATACAGCACCTATGATGTCAGCGTCTATGCGGACGGTTTTTACCGGCAGGTCAGCGAAGCTGTACCAGTATTCGCCGGCACGACCTCCCGACAGATCTTCCACATGATTCCCCTGCCCAGCTACTTGCAGGAGCCGCCGAAAACCATTGTCTACCAAAACACCGAACCCAATCTGTAAGGAGGGCTGCCAGATATGCCAGTCGGAGAACCCTTTATCCCCAGAGATATTACCGTGCATCTGGGGCGGCCGGAGGAAACGGCGAACAACGTCACCGTTTCCTTTCCCGATTACATCAAAAACGTGGTATCCAGCGAAATTTACCCCACGTGGCCGGAAAATGCCATTCGTGCCAACATCTACGTTATTGTCAGCTTTGCCCTCAACCGTGTCTATACTGAGTGGTATCGCTCCCGCGGGTATCCCTTTGACATCACCAACTCCACTCAGTTTGACCAGAAGTACATCTACGGCAGAGAAATTTTCGAAAACGTGGGGCAGCTGGTTGACGAACTGTTCAACTCTTACGTCCGGCGGCAGGGCAATGTGGAGCCGTTGTTCACAGCGTTCTGCAACGGCACAACGGTAACCTGTGACGGGCTTTCCCAGTGGGGCACCGTGCCGCTGGCACAACAGGGCATGACTCCTTATGAGATCCTTACCACATTTTACGGCAGCGACATCGACATTGTCACCAATGTTCCCGTAATGACCAACACGCCCTCCTATCCGGGATTTGATTTGCGGCTGGGACTTTCCGATGATCCGGTCCGCACCATTCAGGTACAGCTGAACCGCATTTCCAGAAACTATCCTGCCATTCCAAAAATCGGCGAAGCTGCCGGCGATTTTGACTATATCACACAAGATGCCGTCATTGCCTTTCAGGAAATCTTCGGGCTGCCGGCAACCGGCATTGTCAACGAAGCCACATGGTACCGGATCTCCTATATTTTTACCAGCGTGAAAAACCTGGCAGAACTGAACTCCGAGGGCATCACCCAGCAGGAGATCGAACAGACCTATACCGAAGATCTCCACATCGGAATGCAGGGCAAGAACATCCGTGCCCTCCAGTATCATCTTGCAGTGGTGGGAGCCTACTATGCCGCCATACAGCCGGTGGAAATTACCGGCTACTTCGGAGAACAGACGGAAACTTCCGTCAAATCCCTCCAGCAGGCGTTCGGGCTTCCGGTGACGGGCGTGGTGGATTTTTCCACATGGAACGCCCTCTATGATGCCTACACCGGCATTGTGGAATCGATACCGCTGGACACCTCGGTCAATGACGTGGTGCTCTACCCCGGCGTGGTTCTGCGGGAGGGCACTACCAGCGAGTATGTCCGTCTGATGCAGCAGTATCTCACCTATATCCACGGCACCTATCCGGAGATTCCTGCCGTCAACGCCACAGGCTATTTCGGTCCCATGACAAAATCCGCCGTAATGGCATTCCAGGAACTTTTCGGCTATCCGAAAACCGGTGTGGTCGGCACCGCCGTCTGGAACGCCATTGCCAGCCTGTACTCCGACTTAAAATACGGTTATGACAAACAGCCTTTCCAGGCACCGGGCTATATCATCACCTAAGGAGGCATCCCATGGCTTATACAGACGAACAAAAACGGCAGCATATCCTGGAATTGCAGGCATATCTCCACGGCATTTCTCACCAGAGCCAGCTGCCGCATCTCATTCCGGACGGGGTATACGGCGAAAATACGGCAAACGCTGTCCGGCTGTTCCAGCAGCAGAACCAGCTGCCGCCCACCGGCGAGACCGACACCGCCACCTGGAACGCCATTGCACAGGCATATCGACAGGAAGTGCGTCCAACCGTACTGCATCTCCGGCTGTTCCCCACCGGCATCACTGCCTATGCCCCGGGCGACAAGGGCAGCGCCGTCTTTGTGATACAGGGCGTTCTACAGGCGATCCACAGTGCGTTTCCTGCCGTTCCGCCGGTACAGAGCAGCGGCGTTTACGACACTGCCACAAAAAATGCGGTGCAGCAGTTCCAGGAGCTGACGCCTTTGCCGCCCAGCGGCACAGTAGACGCCGCCACCTGGAACCACCTGCTTGCGGCACTGCGCCCATAAAAAAAGATAGTTTCTCATGCTTGACGCTGTGAGAAACTATCTTTTTTGTTATCATGTTATTTCAAACAACAGGCAGTGCTGCGGAGAAATTGGAAAGGAGAATGTTCGATGCCTTTTCTCAATCCAGATACTTTACAAATGCCTTTTCCTTTTCATCTGTATAGCCCAGCGACCGGTAGAAATTCTGCGCCCTGGTATTTTCCTGCAAACATGTAAAATAAATGATCTCGCAGTCGTTTTCCCTTGCGATCTTTTCGATCTCCCGGAACAGCAGACGTCCCACGCCTTTGCGCCGCACTTCCTTGCTGACGCAGACGTACCAAAGGGTCATGATGGGACGGCGGCCGTCAAACAGGTTGTGGAAAATGTTGATCGAGGTATACGCCACGACCTTCCCCTGGGATTTTCCGACCAGAAACCGATAGTGCGCATCATTCCTGCACAGCTGAAAGGTCTCCTCGATCTCTTCAAAAGCAAACGACTCCTGGAATGTTTCCATGCACAGGTCGTAAACCTCTCTGAGATCCTCTTCTTTCAAATCCTCGAAATGTACTTCCATTTCTGCCGTCTGCTTAGTCAATCGGAACGATCCAGCCGAATTCATCCGGGATCTTGCCCCACTGGATGCCGGTCAGGGTATCGTAGATCATCTGAGAAACCGGACCGATCTTGTTGTTGTTGATGGTCATGACCTTATCGCCCCACTTGAGGTGACCTACCGGGGAGATAACTGCGGCAGTACCGGTACCGAATACTTCGGACAGCTTGCCTGCGTCATAAGCATCTGCGATCTCCTGGATGGTGATACGGCGTTCCGAAACCGGAATGCCCTTGGAGCGGCACAGTTCCAGTGCAGACTTTCTGGTGATACCGGACAGGATAGAGCCGGTTTCCAGAGACGGTGTTACAACTTCGCCGTCGATAACGAAAGCGATGTTCATAGCGCCGACTTCTTCGATGTACTTCTGCTCTACGCCGTCCAGCCACAGAACCTGGGAATAACCCTGGTCATAGGCATCAGCCTGGCTGTGCAGAGATGCCGCATAGTTGCCGCCGGTCTTTGCATAGCCCATACCGCCACGAACGGTGCGGACATACTTGTTTTCCACATAGATATTGACCGGATCCAGACCGGAAGCATAGTACGGACCGGACGGAGACAGAATAATCATGAACAGATAGTGTTCGCCCGGGTGTACGCCCAGGAACGGATCCACTGCAAAAATAAACGGACGAATGTACAGGGATGCGCCCTCTGTGTGGGGAACCCAGTCCTTTTCCACAGAGATGAGTTCCTTCAGGCACTGGAGACCCAGCTCTTCCGGCAGTTCCGGAATAACCAGACGCTCGTTGGAGCGGTTCAGACGCTTGAAGTTTTCGTCCGGGCGGAACAGCTGTACACCGCCGTCAGCACGGCGATAAGCCTTCAGACCCTCGAAAACAGTCTGACCGTAGTGCAGGCACATTGCAGACGGGCTGAGGGTAATGTCGCCGTACGGCATAATTACCGGATCGTGCCAGCCCTGTCCCTCATCATAGGGCATTACCAGCATATGGTCAGTGAAGATATGACCGAATCCCAGCTTGCTCTCGTCCTTGGGTTTTTCTTTCGGACAAGTCGTCAGTTGTTTTTTGATTTCCATGTCAAAAACCTCTTTTTTGATAGTTTTGCCGCAAATCGCTGTGCGGTTGGACGGCTCTGATACTATTATAGCACATTTTTCTTCATTTTGGAATAGTTTTTTGAAATTTTTTTTGGATTTTAGATTGTTTTTTTCAAGTGCAGCATAAAACCAATTCTGCAAAAGAGCAGTTACTCTTGACTCTTTGTTTTTTTACCTTTGAAATACGGTTTTAGTTCCACTTCCGAGTCAATGTAAACAGCATCAATATATTTGCTATTATGAACTGTAATTATTTTTCCACTTATAAAATATTGCTGTGTCAGCGAGCCGTCCACATCTTCTAACAGTTCGCCTTTGACAAAATGCGGAAGATGTATTTCAAGCGCCCTGCACTGTTTCTGAAAAATCACTTCGTCTGCAACATTGCAAATGCTGTAATGGTACACTGCATCCGACCTCCATACTATTGGCATTTCATGATAATTTCGCCGTATAATACCCGATTCCGAACAATCCCGTATGCGTTTCCAAAATCACAGTATCGCCCGTCTCTGCCGCAGAATAAACCGCACTGTCCGTCAGCGTCTCTTTTGTGCCGTCCTCCCGCCGCAAGGTCAGTTCCGTCCAGCCAGAACTGCGGACATTGCCGAAATAATATGTCTTTTCTGCGACAGATACACGTTCCGTCATCGGCGCATGAAAATCATAAACACGATTTCCCACACCAACAAACAGGCAGGAAAACAACAGCGAAAATCCGATCATGTAAGCAATCCCTCCGCCTGTCCGTTTGCGGCAGGTAAAAAGGAACAACAGACACAGTATCACACTGCATATTCCAGCGATCAAGAAAAACGCTCTTGTCCCTGCCGCTGTCAGATTGCTTTGACGCAGGTTATGGAAAAACAACGGTATCATCGGAGAAAACAGTCCATAGTGAACACGGGGAAAATCCGCAAATAAGCCAAGCCAATCCTCATCGTCAGCTTTTCCCCACAAAAACAAACTGCCATGTGTCCAGCAAAGCAAAATTGTCAAACCAGAGCAGACCAGCCAAAACGTCACCGGAAAAATCTCACATTCTGTGGGCAGACGAAAAAAAGAAAATATCCATGCCGCCGAAAACCACAGGCAGATTTGCAGCAGCAAATTCCAGAGTTTCGGTCTACCCAGGGTTTTCAAAACACGCCAAGATGTATCATAGCAAGGTACTGTTCCGGTTTCATCTGTAAAAGAAACCGGGGAAAACATTTCTGCCAGTTTCTCCGCAGAAACATCTGACAGCAAATAACAGCGCAAACTCTTTTGGACTGCATCTTCTACGGTTTGCAAGCACAAAACGCCAAACGCTGCGTATTTTGTATTTGCTGTAATTTTTTTCGTATAAGAAACAGCTCTTATCTGATGAAGCGGCAGCCAGAAGTCCTTTTTTCCGTATTTTTTCCCTTTGTCCAAATCAGAACAGTCCTGTATCAAACCCTGTTGTATCTCCAGATCTTCATGATTTTTGGAACAAAGATACCGGAAATACAACCGCTGTTTCCAGCGAATCACCTGAAACAGCGTGTCGTCATCACGCTGTACCAACACCGACCGTTCCGGAACTGCCAACGATGCCAAAGACGGCACTGCCTTTCGACAAAACAGGCGGCGGTATCCATTATATTCTGCCGCCGGATTTCCACGAATCTTATCTGCATAGGGGTAGTATTCTTGTAAAAACACCCAGAAAATCATCTGCAATGCCCATACCAAAAAAATCGGAATCCCCCAGGCAGAAGGCAGGAAAAGGAATCCGCACAGTGCTGCAATTCCCACCAGAATCTGCAAAAGAAACATCCACTTTCCCTCCATATCAAAAATCTCCGCACCCAAAAGGCACGGAGATTTCTCACACATATTGGTTAAACTTTCCTTACCCTTCCCAGGCTCCTGCATACTCCGACTTCACGCCCAGATATTCCTCCAGCGTCAGTCCCTGGGACATGATCTCCTTTGCGGTGTCCACGCCCACATAGCGGATGTGCCACGGCTCGTACTGATAGCCGGTGATGTTCTCCTTGCCGTCCGGGAAACGGATAATAAAGCCATAGTCTGCGCAGTGCGCCGCCAGCCACTTTGCCTCTTCGGTCTCGCCGAAAGCATCATCAATGGTGTTGCAGTCGATGGTCAGTCCGGTCTGATGCTCCGAATAGCCCGGACGTGCCGAAAAGGTATCTGCCATCTCCCAGCCGTACAGATCGTTATAGTTGTTATAGATCTTCACCTGGTACGCATAGTCCCGGAAGTCCGAACCGATGTACAGATTCAGCCCTTCCTTTTCTGCGTCAGCCTTCATCTGTTCAAAAGCAGCCTTTGTGGTGGCATCCAGACCCGGATCATAGCTTTCCGGCAGTCCGTAACTCTTGTTCACGATCAGGATTCCGTCTACATAAGTGCAGCCGTCTTTCTGCTCCAGGTGGCGCACTGTCACCAGAACGGTCTGGGCGATGGCGTCATTGCCCTTTACCGAAACCGTGATATCGCACTTGCCGGCTTTCACGCCGGTCACATTGCCGGAGTCGTCCACGGTGGCAACTGCCTCATCGCTGCTGCTCCAGACCAGATCGCCGGCAGTCGCTGCGCCGGTGGTGGACATATTCACTGCAATGGCAGCCGTGCCGCCTTCCAGCACAGCCAGATACGTCTTGTCCACGCTCAGATCCAGAATGTTCTCGTTGGTAGTGGCCGCCTCAGATGCCGCACTGCTCTGTGCGGATGTCCCCTGCGCCGATGCCACAACGCCGTTTCCGTCCGGAATGATACTCGTGCCACGCTCGTCCGAAAAGAACAGCAGCCGCACCGCAAATCCCAGAATAATAAACATCACGTATAATAGTACGAGGATGACACCCAGCCGGGAAAACTTGTCCCAGACGCTGCCTTTGGATTGTTTTGCCATAATGATCCCTTTCTCTTTCTCATTCGCTCTTTGTTTCCAAATTCCCTGTTTTTTCTCCAAATTGTAATAATTCTAACAGGAAACCGCTCTAATTCTTACAAAGCGGTTACATCCCTTGTATTATACCACACTTTTCCTCCCATGTCATTTGATATTTTCACCAAACATCACACTTGTGATTTGTGCATTTTTAAGCACTTTGTGCATTATGTCACAAAATTGCTCTCGCAACCAGATAGAATGCACAAAAATTTCAGCAGATGTGATTTCATTCTTGAAAAATATCACAACCCGTGCTATAATAAGTAAGAAATGAAACCAAGCCGAAGTCGGCTCAAAAGAGCCGTGGCTACGCTTATTTTTGGAAAGGGGAAACTCCATGACGAAAAAGAACAAATTCATCTCCGTTCTGACCGCAGCAGCCCTGCTGTGTACGGGGATCGGCACTGCCGGCGTGACGACATCGCTGCACGCAGATGCCGCAGAGTCCATTGAATCCTCTATGGATTGGGACACACTAAACATTGCCGGCGGCGGCTTTGTTTCCGGTATCATCACCGGCGACGACCAGATGTATGCCCGCACCGACGTAGGCGGCGCATACCGCTATGACTACGAGCAGAAAAAATGGGTACAGCTGCTGGGATTTCTGAACGATGCCGACAGAGGCTTTCTGAGCGTAGATGCAATGTGCGTTGATCCGAACGACGACGACACGCTGTATCTGCTGTGCGGCTGTGCATATTTCAGCGACGCACGGACAGTTATTTTCCGTTCCCACGACGCCGGCGAGACCTTTGAAGAGATCGATGTCACCGATTTGATCCAGGTACACGGCAACGGCTACGGCAGACAGACCGGTGAAGCAATCGCAGTCGATCCGGACAATCCGGACATCATCTACTGCGGCGGCGATGCCACTGCCGGCGATTCTGCCCTCATTATGAGTGAGGACGGCGGCGACACCTGGAGTCCGGTCATGGGCTATGATAAGCTGGGGCTGTTCGAATACAGCATCAAGTGGCCGACATGGACAGAACATATGGCAAGATCTGTCGCAGATGACGAATACCTGAACGTCAATGGTATTGCTACGATTAAAATTACAGACGGCAAGGTCTACGTCGGCACTTCCGTCAAGGGCAAGGCAAACCTCCACGTGGCAGATGTGGGAAGCGATGACTTCCAGCCGCTGAGCGAAGATCTGCCCACCGAGCAGATGCCTTCCAGAATCAACCTGGATGCAGACGGCAACCTGCTTATTACCTATGTAAACGGCTTGATGTTCGACCGTGGCACTGGCTATGCTTACAAGTACAGCCCCAAAACCGGCGAGCTGAAGGATATCACACCGACAGAAGGCATCAGCAGCAACACGAAAAAACTGAATGTCGGCTACGGCGCAGTGACCAGCGACAAAAATGATGCCAACAAACTGGTGGCAACGACCTGCGCACAGTGGTACTCCCAGTCCTGGACGGAAGATGCCTGGGATCGGGATGCCATTGCATGGGGCGACCGTTTCTTCAAGTCTGAGGACGGCGGCGAGACCTGGACGGAAATGACACCGGGCAACCGTGCCAGCTGGGGCGGTCCGCTGATTGCAAACTACCTGCAGGACGGCGGTCACAGCTGGATCCGGGACAAGGCGATCCACTGGTCCGGCTGCATTGCACTGGATCCGAGAAACAGCGACCAGTTCTGGGTCGTTTCCGGTAACGGTGTATTCACCTGTGAGGACACCTGGGCAGAATGCCCCACCATCCGTTTTGCCGCAGACGGTATTGAAGAAGTGGTATCTCTGGACTTCATCAGCCGTCCGGGCAAGGATCCGGTTTCGGTCATCGGTGACTATGACGGTTTCTATCATAATGCAGACGGCACAGCGACCCAGCTGACACCCAGCATGAACAAGCTGACTGACACCACTGCATCCACCGGCGGCATCGCATACTGCCCGGCAAATCCGGACGTAATGGTACGTCTGTCAGAGGGCAGCGCAAAGGGCTACTACACCACAGACGGCACTACATGGCAGGAACTGCCGAACATTCCCTGCTCCGGTGCAAAGGCTGCCATCAACCAGCTGGAGGACGGCTCTTACCGCATTCTGGTCAGCAGCAGCGGCAAGATCTCCTATACCGATGACTTCGGCAAGACATGGAGCACTGCTTCCACCAGCGACAGCCTGAGCAGCACCATCTGGATGTGTGTAGACGAAAAGAATCCCCAGTATGTTTACGCATACGGCTATTACTACAACCAGTATTATTTCTACAGCAAGCCCAAGGCTGACATCACAGACGCACGCTACATTCTGATGGTCAGCGATGATTACGGCAAGACCTTTAAGGACGCTCAGACCATCTGCCAGTACGACCAGTGCGACAACGCATATCGTATCGCTTATCTGGACGAAGGCACATTTGCCATTGCTGCCGGCTACTACGGCGCATATCTGGTAACCGACTACGGCAAAACTGTCACCAAGATGGACAACGTAAGCTACTGCAAGACCATGGGCTACGGCGCTGCACAGAAGGAAGGCGATCCGTACACCCTGTATATGTACGGCAAGCCGGCAGACTCTGATCCGGAAGGCATCTATCGCTCTACCGACTGCGGCAAGACCTGGGTACTCATCAACCAGAACCACCTGTACGGCGGTACCGGCAACGGTAACTATGTTGTCGGCGATATGAACACCTTCGGCACCGTTTATATGTCCACTGTTGGCTGCGGCATCGTGGTAGGCAAGATCAACGGCAGCGAAGATCCCAAGCCGGTCACTTCTTCCACCACAACGACAAAGCAGACCACGACAACAACAACAAACACCACGACTACAACGGCAAAGACAACCAGTGACATCGCAACCACCTCTGCAACCGATAAGGCGACCTCGACCGCAGAAAGCTCTGTTTCTGCAACGGGAACGGTTTCCACAACCTCCGTCTCCGCTACAAGCGGCTCTGTGATCGCCGGTTCGATTCTCTACGGCGACGTCAACCTGGACGGCAGAGTAGATATCACAGACGCAGTCCTGCTGAACAAGGCAGTTGCCGGCGCAGTTTCCCTGGACAGCACAGCACAGAAGAACGCTGACTGCGATGCCAACAACGAGACCGGCGCAAATGATGCGATCCTTCTCCTGCAGTTCCTGGTTCACATCATCAACTCGCTGCCGTATACCGCTGAATGATTCCGATAATCTCATCAGAGAACGTTTCTCTTCTGAACAGATGCAAATGAGCTCTGAAACATCCTTCTATACAAACACCTGCATTGGCAAAACCGCCGGTGCAGGTGTTTTGTTTTGCCCGAAACTGCACATACTAAGCGTGTGTGCGGTTTTCGCTTTTCAGAATGCTGTCCGGCAAAAAAAGCAAGTGAAAAAAGATGGCTTTTGTACCGTTTTCCCATAAGCAAAAAAGCATTTACACAAAAGAAAGAAAAGAGTTTTGGAAAAATTATAGAAAAGGAAATCACTTTGTGATATACTAGGAATGTTAGGGCGCTCACACGGGGGATCGTGTGCGGTGCCGTGCGGTTCGCAGCGAAAACTGCGGACACAAAAACTGTCGAAAGACGAGGAGGTTCTATATGAGAAAAGTACAGTTTACAGAAACCGTTTTGCGTGATGCAAACCAGTCTCTTATGGCGACCCGTCTGCCTTATGCGGACTACGCCGATATTCTGCCGACCATGGACAAGGCAGGGTACTATTCCATTGAGTGCTGGGGCGGTGCGACCTTTGACTCCTGTTTGCGGTATTTGAACGAAGATCCGTGGGAACGTCTGCGGAAACTCCGGAAAAACCTGCCCAACAACAAGCTGCAGATGCTGCTGCGTGGACAGAATCTGTTGGGATATAAGCACTATCATGATGACGTTGTGGAAAAGTTCATCGAGCTTTCCATCAAGAACGGCATCGACATCATCCGTATCTTTGACGCACTCAACGACTTCCGCAACTGCGAAACTGCGCTGAATGCAACCATGAAGTATGCCACCAAGAATACCATCGCTTCCGGCTGTATCTGCTACACCCAGAGTCCGGTGCATACCGTAGAAAAGTATGTAGAAATGTGCAAGGAACTCAAGCGCATGGGATTCCAGACCATCTGCCTGAAGGATATGGCAGGCACGATGACTCCGTATGAGGCAGAACACCTCATCAAGGGCATCAAGGACGCTGTCGGCGATATGCCGCTGATCCTCCACACCCACAGCACCACCGGTATGGCGTATATGACACTGACCAAGGCGATCGAGTCCGGCATTGATGTCATCGACACTGCTACTTCCTGCTTCTCCGGCGGTACTTCTCAGCCGTCCACCGAGACCATGTTCTATGCCTGCCAGCAGTACGGCATCGAGACCGGTCTGGATGAAAAGCTGCTCAACGAAGTCAACGACTACTTCAAGCCCATCAAGCAGAAGTATATCGACAACGGTCAGATCAACCCCAAGAGCCTGGGAACAGACGCACAGGCGCTGGTCTACAAGGTTCCGGGCGGTATGCTGTCCAACATGATCGCAAACCTCACCGATATGAAGGCAATGGACAAGTTCGATGCTGCTCTGGCAGAGATTCCGCAGGTTCGTGCTGATATGGGTTATCCGCCGCTGGTTACACCGCTGTCTCAGATGGTGGGCAACCAGGCAGTTACCAACGTTCTGGTGGGCGAGCGCTATCGCCAGATCTCCAAGGAGATCCAGAACTATATCAAGGGTGAATACGGCATCGCCCCGGCTCCGGTCAGCGAGGCGCTCCAGAAGAAGGTTCTGGGCGAAGGCGGCAAGCCGGTAGACTGCCGTATTGAAGACCAGAAGCGCACCGGACAGGAATTCGAAGATGCCAAGAAGGCGCTGGGCGATCTGGCTCGTTCGGAAGAGGACATCATGAGCTATATCTGCTATCCGGATCAGACCGTGAAGTTCCTGGAAAACCGGAAGGCACAGGAGGAGAACGAGGCCGTTTATACCATCGAGGCCATGTAAGGAGGAACAGCTATGCCACTGAATGTGATGAGCGCATCAAACATGGGCATCGGCGAGGCAGGCATCACCGCCATTTTTGGCTACTGTGTCGTTTTCGTCGGACTGCTCCTGCTGATGCTGGTACTGTATATTATGGGTGCCGTGTTCAAGTCAAAGGCAAAGAAAGCGGAGGCACTGAAAGCTGCGGAAAAGGCTGCCGCTCCGGCAGAAACAACACCGGCAGCAGAACCGGAAAAGCCGCTTGCACCGGGTTCTGCCGGTCACATCAAGCGTTTTGATGTACCGGACAAGGAGGCTGCAATGATTATGGCGATCGTTGCGAACAAGCTGGATACACCTTTGAATGAACTGCACTTCGTATCGATCAAGGAGGTCAAAGAGGATGAAGTATAAAGTTACGCTGAATGACAAAGTATATGAAGTAGAAGTCGAGGCAGGAAAGGCTGTCCTGCTGGACGAATACGAGGCTTGTGCGCCGGCT
>OGPL01002714.1_pt1 | contig 12514 bp, 9 predicted proteins | sample 1552901 | NCBI WGS metagenome assembly OGPL01 (sample SAMEA2580244, study PRJEB22360) | human gut metagenome | biome: human gut; feature: human-associated habitat; material: faeces | place: Denmark | collected 2008/2010 | reverse complement strand
TGTTTTGCATGTCATTTATAGTATTCATTGGTTTCCGTTGTGTTTAATCCCGCCTCCTTATTTATATAAGGTAATACGCGCGTAGCGAACAGCAACCGCCCGAGATTGTACTCATCGAACAATTCATCTGCCGGGTCGAAACTGCTGATATGCACATCGCCCTGCGAATGGATGAAACGCTTGCCGCCAATATACATACCCACGTGTACGACCCGTTCTTTACGTTCCGGAGTTGCCTTGCGGCCGAAGAATATCAAATCGCCCGGTTGCAGGTTGGAGAAATCGGCTGCAATGTCTATATGCTCGCCCACATAAGCCTGCTGGGAAGCATCACGTGGTATAATGATGTCGTGCATAAAAAGTATGGTACGCATGAATCCGCTGCAATCCACGCCTTTCGATGAAGTTCCCGCCCAAAGATAAGGTATTCCCATCATGGTGTGTGCCGTACGGATAATGCCGGCGGCATCCTGCTGCAAGCCGGAACGCCATTTCTTCTCGGGCATGGCTATGGATTTGGAGATGTATCCCCGGCGACCGTCGGGATAGGTCACCTTGTAGAAAGCTCCCTTGCTCCCTTCCCACTTCAAACGGTTGCCGGCCACAACGTCCGAAACCGTTTGTGAAGTTTGGTTCGGTTCGGAATAGACAAAACCGTAATGAGCAGTCACAACGATCTTTTCCGCCTTGTTCCACGCGGCCATTTCTTCTTCGGTCACCGGATGTACACCTACACGATGCACCCAGGCGATATAATTGTCGGGAGTCTGGATACGCACCCAGCCATCGTGCTGCAATACGCGCACTGGCATCCCCATCAGACTCTGTGTCATCATTTCCGATGAGAAATCCGGAGCGACACGCATATTTGCCACAGACACATTGATAATACCGTACGTCTTTCCTTCCAATCCTTTCACGTCAGGAAGCACCTGGATACAATCCATTACTTTATAATCTGCTTTTGCCAATCCCTGCAACAATGCAGCTTTCGCTTCAGCTGAAGTTGTAACACCACGCAGCATTACGTTTTTACCGGCAAAAGAATAATCTACATCGAACAAGGCCACACGCTTGTCCGGAGCATACATACGTTTCAAACTGTCAGAAAGTTGTGCCACTTCTACAGGAATAGTACGGTCACCGACTTGCGAAGCAAACGTAAAAAAGGGTATAAAGAGAAATAAAACCAAAACAGAGGATAACTTTTTCATAGGCTACATTGATTATGGGGGTTGTTAGTGTTAGCAAAGCTACGAAACATTTCCAAAATAGACACACATTTTTCATTTATTTTCCCTATCTTTGCCGCCCTAAAGCAGTTGGTCGGTTTGTCGCTTGCGCCTTGCGCGTATGAGGAAAGTCCGGGCAACACAGAGCATCCTACTTCCTAACAGAAAGCTGTCCGCGAGGGTAGAGTAACGTAGAAGAAAATAACCGCCGCTCCTTTCGGGGAGAGGTAAGGGTGAGAAGGTGGGGTAAGAGCCCACCAGTCGCATGGCGACATGCGGGCTGTACGTCTTAGGAGTTGTAAGGTCATGTAAACCGGCGTTATGAGAGTTGCTCGCTCCATGTCGGAGGGTAGACCGCTAAAGTGTCGTGGTGACACGCCACTCAGATAAATGACAGGCACCTGATATAATTAAAGATTAATAATCGGAAATTATATGGGTACAGAACTCGGCTTATAGGCTGACTGCTTTTTCTTTTAATTATCCATTTAATTACAAATGACTAATGGATGAGGATCGACTGTTCGAGCAAGTCTGTTGTAATCAGTAATTAGTTGCTTGCAATTAGTAATTAGCGAAGAACTATGAAGAAGAAAATCACCGATATATGGAAGTTTCTTACGTATGACATCTGGCGCATTACGGAAGACGAAGTGACCCGGACCAAGTTCTCACTCTACAATATTATAAAGACCGTCTATCTTTGTATCAATCGGTTTACCAAAGACCGGATGGCCAATAAAGCTTCTGCACTTACTTATAGCACATTGCTTGCCATTGTACCGATACTTGCCATCCTGTTTGCCGTAGCGCGTGGTTTCGGGTTCGACAACCTGATGGAACATCAGTTCCGCAACGGTTTTGGAGGAAATACAGAAACAACGGAGGCCATTCTCTCATTTGTCAATTCCTATCTTTCACAGACCAAAGGAGGTATTTTCATTGGAGTTGGTTTGGTAATGTTGTTATGGACGGTTATCAATCTGGTCAGTAATATTGAAATCACCTTCAACCGTATCTGGGAAGTGAAAAAAGCACGATCCATGTATCGCAAGATTACGGACTATTTCTCCATGTTCCTGCTGATGCCGATTCTGATCGTGGTATCCGGAGGACTTTCTCTGTTTATGAGCACCATTCTCAAGCAGATGGATGATTTCGTCCTGCTCGCTCCTGTTATGAAATTCATGATACGGCTTATTCCTTTTGTCCTGACATGGCTGATGTTCACCGGGCTGTACATCTTCATGCCGAACACGAAAGTGAAATTCAAACACGCTCTCATTGCAGGTATTCTGGCAGGGTCTGCTTATCAGGCTTTTCAGTTCCTGTACATCAACAGCCAGTTGTGGGTGTCAAAGTACAATGCCATTTATGGTAGTTTTGCCGCACTTCCCTTATTTCTGCTTTGGTTGCAGATATCCTGGACAATCTGTTTGTTTGGAGCCGAACTGACGTATGCCGGACAGAATATCCGCAGCTTTAGCTTTGACCAGGACACCCGGAACATCAGCAGACGATACCGGGATTTTATATCCATCCTGATTATGTCACTCATAGCCAAACGATTCGAAAAGAACGAACCGCCCTATACGGCTGCAGAAATATCGGAGGAGCATCAGATCCCCATCCGACTGACAAATCAGGTACTTTATCAGTTACAGGAAATAGAATTGATTCACGAGGTTGTTACCGACGAAAAAAGCGAAGAAATCGGTTACCAGCCTTCAATGGATATCAATCAACTGAATGTGGCTGTCCTGCTGGACCGTTTGGACACATACGGCTCCGAGAATTTCAAAATAGACAAAGACGAAGAATTCAACGACGAATGGAAGGTGCTGACCGAATCCAGAGAAGAATACTATAAAAAAGCAAGTAAAGTATTACTGAAGGATTTGTAGGAAAGTCAAACCTTAAATCGCGAAAATGAACTTAACACAATATTAGAAAAAATGAAAAAGCTACTGCTAAGTGCATTTGTCATCTGTCTAGCAGGGACAAGCATTGCACAAGAATCTCCTTTATGGATGCGCCACTGCGCTCTTTCTCCAGACGGAACCACCATTGCATTTACCTACAAAGGAGACATCTACACGGTACCGTCAACCGGCGGACGTGCCACACAAATCACCACCAATCCGGCTTTTGATACGGAACCGGTATGGAGTCCCGACAGTAAACAAATTGCCTTTGCATCGGATCGCATGGGAAGTCTCGACGTTTTCGTCGTATCCAGTGAAGGAGGAGCACCCCAGCGACTGACCACTCATTCAGGCAGTGAGAAACCTGTTGCCTACAAAGACAACAAACACATTTTATTCACAGCCAACATTGCTCCCTCTGCCGAAGATGCCGGATTTCCTTCCGGTCAGTTCCAGCAAGTGTACGAGGTAGCCGTGACGGGAGGACGCCCCGCTATGTTCTCATCCATGCCAATGGAGTGCATCTCTATTAATAAGGAGGGAGTGATGCTCTATCAGGACAAGAAAGGATACGAAGACTATTGGCGCAAGCATCAGGTATCCCCTATTGCCCGTGACATCTGGACATACACTCCCGGGAAAAAACCTGTTTATCAAAAACAAACTACTTTCGGAGGTGAAGACCGCGAACCGGTATGGAGTCCTGATGGTAAATCATTCTATTATCTAAGTGAAGAGAAAGGTTCCTTCAATATATTCCAACGTACTCCCGGAACCACCACTTCCCAACAAATCACTTTCCATACAAAGCATCCCGTACGTTTTCTAAGCATTTCAACCACCGGCACACTCTGTTATGGTTATGACGGCGAGATTTATACACTTACTCCGGGCAAACAACCCCAAAAGGTAAATATAAGTATCCTGGCAGACAAGAATGACAAAGATATTATCCGCCAAATCAAATCCAACGGGGCTACCGACATCGCTGTATCTCCCAAAGGAAAAGAGGTCGCATTCATTATGCGCGGTGATGTTTACGTAACCTCCATTGACTACAAAACAACCAAACAAATCACCAACACACCCGATCAGGAACGTAACATCAGTTTCGCTCCCGACGGACGCACACTCGTCTATTCTTCAGAACGCGATGGATTGTGGCAGCTTTACACTTCCACCATCGTACGCAAAGAGGAGAAACAATTCACCTATGCCACAGAATTGAAAGAAGAACGTTTGACAAACTCTAAAGTCGCTTCTTTCCAACCACAATTCAGTCCTGACGGTAAAGAGGTTGCTTTCCTCGAGAACCGTACCGCTATCCGTGTCATCAATCTAAAAAGCAAGGCTGTGCGCACAGTGATGGATGCCAAATATCAATATTCTTATGCCGACGGTGACCAATGGTTCCAATGGAGCCCCGACAGCCAATGGATTCTATCAGACTTCATTGGCATAGGAGGCTGGAATAATAAAGACGTCGTTTTGCTGAAAGCCGACGGAAAAGGCGAAATGGTCAATCTTACCGAAAGCGGATACAGCGACAGCAACGCCAAATGGGTGTTGGGTGGAAAAGCAATGATATGGAACAGTGACCGTGCCGGATACCGTAGCCATGGTAGCTGGGGAAGTGAAGACGACACCTATATTATGTTTTTCGACGTCGATGCCTACAACCGCTTCCTAATGAGCAAAGAAGATATTGCCTTACTTGAAGAAGCGGAAAAGGCAGAAAAAGCAGAAAAAGAAAAAGCCAAGAAAGAAAAGGCAGAGAAGAAAGAAGACACTAAAGACAGTAAGAAGAAAACGAACCAGAATGAGAATGCGAAAAAAGACAGTACGGAAGTGAAACCTCTTACATTCGATTTGGAGAATCGTTTTGACCGCATCGTCCGTCTAACTGTAAATTCTTCCCGCCTGGGTGACGCTGTCATGAGTCCGAAGGGTGATATTCTTTATTACCTGGCAGCTTTTGAAGGAGACTATGACCTTTGGGAGCATAAACTGAAAGAAAATACGACTAAAATATTATTGAAAGGAGTTGGCGGCGGCTCACTCATACCGGATAAAGAAGGAAAGAATATCTTTATGTGCACAGGTGGCCGATTGAAGAAAATAGAGATTGCCGGTAGCAAAATTACACCGATAGAATTTGAAGCATTCTTCGATTACCGTCCTTATGATGAACGCGCATACATCTTCGACCACGTTTGCCAGCAAGTAAATGACAAATTCTATATTGCCGACTTGCATGGAGTGGACTGGAAAGGATATAAAAAAGCATACGAACGCTTCTTGCCCCACATCAGCAACAATTATGACTTCACGGAAATGTTGAGTGAATTGCTTGGCGAATTGAATGGTTCCCATACCGGAGCCCGGTTTGCAGCAGGAGGCAGCGCAATGCCTACCGCTACTCTGGGAGTCTTTTACGATGAGTCATACGACGGTGCCGGGTTAAAGATCAAGGAAATCATGAAGCAAAGTCCTTTCACCCAGAAAAAGACAGAAGTGAAGGCAGGTTGCATCATTGAAAAAGTAGACGGCACAGCGATTGAAACCGGTGCTGATTACTTCCCGTTATTTGAAGGCAAAGTCGGACGCAAAGTAGTACTTACCGTATACGATCCTTCTACTAAAAAACGTTTTGAAGAAGCAGTAAAAGCAATCAGCTATGGAACCCAAAGCGACCTGCTTTACAAACGTTGGGTAGAGCGCTGCGCCAAGAAAGTGGAAGAGCTTTCCGGCGGACGCATTGCTTATGTACATATTAAAGGTATGGACAGCCCCAGCTTCCGCAAGATCTATTCCGAACTACTCGGCCGTTATCGTAATAAAGAAGCCGTAGTGGTAGATACCCGCCATAATGGTGGCGGATGGCTGCACGATGATGTAGTCACCTTACTTAGTGGAAAGGAATATCAACGTTTCGTACCACGCGGACAATATATCGGCAGCGATCCATTCAACAAATGGCTGAAAGCCTCATGCATGCTAACTTGCGAAGACAATTACAGCAATGCTCATGGCACTCCTTACGTATATAAGACTCTAGGCATTGGTAAACTGGTAGGCGCCCCGGTGGCAGGCACAATGACCGCCGTGTGGTGGGAACGCCAGATAGATCCGTCTATTGTATTCGGTATCCCGCAGGTGGGTTGCATGGATATGCAAGGCAACTATCTCGAAAACCAGACCTTGCAACCTGATATTCTAGTTTATAACGAACCGGCAGCCAGCCTGAAAGGAGAAGATGCACAACTGAAAGCAGCAGTAGACTACCTATTGAAAGATTTGTCAAAAAAGAAATAAATATAGCATTATTGATGCCGCCGGAAAAGCGGCATCAATAACACGCTAACTATCAACACTTAAAAAAGCCATTTATTGGTTTTAAAGAAACAGGTCGTTCCTTTAAAAGGAAAGCATCGTTGGTTTTAAAGGAACGTCCCCTTCCTTTAAAACCAACGATGCTTTCTGTTATATGCTTATCCTAAAGGGTTAAGAATATAATTATTTTTCAATCAATAACGATTGTATGAAATCACCTTTTCTTTCGGCTTCCTTATCTTCTTACGTTTTTCCTTTGCCGGATAGCCAATGACAATATCCAGCAATAAACGTTTCGAAGCAGGAATACCGGCAAGCTGTTTCAGCTCTTTTTCATCGAACCAACCCAGAATACAAGAACCCAAACCTTCGGCTTCAGCTGCCAGAGAAATATGAGCAGCCGCTATTCCAATGTCGATCAACGGAAAATGCTTGCCTTTTACCTTTCCGCCAAGCAGGGAGGTTATATTAGCAGATTCTTCTACAACCAGAATATGCACGGGAGCATCTTTGGCAAACTTATTCATTCCCAAGCCAGCAGCAGCTTTCCCGGCTTTTTGAGCCAGTTCCTTGTCTGTGATGACCACAAACCTCCAAGGTTGTGCGTTGCAGGCTGAAGGCGCCAAACGTGCAGCTTCAAGTACCCGTTCCAACTTTTCCGGCTCCACCGGACGTTCTTTATCATACGAACGGTCACTTTGACGAGCCTGCACCAATTGAAGAAAATCAGTATATGCCATTTCCAATCCTCCAGTCACTTATTTATATTTTCTTATTTATATTGAATCATCCGGCTGATATACTTGCCGATAATATCGAATTCGATATTTACCACACTTCCAATCTCAAATGTATGGAAGTTCGTATGCTCGTATGTATAAGGAATGATAGCCACCTGGAAAGTATCATCCGTCGGATTACATACCGTCAGGCTAACACCGTTCACAGTCACCGAACCTTTATCCACGGTGATATATCCGCGTTTCGCCATCTCCTTGTCAAACGCATATCGGAATGTAAAATACCAGCTGCCTTCCGCATCCTTAATATCGATACAAGTAGCAGTCTGATCCACATGTCCCTGAACGATATGTCCGTCCAACCGACCGTTCATCATCATGCTACGTTCAACGTTCACCTTATCCCCCACTTTCAACAAACCGAGGTTAGAACGCTCCAACGTTTCTTTCATGGCAGTCACCGTATACGTGTCATCCGTCAGACTTACTACTGTCAGGCAGACACCGTTGTGAGAAATACTCTGGTCGATTTTCAGTTCATTCACAAACGAACACTTGAAGGTAAAGTGTATATTCTCCTGGTCTTTCACCAGTGCTACCAAAGTAGCATATTCTTCTACGATTCCAGAAAACATAATTCTATTTACTATTTACGATTTTACAATTGAAAGTACTCTCTTAATGCAAGGGTCAAAGATACGAATAAGGAAGCAGCTTAGAAAATAAGAGCAAAAAAAAAATGGGGCTTTTATTACCATATCTGATTATTAGGTGATTACAAAATCCGTGCTTCATTCTCGTGCTTTATTCACCCTATAAAAGTCACTGCAAATGTAACAACTTTCTGGAGAAAAACAAAAGATATGGCAGCTTTAAAGCACTTTCCTGATAAAATTTCACCCCATACCCCTATTGTTGAGACGAACGGTAGATAAACCGATAATAAAGCAACAAAAAAGCCAGCTAGCGTAATGTTAGCTGGCAAATAACATCAATGGATAAAGATTGACTATTTTATTTTCTCATTTAGTATCTCCATAAAGTTATGCTTCTGTGCTTCTTCCATTATACTGTTCACATCTGGTTTATTCACCTTCTTTAACATTCCTAACAGCTTTGTATAGTTAGTTCCTTGATTGCTCTTCTTAATAATCCAATCAATGAAGAAACCTTTTGCCAGAAAACGATAGGTAAACCCAGCATCTAATCCAGCTTTAATTATCTTCTCTGCTCTTTCAACCATTTTTTCAGGCTCATTACCTACATACTTCGTAAGAGTGCTTTCTCCATATTTACACGTATCTGCCAGTACCGATTCTTTTATGTCAGCAGAATAAATCAGATACTTACTAAGCGTTGTCAGTTTGAATCCACCATTTGGTAACATATCATCTGCTTCACCTTTCTTTGTTCTTTGGTGTTGTATATCCATATACTTAACTATGAACTTAAAAACCTCATTATCAGGATACATAGCAAAAGCCTGTCTTGCAAAATCACCTTTATCCCATTTAACGGATGTATTATTTACTTCTGTAATAAGGGTCTGTATGAGAATATTATCATTCAATGGATACCTAGCTTTTATGTGTGCTGGGGCTTTAGGAGTATATTCTTTGGGCTTATCTTCCTTGTTACTTCCGTTCTTCTGCCATTTCCTCGCTGCTTCTTCATAATTCTTCTTGCCACATCTGTCCTCTTCTCGAAGTGCCATTATAGCCATATACCTATGCTGTCCATCAGTAATAGCCAGATAGTCCTTTGCCTTTTCATTTTCTATTGAAAGCCCAGATATTGGGTCTTTCAAACTCAGACCTTCATTTACTACATCTTCCCCATCGACAACTTCCAATTCCGATAGTTGAGCACATTCTTCAATGGACTTAATTTTAGCTTTCACATTCGCTCTGTTGATGTCCCGATTGATACCACCAGCAATAAAAGCTACTTTCTTTCCTTCGTTCAATTCTCTTGATTCCAGAGTAAAAATTTCATTTGTTCTCATATTTCTTTTGCAGTTTTTAGACTGGTGCGCTCCAGCTTTTAATTATACTACAAAGATTGCCCTTTTCTTGAGAAGCTAACGGGAATAAAAAAACACTGCTTTCTTATTCCCCCACTTCACAAGTTGTAGAATGAAGTATTTAGAGAATAAGAAAGCAGAAATAAACAATAAAATAAGTCTCAATCAATAATAAAATGCGTTCAAACTCCTTATGTCCTTATCTTTGTATTGCTTCAACAAAGACTTCAAGTAGTCATTATCAACCAACACACTTTCGTTGCTCACGATACCAGTGAAGTATAGTAGATGAGAAATCAGCGTCTTTTCCTTGTCAGACATATTAGCTCCCTTCTTTCTCTTTTCTTTTACCTGTTCTTGATAATTCAAGGCAGTGATAATCATTTGTGAGAAATAATAAGCGAATACGGAGAATGATTCAGTATGTGGATCACTCAAATCGACATGGCTAGTATTCATTTGGTCTGATTTTACTGTTTCCAATCCGTCTGCACAAAACTTTGCTATATTAGCAATAGCCGTCTTATTATCTATCACGATATTCTTCCTACCTATTTTCAACGTAATACAAATTGGGCTTTTAAAGGCTGCACCAAACGGAGTATCTCTTTTATAATCCTCACTGATAGCATTAACAAATTTTTCTATCTGTTCTTTAGGGGATTCTTTTATTTCTATACCCTCCATACATTTACCCCAACTGCAATCATAACAGAAAAGCAATAGATACCAGAACTTTTCAGCGTCTAAGCCCAATACAGCAAGCAATTCTTGTAGTTCTTTATTCTTTATGTATGAATCAAACGAGAATCTACCTTTCAATATTCCTCTGTTGTATCTTCCTTTAAAAGTGTCTGGCGTTTGTGACGGCAATATATATGCCTGTCCTGTTTCTTCGTCATAGTCAAAATCAGGGAAATATTCTTGTGTCACTGGATATATATACTCTAGCAACTCGCTATACTGGATTGAGAACTTATCTACTGGCTTCATAGTGTTTTTGTTTGCAATGATAATAAAAAAACAGCAAATGAATTTCTTCAAATGCTGTTCTTTTCGACTTTAGATATTTATTCTCCAATTATATTTGCTTCTCTCCACCCTACTGCTTGTTTATAAGTATTTATTGCACTCAAAGGAACATATATATTTTTACCAGCAAGTTCGCCTGAATAGTATGACAATAAGCGTGGTGGAGTTTCACCTTTACAATGTATATTTAATGCTCCATAAATAGCAAATAAACCAATATCTTGCACACTAGCAGGTATTGTTAAATTCTCTAATGGATAACCTTTAAGACGAATCGTACCATCAACAGTCACCATTTCCAAAATAGGATAAAAAGCATAAGCACGTATTGTTTCAACACTATTAGGTATTACATAGCCACTACCCTGTCCGTTTGGTTCATAATCCTTCATTAAGCCCATAGGATATGCTATTAATACTGTTTTTTTTTATTAAACAAAACACCATTCTCCACAGAATAACTCGGATTAGCCACAGGGACAATAAACTCTCTTATATAACCGCCACTAAAAGGATATGCTTCGATTCCAGTAACATTATTCAAATTAATAGTTGTCAAGTTAGAATTAAAACTTACCGACTTTTTGATTTTAATGACACTACTAGGAACTATGTAACTTGAACTAACTTTAGCGGTTGGATAAGCAATCAATTCCGTTTTATCCTTATCAAACAATACTCCGTCTAATGAAGAATAATTAGTGTTATTTTCTGTAACAATGTACTCTATTAACTTATTTCCTATATTTAAAGAATTCATTCGAGCAACATTATCTCCAATAGTAATTGATGCCAAATTGTTACAATTCCCAAAAGCTTCATCGTTTATTGAAGTTACACTGTTGGGAATCACATAATTTTGACTTAATTTAGCCTTTGGGTACATTACTAATTCTGTTTTATCTTTATTAAAAAGTACTCCGTCTAAAGAAGAATAGACTCTATTATTCTCTGAAACGATAAACTCTTTAATATTACATCCACTAAAAGCCCCTTCACTAATTTGAGTTACAGAAGCAAGATTTACTCTAGCTAGATTAGTACACCCCGAAAACACGCCATAATTTAACATATACAAATTAGTTGGAAGGTCAATACTTGTCAAGTTAATGCACCCATTAAATGCACCAGAATCAATATAACTTACACTATTAGGTAAATTAATATTAGCTAAACTAACACACCCACTAAATGCACCAGAACCAATAGAAGAAACCTTATCTCCAATAATGACAGTCTTTAAAGTCGTATTATCATGTTTATCACCATTGTTATATCCAAAAACACCGCCACCTATCTCTGTTATATTATTAGGTAATACTATGGTTTCTAATTTATTACAGTTTCTAAACATATACGCACCTACGATATCCTTCTTTGAATAACATGGCTGTGTCGTTGAATGGATATAGTACGGATTTCCTCCTGCAACTATATTAGCATCTTTGAGATTAAGTTTAGATAAATGTCCCTTCGTTTCGTCCCCATTAACATCTGCACCTGCCATTTCACGGATTAATGCTATATCATCCCCATTAATATCTCCCGTAACAGTTAAATCCGTAATATTAAACTTAACATCATCACCAATCAGACTTGACAATGAACCTGCCTTTTTTACATCAACCTTAGCAACAGTTCCAATAACTGTTCCATTACCACCTTCATTACCAACATTAATACTTTCTTCCTTATCATCCCCACACGCAGTTCCTAATAATGCAATGATAATGACAAAGGAGATATTTTTTAAAGAGCACAATATTCTTTCTTTCATAAATTCTTTATTGCCTAAAAATCAAATACAAATGCTAGCCTAATAAGACTAGCACTATACTGTTAATCCCAATTATTGTTTTGTGTATGTTATTACCTCTCCTTCACCTTCTTCATCCATATCATCAACTAATACCAGTTTGGAACTTGTCAGTTCTTTAACGTGCATAGAATAAATATCTATATATCCGTCGCTATCTTCTTCCCAAATGAAAGTAAAGACCTTACTATTTTCGTCATAGGTATATTTGAAGTTTTCTACTCCTTCTTTATCTATTTGTCCGTTTTCATAAATCGCACTTGAACCTGTACCGTCTGAATTAATAGTCATTACGTCCTTATATTCCACAGAGTTCCTATTCTCTATACTAACCCAAGTACCTACTAATGGATTTTCATCATCATCATCGCTACAAGAAGTAAAACCTGCACATAAAGCAATAACCAATAAAG
>OGPL01002712.1_pt1 | contig 12522 bp, 5 predicted proteins | sample 1552901 | NCBI WGS metagenome assembly OGPL01 (sample SAMEA2580244, study PRJEB22360) | human gut metagenome | biome: human gut; feature: human-associated habitat; material: faeces | place: Denmark | collected 2008/2010 | reverse complement strand
AAGAGTACATGCAGTATATGGATGAAGCCCTTGCCCTGCGTGACAACCTGGCGGCAGCCACCGGTTATGACAAGACGCAGCAGGGCGGTACGAGCCAAAGTGCGAAAGCGGGCGGCTTTACGGCCATGACGCAGGACCAGGGCACGAAACTGGAGGGCATGTTCACCGGCGGGCTGCAGCACTGGAGCAGCATGGACGACCGGCTGGAAAGCGTGGTGGAGAAGATGGACACGGCTGAAGGGCATCTGGCCCGGATAGCCGAGAACACCGGTGTGAGCGCCGGACACCTGGGCGAACTGAAGGAAGTGATAAAGAAAATGATACGTGACGGACTAAAAGTGAAGTGATATGGGCAATATACTGAGCGGACTGGTGCTGGTGAACGGCACGGACATCTGGACGGAATACGGCGTGTTCCTGGTGGAAGACCGGCGCGGGGGCATGGAGAACCTGACGGCCATCCTGACCCCGAGCAAGGTCAAGAAGGATACGGCTGTGGACATACGGGAAGAGCACGGGGAAAAATACAGCCCCGTGCTGACCCCACGGAATGAAGCGCGTGACGTGACGCTGCATTTTGCGCTTTACAACAAGACCCAGGCAGGCTGGATGAAGCAGTACTTTGCCTTTGTGAATTTCCTGAAGCAAGGGAAGGACGGCTGGCTGGAGATCCGTTTCCCCCAGCTGGATCTGCAGCTGCGGGTGAAGTATGCCGACTGTACGAAGTTCACCCCGCTGACCTATCTGTGGACGGAAGGCGTGCATGCCGGAAAGTTCCGGGTAAAGTTCCGGGAACCGAAACCGATTATATAACCATTCAAACGCTATTAGAATATGCTTCTAACGATATATGATAAAGCCGGAACCAAGCGTGCGGATGTGGCCGTGAACGACAGCTCGACGCAAAGCAAGGAAGTGCAGGGAGACAATGTGCTTTCCCTGTCGTTCAGCTATTATGCCTTCCTGCCCCTGGACGTGAACGACTACACGGACTATCTGGGCGAACGGTACTGGCTGACGGAACGCTACACGCCGAAGCAGGTGAGCGATGGTGAATGGGAGTATAACCTGAAGCTGTACGGTATCGAGAGCCTAATCAAGCGGTTCCTGGTGCTGGAGACGACGGACGGGGACACCAACCCCCTGTTTACCCTGACGGCCACGCCCCGCGAGCATGTGGCGATGGTGGTGAAGGCTATCAATAACGGCATGGGCCACATTACTGACTGGAAGACGGGTACGGTGGAAGGTACGGAGCTGATCACGATAGACTACGAGGGGATGTACTGCGACGAAGCGCTGAAAGCCATCGCGGAAAAGGCAGGCGGCAAGGTGGAATGGTGGGTTGAGGGGCAGACTGTGAACGTGTGCCGCTGCGAACACGGGGAAGAAATCACCCTTGGCTATGGCAAGGGGCTGACCTCCCTGGAAAGAGATACGAGCAACACGGCCAAATTCTATACGCGCCTGTTCCCGGTAGGCTCGACCCGCAACATCGATGCGGAGAAATACGGCAGCCCGCGTCTGATGCTTCCCGGCGGCAGGAAGTACATCGAGCAGGGCGTGGAGGAATATGGCATCTATGACCATTACGAGCAGGATGCTTTCAGCGGCATCTTCCCCCGTCGGGTCGGTACGGTGAGCTCGGTTCGCAGCGAGGAGGTGGCAGACGATGAAGGAAACAAATTCACCGTCTATTATTTCCGGGACGGGGAACTGGACTTTGACCCTAACCTGTACGAGCTGGCCGGAGAAACCAAACGTGTGTCGTTCCAGACGGGCGACCTTGCCGGACTGGGAGAAAGCGATGACCACTACTTTGAGGTGAACTACGACAGCGCGGCACGTGAATTCGAACTGATCACCATCTGGCCCTACGATGACGACACCCAGCTGCCGGGCGGCAAGCTGGTGCCCCGAGCAGGCGACACCTATATCCTGTGGAATATCCGGATGCCGGATGAGTATTACCGGCTGGCCGAAGAGGAGTTTGCGGTTGCGGTGGACGAGTACAACCGGGACCACTGGCTGGACATTGCCGCCTACAAAGCCCCGACAGACCCGGTATACATCGAGGAGCACGGCATAGACCTGTTTGTGGGCAGACGGGTGAAGCTGGAGAGCCGGAAGTATTTCCCGGAAAAAGGCTACCGTCAGAGCCGTATCACCAAGATCAGCCGCAAGGTGAACGAACCCGGGCAGATGGACATCGAGATAAGCGATGCGCTGCAGGTGGGCAAGTTCGACAAGGTGACGGACAGCATCGGTGCGCTGAAAAGCTATACGAAATCAAAGACGGAAGGCGCTGCCCTTCCGGACATCATACGAAGCTGGGACAAGACGCTGCCCACGGACAACAACCTGTTTTCCGCCCGGCGCAGCCAGAAAGAGTTCCTGAGCAAGAACCAGCCGGACACAGCCAAAGAGTCCATCCGCTTCCTGAAGGGTGTGAGCTTTGGCGAGGCTGCCGGCGGCAAGCCCTGCGGCATCGTGGATGGTGAGGGCAATGCCGAATACTTGACTGCCGTGATCCGCGAACTGCTGCGCAGCACGGAGTTTGTGGACGGGCTGACCGGTGAGGGCTGGCAGCTGTGGATTGACCAGCTGACCGGACTGACAAACCTGACGGTGGACAAAGTGACTGCCCGGCAAAGCCTGGTGGCGCTGGAACTGCTGATCGAGAAGGTGCGCAGCGTGTGCGGCCAGCTGGTGGTGTCCGCTGCCAACGGCAAGATCAAGGACGTGGTGAAGCAGGGCGACAACTACCGCATCGTGTTTGAGCAGGAATCGGGCTTTGTGGCCCATGACCTGATGCGCTGTGCGGTTACGGGTGGTAAGAAACTAAAAGCATACTGGGTGGAGGTGGCTTCGGTGATAGCCGGCGGTGTACTGGTCCCGGTAAGCGAGTTTGGCGGGGTGAAGCCGGAGGCAGGCGATGAGTGCGTGCTGATGGGCAACACCGAAACCCCGCTCCGGCAGAACCTTATATCCATTGCGGCCACGGAGGACGGACAGCCCCGTATCGACATTCTGGACGGTGTGAAGGCCAAGAACTTCAACGGCTGCCTTCGTTGCCGGCTGGGTAAGCTGGACGGCATCAGGAGCAGCGCTTTCCCGGCAGACAAACAGCCGAAAGGAAACGGCCTGTATGCCGACAACGTGTGGCTGAAGGGTACGTTCGTGTTGATGACGGGCGAGGACATCCTGACGCGGTTTGAGATAACCGAGGGGAAAATCCATTCAGCCGTGGAAAGCTTGCGCAAGGAAATACGCGAAGAACAGAGTTATCTGGACAACAGCAGTTTTGCCGACGGCATGGACAAATGGAAGACGGGCAGCAAGGCTACGCTGTTCACCCTGGGCGGACGCTGGATCTGGGCGAACGGCGGTCCTTACGGTACGAAGCCGGACGGCCATGCCGAGATACGGACCGACGGCAAGGTGCCTTATGCCTATATCCGGAACAGCTATATCATGCAGAAACTGGAGGACTTCCGGCTGGTACCGGAGTACCGGCAGACGAACAGCCAGGGCGAACGGGTGCCCGGCGTGGTGTATCTGTCGTTCAGCTACCGGGTTATCAAGGCCGGAAGGTTGAAAATAGAATTTGTGAACGCTGATAAGACCGGGTTTGAGAACTTCAACATGTTCGGCCATGAAGAGGACCTGCCCGTTGGCGGTGAGAAGATGTTCACGTTGGACGGACTTTGGAACGGCACTGGCGACTTCAAGCTGTCGTTTACGGGCGTGATTTACATTTCGCTGCTGGTGTTCAGCACCAACAAGGCGGACGCACTGGCCTATAAGTACCGTACACTGTTCGAACAGAGCGACCGGCTGGTAAAGATTTCAGCGGCGGTCTTCGACAAGGACGGTAATGCGCTGAAAGAGACCGGGCTTGTCATAAAGCCTGAAGGTTCCGGTCTGTATGCGCAGGACAATACAGGAAAGATTGCCCTTATCGGGGTGAGCGTGGAGGAAGAGGACGAGTACGGAAATACCGTGAGCAAAATCAAGCTGACAGCCGACCATATACAGCTGGAGGGACTGGTAACGGCCAACGGCAACTTCAAGATACTGGAAGACGGCAGCATTGAAACGACCAACGGTAAGTTTACCGGAGAGATAGACAGCAGCAAAGGGAAAATCGGCGGCTTTGAGATAGGGACCGGCCGTATCGGTTCGGGGGCCGACTCTCACGGGAGCGGTGGCGGTCTTGCCATTTATGATGATTTTTTCCGTGTCGGCGGCAGCAAAGGATATGTGATGTTCGGTGATGATGTGATACCGTCTTCTGCAGGAGGAGCTTTTACCGCTGTCGGTCGTATCGTGAACTCAGCCCCCAATATATACGGGAATTACGGCTTCGACCAAGCGAACTATGGATTGTTTATAGATGTTACCGGCGGTACGAAGAACTACGGTATCAGCAGCAATGCGGCATTACTTGCCCCGGCGTTTATCAATACGAAAGCCAAGCTGCTTACCTTCGGAAGTGGAAACTACACGGTGGATTTCTCACAACACAATATCATTTTGATGTATTACAATGAACCCAACTACAGTAAGGTAGAGGTTACGCTGCCGTCGGAAAGTTCTGTGGCATACAAGTTCGGCATGAGTTACTTGCCTACCGATTTTGCAGCCATTGTCACGTTCAGGGTCAGACCCGGTTCAAAGAATATCATACTAAAAGGTATCTATAACCACAATGAAGATTTGCAAAACTACGAGATGGCATCCGGGGACTCCGTAACGGTACTTATTACAAAAGCGGACGGATTCCGTTACCAGATATTGAATCATTCATCCTAAAAAACAGATATATATGAAAAAGTTAGATTTCAGGAATTTCAGCGTTCCCACCGGAATAACCCGTCAGACGAGGGAGGTTTTCGATGCACGTGAGCAGATAGCCGATTTGCTGTATACGCGTGTCAGTGGCATCAAGGCCCATCGGCTTGCGTTCAAGATTTTCGAGAGTACCGGCGAGACCGAGTTCAGCGATGAGGAAACCGGGATGATACACATGGCGGTGGAACGCTATTGTCTTCCCAATGTGATAGATGCCCTGAACGAAATCCTGGGCGGGTCAGAAACCGATAAAAACGAATGAGTATGGCAGAAATGACACAAGAAGAACTGGTTCAGGAAGTGCTGGACCGTGTACTCCAGAGTTCTACCGGCGTGGAGGACTTGGAGACCGTCACCTCGCTGAGCGGTGTGAAATCACTGCCCGGCGAGAAGGACGGAAAGATGGTGAACGTCCCCCTGGAACTGATAGGGGAACCTGCGAGCGATGCCGCCGCCCGTGCCGAGGCTGCCGCCAAGAAAGCGGAAGGAGCCGTAGCCGGACTGGAGGAAAAGACCCAGGCCGCCACGGAAGCGGCCACCAAGGCCAACGAAGCGGCAGCCAAGGCCGAAAATGCCGCAGCCATCCATGAACCGGGCAGTGCGGCAGCAGCGGTCGGCGGAGCTACCGCACGCTTTTCCTCATGGATGGAAACAGGCAATGTCTTGCCTGACAAGAGTACCAAGCCGGGCGGCAACGTGGTGTATGTGGCCAGTGCCGGGAAATTTGCCTACCACATGGACTCCACCCTGTACGGGGACTGGGACGTGGCGGGAGTACCCCCTGCCGGCATGTTCATGGATGCGGACCGGACAGCCATCCTGCCGGACAAGCTTTACCTGCTGGGCGATGCCGTATATACCGGAACAGGCGGCAGCCTGAGACTGCTGGCCTACCGGCATGAGGTGATGAGCGGGGAAGCTTACGAGGCGCTGCAGGACAAGGATGCGAATACGCTGTATCTGATTTATGAGGAGGATTGACGATGATAACCATAGGCGGTAAGGAAATAACGGCTGCGTATGTGGGGAAACGTGCCCTGTCGGCAGTCTATGCCGGGGCAAGACTGGTGTGGTCTGCGATAAGCAGCTGTTTCGGACTTGGATACTGGAAAGGCGACGAGCCGTGGAACGGATCGGACGCATGGAACGGTAGCAGTAAAACTGATAAATGAATGATTATTATAAAAGGACAGTATTATGGCAAAAAGGAAAATAAGCGGAATCATCAACGCGACTGAACATCCGATGAATCTTGAAACACCATGGAACCAGAAACAGCCGGACGGCACCTATCATGCCTATGCAGGCGATGACATCGAAGCGTTCCTGAAGAAGGAACTGTCAAACCGTACCCCTACCGAGGAACTGGTGAGCGGCGAGACGAAACCTCCTACATCCGGAACGGTGTTCGATGCGATGGTGGGTACGGTGACGGACGTGGATGTGCAGGACAGCGAGGACGGCACCCAGTACGTGATGACCGTCAAGCAGAAGGACAACCAGGGCGGCGAGAGCTCGAAGGAAGTGCGCTTTTCCAAGTACACGGACGATGACAAGGTGGTGGTGAACATCGACCTGACGGACAGCGGCGGTGCGGGACTTCCCGCCTCGCAGTATCTGGCACTGGGCAGCGGCTTTGTGGTGAAATACTCCGTAGGTGTGGGCACTGCCGGTGGCGGTACGGTGGACGGCTACAGCGACCTGAAAGCCCGCGTGATCGTGAAACGCGGTTCGACCGTCATCAGTGAGTTCCGGGATGCGGAGTTTGTGGGCGTTACAGCCGGACAGAGCTATACCTTTGACGCTTCGCCCTACCTGAAGGATGCCACTGCCTATACCGTGCAGGTGGAAGCGCAGGCAACTTACCAGGACGGCACGCTGATGAAGACGGCCACGGCCAAGGTGACCATGGTGGCCATGGAGCTGGAGACCACCTACTCGGCGGGCAACGGGCTGGCCGACGGGGGATATAAAAATGACGTGAACATCCCCTTTACTGCCAAGGGCACGAGCGGTGAGAAGAACATCTACTACCGCGTGAACGGCGGACAGGCCTTTACCCTCGGTCTTTCGGCCGGCAGCGGTGTGCAGCAGAAGAACGTGACCATCCCCCTGACACAGATGCAGGAGGGTACGAACGTGGTGGAAGCCTACGCGCAGCATGAGAACTCCGGTGTGGTGAGCCGGGTGCATTACATTACGCTGCTGAAGGCAGGCGGAGGTGTGACAGCGTATGCCGGCCTGATGTTCAGCCACCGGGCAGCGGGGTTCCAGCGTGACTGGAAACACCCGGTGCTGGAGGCAGAGCAGTTCACGGCATGGAACTTCACGTATGCCGGCTATGACCGCGATGCGTATACGGCCCGTGTGAAAGTGACCGACCGGGGCAGCGTGGTGAAGGAAGACCTGCTGCAACGCGGTGAGACCGGCAGCTACGGACGGACGAACGTGAACGTGGAACCGTTGGACTACCGTGTGTCATGCGGCGATGCCGTGCTTGAGGTGCAGGTGAACACCACATCGCACCCGGACATTGAAGCCACGCTGGCACCGGATGCCGTGTGTACGTTTGACGCCTTCGGGCGAAGCAACACGGAAAACAACCCGGCAAGCTGGGTGAGCGGTGACAAGCGTATGGAGTTCCGGGACGTGCTGTGGAGCGTGAACGAATATGGTGCCGGTAGCGGCTGGCACAAGGACCGCCTGCTGCTGGCCGGCGGTGCAGGTATGACCCTGACCGCTGACGGCGGTTACCGCCCCTTCAACGAGGCGGACAAGCCCGAGGGATTTGCCATCCGTGACGTGGGCATGACGCTGGAGATAGAATACAGCACGGCCAACGTGACGGATACGGATGCCGAGCTGATCACCTGCCTGGGGCAGCTGGACAACGGCAACCGGTACGGGCTGATTGTGACTCCGGAAGAGGCCAAGTTCCTGACCGGTGTGGTGACCGAGGCGATGGATGCCGGACAGGTGCTGCGCTATGAAGACTCGGTGGGTACCAAGTTCCAGCCGGGTACGAATATCCGCATTACCTACGTGTTCTATCCGAACGTGCAGACCAACGAACAGCGCACGCTGATCGGTTTCTATGTGAACGGTGAAGAGTCGGCTGCTTCCAAGTGGCTCGACAAGGTGAATTTTGACATTCAGAGCCAGTTGGAATTTAAGTCGGCAGGTGCCGACTTGAACGTGAAGAGCGTGCGTATCTATAACAAGGCGCTGACCTCGGACGAGGTGCTGAACAACTACATCGTGGACCGCAACCACCTGGAGGATGCCGACGGGGAACCGGGCGTGCGCTCACTGGATGAGGACAACCGCGTGCTGAATGAAGGAGATACGGTGAGCATGGAGAAGCTGATGGGGCTGATGAAGAAGCGCCGGAACTCGATCCTGGTACTGATAGGCACGGGCAGCGTGGGCAGTGAGGTTCCGAGCGAGAGCGACACGCTGAACGTGGTGGATGCACTGGCCCAGCTGAACGACAAGAAGGCCAATAAACTGGTAAGGGAGGTCCGTTTCTATAACGGAGAGGACAGGACGCTTGACTTTATCCTTACCAACGTATATGTCCGTATTCAGGGTACTTCTTCCGTGAACTATGCCAGAAAGAACTTCCGTTTCTACTTCCAGAAGACGGCAAGCGGCTGGACGGTTACATTGAGCTACGGGGAGATTGACGGAAACGGCAGGCAGAAGAATCCGGTGGTAACTACCGGCAAAAAAAATCTCTTCAAGTTACGCAGGAACTCGGTAGGCGCGAAGCTGGCATGTTCCAAATGCGACTTCTCGGACTCGTCCATGACCACCAATACCGGAGGTGCGAAGCTTATCAATGACGGACTGAAAGAGATGGGGCTGCTTACGCCTGCCCAGCGTTACGCCAAAGACCATGGGCTGGAGGATGATTACCGTTCGGCCATCGACGGCCTGCCGTGCGACCTGTTCGTAGCGAAGAGTGCCGACGAAGACCTGACCTATTACGGCCAGTACAACATGAACAACGAGAAGAGCGACAGCTACCCCATCTTCGGGCAGGATGAGACCATCGGCGGCGAGAAATGGGGCGAGGGCGACACGCTGAACTACCTGGAAGCCGACGAGGAAGGACACAAGCAGTACCTGCCCGTCTGCTTCGAGACGCTGAACAACTCCAATCCGCTGTGCCTGTTCCACTGGTTGCCGAGTACCGAACCGGAGCATAAGGATTTCATGGACTACAACTTTGACGGAGGACTGGAATTTAATCATCCGAAAGATACCTTCTGGTCGGACGGAGGCGGTGACGCGGAGGAAGAACCGAACCTGAAAGACCACCTCGGTACCGGTGACAAGTACGACAAGATGTACAAGGCCACCGACCGCATGATGAGTTTCGTCTACCGGTGCGTAAAGGAAACGCCTGCGGGCAGGAACATGGTTTACAGCACGGAATCCCATTCGTTCGAGGGGGTGGACTATGAGGACGACGGCGACAAGTTCCCTACCGCCAAGTGGCAGAGCGATACGTTCAGGAAAGAGGCCGGGAAGTATTTCGACCTTCCCCACCTGATTGCCTACTATCTGTACGTGCAGTTCAACCTCGGTGTGGACCAGCTTGCGAAGAACATGCTTATCCGCACATGGGACGGTGTGAAATGGTCGATTGACTATTATGACGGCGACTGCCAGCTCGGTTCTGACAACAAGTCGTTCCTGACCGGGAAGTATGACGACAACCGCCAGACGAAGCGCGACGGGGCTTATGTGATGCAGGGTCATAACTCGTGGCTGTGGAACCTCATCGTGGCCAATTGCTGGGACATGATTGTGGAGATTATGGTGAGCGGATGGAACGGGGGCGCAAGCTTCATGAGTGCCTTCAGTATCCAGAAAGCCATTGACCATTTCGATACCGAACAGATGAAGAAGTGGTGCTCACGCCTCTATAACAAGTCCGGCATCTTCAAATACATCTACCCGTTCCTGAACGAAATGCCGGTGGGTGCTGACGGTGCCAAACAGACCTATCCGCAAATCTACGGTCTGAAGGGTTCGTTGAAAGCACACCGGAACTACTTCATCCAACGCCGGTATGACCTGAAGCAGGTGGAGTACGGCTATGTATCCACGCTGGGTGCCCAGTTCTACCAGAGTACGGCATCGCTGGACAAGGCTTATAAACTGAAACCGATGCAGTACCGGCTGACCATCCCGTACCGTGTGCAGCTCTCCACCAGCAACGGCGTGCAGGCCGACAGCGGCGTGGTGGATGCGGACGTGCTCCATTCCCTGCAGCTGACCCGTGCCTTCGGTGAGAACGACCCGCTGAAGATTATCGGTGCAGCCAAAATCAAGGAGCTGGTATGGCACGAGGATGCGTTCGCAATCGGCTTCAACTTCGGTCTGCTGACCTCACTGGTAAAACTCGACATGAGCGTGGAGAAAGCCAGCGGTTACCGGAACGGCTCGTTCATGGCTTCGACCAATGGTATGCTGCTTCTGGAAGAAGTGAACATGCGGAACAACCGGCTGGCCCGGAACGGGGACAACGGGAATGTGGCCACTTTGGACTTGAGCTGGCAGGGCCGCCTGAAGAAACTGGACGTGAGGGGTACGGGGCTGACCCGTGTGAAACTGGCCACCGGTGCGCCCGTTGTGCAGTTATGCCTGCCGGACACGATTGAGGAACTGTTCCTGGAATATCTGACCAAGCTGTCCGATAGTGGCCTGATACTGGAAGGGATCAATAATGTGCGGGGCTACCGCTACACCAACTGCCCCGGCATCGACGGGTTCGCTATGCTGGAACGCCTGCACCAGGCCAGACTGAACGGCAGCGGCAAGCTGGAGCGCTTCGTGCTGGAGATAGACCGGGAAGACGACGGAACCCTGCTGAAGAAGTATTACGACTACGGAACGTATACACAGACGGGTGCCGTGGATGACCGGCATTCGGGACTGAGGGGCAAGCTGACCCTGACGAAGTATCTGGCCGATGAGGAACTGGAGAAGTATGCCGCCCGTTATCCGGAACTGACCATCAAGCAGCCGCCCTATACGATGATCGAGTTTGACGACAGCGTGGCCGACGATGCCAATGTTTCGAACCTGGACAACAAGACGGGGTACAAATTCGGCAATACGTACAAAATGAGCGGGCATGTGAATGCCATCCTGTCCAAGCGCCACCGCGTATTGGCCAAGGTGACGAAGATGCCCACGAGCCGGAAGGTGGAGATAGCCGGGCAGCAGGTGGAAGTGAACAACCCGGACGGGGAGATGACCTATTTCCCCCTGCATGACGAAAGCTCGAACTTCTATGCCGATGCGGAGGATATGAACGACTGTACGGTGGCGAAGCTGGACGGCAGCGAGGGAGACTGGATGATGTATGAGCCGTTTTACTGGAGCAAAGGCATCAACGATTATTTGAACAACAAGAAGTACGCCTGCTACAGCAGTTATCCGGAGGACGAAATGCCCCCGGTGCCTGAGGCGACGGTACTGACACTGGATGCCATCAAGGAGACACAGGGCGGCTGGCTGGGTGAACGCAAGATCATGAGCGGCAAGCCCACGCTGATGGAATCCTATACGACGGACAAGGCTTATTCCGTGTGCAAAGTGGACGTGTCGGGTTACAGACGTGTCCGCTTCCCGAGCGTTCCAGGAACAGGGCTTATCGGCAGTGTGTTTGCTGATGCGGAGGGAAACATCCTGAAGAGTATTGTGGTGCCGACCATCGGCTTGAAATTTGAAGCCGGCATGTATCTGATAGCAGACGTTCCGGAACGTGCTACAGCCCTGCATTTCTCCATTCTGAACACGGCAGAGTTTGACTGCGTGGTACTGAGCCACAGCGACAAGATAGAGGACATGGAACCGGATTGGGTGGCCAATGAGGAGCATCTGTGTGCCGTTGTGGGCAGTTCGGTGGTGGGCAGTAAACTGCGTGCCTGCATCACCGGAGCTTCGACCACGGCAAGTATGACCTGGACGGACTTCCACTACTACAGCCAGCAGCGGGGTATGCAGCAGATAGATGCGCTGATGCACAGCCGCATCGCGAACCTGAGCTATGCAAAGTACGGGCGCAGGGATATGCAGGAACAATGCGGTGCCGGTCAGCATAACAATAACCGCACAACAGGCGGAACGGCCGAACACGGGATGACAGACACCATCGGCTACGATGAAGCGTATGTCATTAACAACAAAATCACGAATTCGCTGATTGACGGCCTGGTGCACCAGTATGCCTGGTATAAGAGTCGGGACGAATACGGACAGGCGACTGTGGTGCAGGTGAACAATATCTGCTGCCTGGGCTATGAGGACATCTACGGCAACAAGTATGACATGATGGACGGCGTGGATCTGCCGAACGACAGCGGTAACGTGGGCAAATGGCGCATCTGGATGCCTGACGGCAGTATCCGTATGGTACAGGGCAAGAAGGACAGCGGTCAGTGGATTACAGGCGTGGCGCACGGCAAGTATATGGACATGATTCCGGTAGGTAATCTGAACGGATCATCTTCTACTTACTATACCGACATGTACTGGATAAGCACCGCTACGGTCCGTGTGGTCTATCGCGGGTGCAGCTATGCGAATGCGGGTGGCGGCGTGTCGAATGCGTATGCGAATAACGATGCATCGAACTCGTACACGAATGTC
>OGPL01002711.1_pt1 | contig 12527 bp, 9 predicted proteins | sample 1552901 | NCBI WGS metagenome assembly OGPL01 (sample SAMEA2580244, study PRJEB22360) | human gut metagenome | biome: human gut; feature: human-associated habitat; material: faeces | place: Denmark | collected 2008/2010 | reverse complement strand
ACGCCGACATCGCAGCCTACACGGCCGCTATCGCAGCGCTCGAAGGTTCGCTGGCCGCAGCCCGCAACAACGAGAAGTCGCTGGCAGACCAGCTGGCCGCAGCCAACAAGGCATTGCAGGATGCGAAGGGCAAGAAGGAGGTCTTCGTCAACGGAGCATGTCCCGCATTCTTCAAGATCAACAGCGCCGCACTGTCGCAGCGTAACAAGATCCTGCTCGATCTCGTAGCCGATGAGATCAACTCAAGCCCGGCCGACAAGACCTTCACCGTTTCGGGTTACGCCGACAAGGAGACGGGTAGCGCAGCCTACAACCAGAAGCTCTCCGAGGAGCGTGCCCAGGCCGTAGCCGAGTACCTCGAAAGCAAGGGCGTGAAGGCCGACCGCCTGATCGTCAAGGGCTACGGTGCAACGGTTCAGCCTTTCAGCGGCAACATCGAGAACAACCGCGTCGTCGTAATCAAATAAGCGGCACGCATGCTTACAAACAGAAAGGCCGCACTTCGCAGTGCGGTCTTTCTGTTTTCCCTATGGATGCCGTCTTGCAGGAGGCAGGACGGACTTCCGCGGAAGCGGAATCCGGAGTCCGGAGCAAACCTCGGCGAACGGATCGTTCGCCCGAGGGGTCGAAATCCGGCCGAACAAAAAGCGGTCAGGAGCGGCATGTGCACGCTCCCGACCGTTTTCTCTGCGGACGCATCCCGCCTTACTTGACGATGACGGCATTGACCAGCCGCACCTTCGAAACCTCGTTGATACGGTCGCGCAGCGCCTCGCGCTGATAGAACAACTCCTGCCTTACGACGCTCGACTGCAACCGGACATAGAGAATCCGATTCTCCAACCGCAAATCGGTCGTGAGATTCGCCACGGCGTCGCCCACCACCTCGCGCCACGTATCGGGCAACCGCCCTTCGGCGACCTTCGCCGCCACATAGGGACGCGCGAAAAACTCTTCGAGCAGGTCGCCCATCAACATCGTTTTGGTTCGTCTCATCGTCTGTTATCCGTTCGTTCTCAACAGTCGTTTTCTCGCCATGGCATAGCTCGCGCAAGCGCGGCTCTGCCCATTTGGCTTAACGAAAACGTCGAATTTCTTTCGTCCATTTCTCGCCTCGGCAATTCGAGCAAGTTCGATTGCACTCGGCTTAACGAAATGGTTTGTCTCCTCGCAGCCGTTTTCCGCCCGGACATAAGCCCGAACAACTTCGGTTCTGCGCTCGAAGTACCTCAAATTCATGCCGTCCACCTCCCGTGCGGCATCCTGCACACGACCGGAGCATGGCGCCGCACGGCCGGAACCTCTTCCCGCAGAAACATATCCGCACGGCCGCAGGTCTTATTTCGCAATCTCCCCGTTCGCCACCACGTAGAGGCGATAGTCGCCGCCCTGCCGCCCGAGAATGGTCTCCAACCGTACCTTGTTGCAGTCGGTAATAACGATCTGCCCGAACTCCTCCCCCGACACCAGTTTGATGAGTTGTTCGACACGCCCCATGTCCAGCTTGTCGAACAGATCGTCGAGCAGCAGGATGGGCTTCTCCCCCTTGTCGGCACCGACGATGCGGTACTGCGCCAGTTTCAATGCCACGAGGAACGACTTCTGCTGCCCCTGAGAACCGTACTTGCGCAGCGGATAGCCGTCGATGCGCAGCACCAGGTCGTCGCGGTGGATGCCCGCGGTGGTGAACTGGTTCGCCAGATCGCGCTGCCGCGCACGCTGCAACAACTCCGTGAAAGGGGCTTCGGCCAGCTCCGAACGGTAGGTCAGCTCCACCTGTTCGCGCCGACCCGACAACAGGGCGTAGTACTCGCCGACGAGGGGTTGCAGCCGTTCGGCGAACGCTTTCCGCTTCTCATAGATCGCCTGCCCGTGTTCGGCCAACTGCCGGTCGTAGATCGAGAGCATATCCTCGTCGGAGCCGACTTTGAGATAGCGGTTCCGTTCCGACAGCACGGCGTTGTAACGCATCACGGCCGAAAGATACCCCCGGTCGAGCTGCGAAATGCACCCGTTGAGATAGCGGCGCCGTTCGTCCGCGGCTTCATCGAGGGCTATCAGACGATGGACACGCTCGCGGCCCTCAACTTCGGCCTCATCATCGCAATGAACATCCGCGCGCTCGGCGTCACGAAGGACTCGGGCGTCGTCCGCGAGACGATCTTCGCGGGCTTCGTCGCGGGCTTCCTGCTCATCACAGTCTATGCCGCGCTTGCGCACATCGGCGCCGAAGCGGGCGGTGCGGGCCTTACGGGCGAAAACGGCGCCCAGACCCTCACGGGCGTCGTGATCCAGCAGTTCGGCCACGCCGGCCTCTTCATCCTCGGCGCGATCTTCTTCACCGGAGGATTGATCTCGGTCGTCTCGAACATCCTCACGGGACGCATCGCCCGTTTCAGACAAGGCGAAATCCGCTACCGCTTCGACGGGCATATCGTCCTGCTGGGAGCCAACGACACGGCCGCAGGACTGATCCGCGAACTGCACGCCGAGCCGGAGAACCGCCGCCGCGACATCGTGTTGCTCACGCAGAGCGATGCGGAGGCTCTGCGCCGGAAGCTGCACGCCGAACTTTCGCCCGCCGAGGAGCGCCGCCTCATCATCCTCCACGGCCAGCGCGACTCGCGCGAAGAATTGGAGAAGCTCCACATCCACCGCGCCGACCGCGTCTTCGTGCTGAGCGACGACGGCGAACTGGAACACGACTCGGTAAGCATCAGCGCGCTGGTTCAGATTTCGGCGATTCTCGGCGCAGCGCACCGCCGCGATCCGCTGCCCTGCCACCTGTCGTTCGAATACCAGAGTTCGTTCCAGGTCTTCCAACTGGCCGATTTCGAAGAGGCCGAGCGGATGAAGAGCCGCATCCACTTCTCGGCGACCAATTTCCACGAGAACTGGGCGCAGCGCGTGCTGGTGTCGGGCTGCTGCAACTGCAACGGACGGGATATTCTCTATCCGCCGCTCGACCGCGACGGCATCCGGGCGCAAAGCGACCGCTACGTCCACCTGATCGTCGTGGGCATGAGCCGCATGGGCGTGGCGATGGGCGTCACGGCGGCCCACATCGCCCACTACCCCAACTTCGTCACACAGGGGATCCGCACGCGCATCACCTTCATCGACCCCGATGCGGAACGGGAAATGAACTTTCTCAAAGGCCGTTATGAACCGCTTTTCCGGTTGTCGCACCACACGCTGCGCAAATTCGACGCAGCCGGCAGCGAAACGACCAGCGTCCACACCCCGCAGGAGGATTTTCTGGACGTGGAGTGGGAATTCGTCGCAGGAGGCATCGAATCGCCCCACGTGCGCAAACTGCTCAAAGACTGGACGGCCGACGAAAAGGCGCTCCCCACGCTGGCGATCTGCGGCAACTCCGCACCGGAGAACGTCGCCGCCGCACTCTACCTGCCGCAACCGCTCTACGACCGGCAAGTTCCGATCTTCGTCTATCAGAAGGAGACGGCCACCATTCTCGAAATCGCCCGCCGTTCGTCCCGTTACCGAAGCGTATATCCGTTCGGCATGATGTGCGAAAGCTACGACGCCACACTCAAACAGCGCATCCGCAAGGCCAAACGCATCAACTACGTCTACAACCATTTCACCGATGCAAAAAAAGCAGCGAAAAAAGCAGCGGACGAACTCAATGAAAAGTTCGACTTCAAAACTTTCGCAGCCGGATTCAAAATTGCCGATTGGCCAGACGATAAGATCGACCAATACTGGAACGATCAATCGCTGGCGTTCCAATGGTCGAACATCTACGCCGCCAACGCCATCCCCGCCAAACTCCGCTCGCTGGGTATCGATCCCTGCCGTCCGCATCCGCTGGACGGGCAGGAGGTGGAGACGGCGGCCCGTGTGGAACACAACCGCTGGAACGTGGAGCGGCTGCTGATGGGTTACCGTCCGGCCACCACAGCCGAACGGGAGCGGGCGAACGCCGACGACGAATATAACGAAATGTTGAAAAAAAAGTATTTCATCCATATCAATATCGCCCCTTATGGGGAGATTCCCGAAGAAACCAAAGAAAACGACCGCATCCTGACCCGCTTCCTCTACCGCGTGGAACAGTGATCCGCTCCTCCGGTGCAAGCCCCGAAACGTCCGTGCGGCACGTTCCGGGGCTTTTGCGTTCCGACCGCTGCGGCAGCCCCACTCGGACAACGGATCGACGCCGATCCGGTCACGTATCCGGCAATACCGATTATCCGCCATCTCGTCCGTAAGGCCGGATGATAGTCCCGCCGGTTGCGGCCGGAAAAGGCGGCGCCCTCCACCGGAAAAATCGCATACCTATCCGCAATCGTACCTCCGAATCCGATTCCCGACCGACGCTGCCGGCAGGAAACCCGCACACCGTGCGGAGGGAACGTATCCCCTCCCGAGACCTAATACTGTACTGTACCGTTCCGGTCGCCGGCGGTTCGTCGCTGCGCATCGTAAGCGGGGAGGTAAGCGGAAAAAATCGATATTTCAATAAAAATTCAGTACTTTGTATTGCAAAGTATAAATAATCGTATTATATTTGCAACGACAGAGTAATTAAAGTTTTTTAGATACCCCCTCAAAACAGTACCGTTATGAAAGAGACTGTAAACGTCAACATCGCCTCGCAGGCCTTCACGCTCGACGACGACGCCTACGCCGTGCTTCGCCGCTATCTGGACGACATCCGCCGGCGACTGCCGCAGGAGGACAACAACACGATGGAGGATGTCGAAGCGCGTATCGCCGACATTTTCCGTGAACGGCTTTCGTCGCCGATGATGGTCGTGTCGCTCGCGTCGGTACAGTACGCCATGGAACAACTCGGGCAGCCCGACGACTTCGGCGAATGCCCCTCCGACCGCACGGGCGGCTGCACGGGGGAGCGGATCGGAGAGCCGGAGCCCGCTCCGCGCAAACTCTACCGTTCGCGCAGCGACCGCGCCATTGCCGGCATCTGCGGCGGACTGGCCGACTACCTCCGCGTCGATCCGCTGGTGATCCGGCTGCTGACACTCTTCCTGATCCTCTTCGGGGGCCTCTCGATCTGGATCTACATCATTCTCTGGCTGGTCGTTCCCGAAGAGCCGCAAAGCATCAACACCCGTAAATAATCCCAAAACGATAACGCCATGGCAGAAGATAACGTAAAAGCCCAGATGCGGAAAGGCATTCTCGAATACTGCATCCTCGCGATCCTCTCGCGCGGCGACTCCTACGCCCCGCGGATCATCGCCGAGCTGAAAGCGGCCGAGATGATCGTGGTCGAAGGCACGCTCTATCCGATCCTCCCCCGCCAGAAAAACGCCGGTCTGCTTACCTACCGCTGGGAAGAATCTCCTCAGGGGCCTCCCCGCAAATATTACACGCTGACCGAGAAAGGCCGCGAAGCACTCCGCACGCTCGATCAAGCGTGGATCGAGATGGTACAGCAGATCGACGTGATCCGTCACGGCGGCAAACCGGCCGAAAACCGATAAACCGATCTCCGAACGAAAAAAAGACACTCCGGCTTCACGCAGTCGCCGCACTCCGCACGACGGAGGGTGCCGTCTCCGACGGCGGGCGACGGGACATGACTACCGGAGGCGTCGAATCGCTCCGAAATCACACGCGAAGCATCCGAAACCGACACAAACCTATTACACCATGAAAAAGGCACTCCTTCTCCTCGCCGCGGCAGCCGCCTGTGCAATCGCCCTTCCGGCCACCGCTGCACGCAACAAAACCCTCAAAGGCAGCGGCAGAATCGTCACCGAGACCCGCGACGTCGGATCGTTCCACGCCGTCGAAGCAGGCAGCATCGCCCACGTCCTCGTCGGCGACTACCCCGCAGGCCGCGTGACCGTCAAGACCGACGACAACCTCCTCGTCCACGTGCAGACCTCGGTCGCCGAGGGGACGCTCCGCATCGGACTGGCAGACGTCACGGTGCAAAACGCCGAATTGACCGTCTACGTTCCGGCCGCCGGCATCACACGACTCGACGCCAAAGGCATCGCTGCATTTTCGCTCGAAACACCGCTGGCCGGAATTACCGGATTAAAAGCCGGCGGAGCCGCCAAAATCACGGCCGAACACCCGCTGCAAACCAATGACGCCGCGATCGAAGCCAGCGGCACGGCGCACATCGCCGTCGAAGCGATGACGGGCACCCTCGAACGTATCTCGGCCACCGGTGGCTCCGAAATCGAACTGAAAGGACAACCGGCGGGCGCCGACGCCGCGATCGAGACCAGCGGCACCGCGCACATCGCCGTCGAAGCGATGATGGGCTCCCTCGAACGCATCTCAGCCACCGGTGGTTCCGAAATCAAACTGAAAAGCACGGCGACAGGTCGCGCCATCGAACTCCGAGCCTCCGGCACGAGCCGCCTCGTCTGCAACGGAGAACTCCTCTGCGACGACGCTTCGATCGAAAGCAGCGGCGCCGCCCGCATCACGACCCGAGTCAAATGCACGGAGTGCCGGATCGAGAGCAGCGGTACTTCCGCCACGCAGGTGTCGCTCGACGCGACCTCGCTCCATGCCGAGAGCAGCGGAGGCGCCGGCATGACGCTCGCCGGAACGACCCGCGCCTGCCGCATCGTCGCCGGAGGAACCTCCCGCATCGACGCTACGGGACTGAAATCGGAACAGTGGGACACCACAGTCGGAAAATACTCCGCACTCAAACGTTAACCGCATATGAAACGCATCTTTCTATTTTCTACACTTTTCATCCTGCTCGGTCTCGTACCGGCGCAGACCGCCGCACGCGCCCGCACGATCAAGGGATCGGGTGTCATGCGCACCGAAACGCGCGAGGCAGGGCGCTACACGGGGCTGAAAGTCGCCCGCGGCGTCGCGGCGACGATCGTCGAAAGCGATTCGGAAAAACTCGTCGTCGAAGCCGACGAAAAGATCATCGGCCATGTCGTCACGACGATCGACAAACAGGGCGTCCTGCTGCTGACGATCGATCCCGAAATCGACAACATCCGCGACTGCGACGTCCGCATCAGCGTACCCAAACCTGAGGTACTGCAAAGCCTGACGGCCACCAGCGGCGGGCGGGTCACCTGCCGAACCGTCGTGAACACCCCGACGCTCAACGTCCGCACAACCAGCGGCGCACATGCCGAGATCGCCTGCGAGGGCGACGGCTGCACCCTCTCGGCCACCAGCGGCTCCGAAATCAAGGCCAATCTGGCCGTAGGCCGGTGCGCGATCGAAGCGCACAGCGGAGCCGAAATAAATGTCAAGGGAGTGGCCGAGGAGTGCAAAATCAACGCCATGTCGGGAGCCACCTGCAAGGCCCGCAATCTGCTGACCCGGCGTACCGAAGCGCGCGCTTCGTCGGGCGCTTCGGTGCGCATCACCTGCTCCGAGACGCTCGAAGCCGCCGCTTCGTCGGGCGGAAGCGTCTCCTACTGGGGCGACTGCCGACTCGTCGGTTTCAAAAAGAACCTGACAGGATCCGTCACCCATAAACGATAACCGCCATGAAAGAGGTCAAAAAATGCAGTATTTCGGGCATCGCCTTCACGCTCGACGCCGATGCCTACGCCCTTCTGAGCCGCTACCTCGACAGTCTCAAAGCGACCTACGCCGAGACGGCCGACGGCGACGAAATCGTCGCCGACATCGAGGCGCGCATCGCCGAACTGATCCTCTCGCAGCAGGAGAACTCGCGCGTGGTGGAGACCCCGCTCCTGCGACAGATCATCTCGCAAATGGGAACGGCCGAGGACATCTCGTCCGAAAGCGAAACCGACGCAGCCAAAAAGCAGCCGCGCATCCCGCGCCGTCTCTACCGCGACACCGAGAACGCCCGCCTGGGCGGGGTGTGCGCCGGGCTGGGGCGTTACTTCGACGTCGACGCCACATGGGTGCGCCTGACGCTCTTCGCACCGCTGCTGTTGTTGATCCTCGTCGAGGTACTGCCCTTCTCCGGCACCCTCTCGACCTTCTTCTCCAACCTGTTCGGCGTCTTCGTACTGGGCTACTTCATCATGTGGTTCGCCGTACCGGCCGCACGCTCCGCGCGGCAGAAGCTCGAAATGGAGGGCGAGCCGATCACCGTGCGCTCGATCCGCGAAAAAACCGTTCGGGACAGCGAGACGAACAGCGACGTGAAATCGATCGTCGCCCGCGTGATCTACGCCCTCGGACAACTGGCGCTCATCGTCATCAAGATCTTCATCGGGTTCTTCATCTTCGGCCTGACCTTCGCCGCCTGCATCCTGCTCATCGTACTCTTCGCCCTGATCTTCGGCGACCCGGGCGGCAGCGGAACGCTATCGATCGCAGGCTGGACGATGACGACCACGGCCATGGGCGTCATGGGTCTGCTGACGGTGCTCATCCCGCTGCTGCTGCTCATCTACATCCTCTTCTGCCTGATCGCCTCGCGCAAACCCAGCGGGCGCGCCACGCTGATCGTCTTCCTGCTCTGGATCCTGACGATCGTCGCTACCGGCGGACTGATCCTGCGGGAGTACGGCGGCGAACAGCGGCACCGCCTGCACGAACTCTTCGACGAGGCGCGCGACGAACTCCGCGACAGGGAAATCGACCGTATGCAGGAGTGGGTGGCCGCCGACACCGTATCCGTCATTGCGACCGAACCCGCCCCGCAGACCGCTCCGGCAAGCGATTCCGCACACCGGATCACGATCAAGGGACCCAAGAAACAGAAGGTCGACATCCGCGTGACGGAACACAGCGTCAACATCGATTTCGACGACGAGAGCTACGAATGACGACGGCCGGAACGACCCGTCGCCGCGAAACGGGAGGCCGCACCGGACGGCTTCCCGTTTCGGCATAAAAAAAGCTGTAAAAAAGAGCGGTATTCATAAATTATTTTACTAACTTTGTCCCGAAGTGATAATACTCCTTTCGCTATGGCAGCCATCAAATGCATCGGTATCCTGACCTCCGGCGGCGACGCCCCAGGCATGAACGCCGCCATCCGCGCCGTTACCCGCACGGCCATCTACAACGGATTTACGGTCAAGGGAATTCTGCGCGGTTACCGCGGTCTGGTGACGAACGAAATCATCGATTTCCACTCCTCGTCCGTAAGCAACATCATCCAGTTGGGCGGAACGATCCTCAAAACGGCTCGCTGCGAGGAGTTCAAATCGGTCGAGGGGCGTCAGCAGGCCTATGAAAACCTGAAAGCCGCCGGTATCGACGCACTGGTGGTCATCGGCGGCGACGGCTCGCTGTCGGGCGCCAATATCTTCGCGCAGGAGCACGACATTCCCATCGTGGGGCTGCCCGGTACGATCGACAACGACCTGGGCGGTACGGACGCCACGATCGGTTACGACACGGCGCTCAACACGATCATGGAGGCCGTCGACAAACTGCGCGATACGGCGTCGAGCCACGAACGGCTCTTCTTCGTCGAGGTAATGGGACACACGGCCGGATACCTGGCCCTCAACGGTGCGATCGCCACCGGTTCCGAAGCGGCCATCATCCCCGAAATGGACACGGAAGTCGACCAGCTGGCCGAACTCATCAGCCAGGGTTTCCGCAAGAGCAAGAACTCGGCGATCGTCATCGTGGCCGAAAATCCCCGCACGGGGGGCGCCATGGGACTGGCCGAGCGCGTGAAAAAAGAGTTCCCGCAGTACGACGCGCGCGTCACGATCCTGGGACATATCCAGCGCGGCGGATCGCCCTCGGCACAGGATCGCATCCTGGCCTCGCGCATGGGAGCCATGGCCATTCAGGCGATCATGGAGGGGCAGCGCAACGTGATGATCGGCATCCAGAACAACGAACTGGTCTACGTGCCCTTCTCGCGTGCGGTGCGTCACAACAAATCGATCAATCGGGATTACGTGAATCTCGTGAAGATACTTTCCATGTAAGCTCCCCGCAGAACCCAAACGAAGAGAACGATCGGATGAAACGCGTAATCGGCATCGGCAACGCCCTGACGGACATGCTGGTCAATTTGGAGTCGGACTCCGTACTGAGAAAATACTTGCTCGAAAAAGGATCCATGTCGTTGGTGGACAGCAAGTTGCAGACCGAAATATCGAAATCGGTCGCCGGACTGCCCTATTCGCTCTCACTGGGCGGCTCGGCCGGCAACACGATCCGTGCCATGGCGCGTCTGGGCTGCGGGACGGGATTCATCGGCAAGGTAGGTCCCGATACGACGGGCGACTTCTTCGAGCAGGCGCTCGCGAACCTCGGTGTGAAGCCCTTCATCTTCCGCGGCAGCGAGCGGTCGGGCAAGTGCGTGGCGCTGATCTCGCCCGACGGCGAACGCACGATGATCACGCATCTGGGCGCCGCGCTCGAACTGACGGCGGCCGACGTCCGCGCCGACATCTTCGAAGGATTCGACTGCGTCTACATCGAGGGGTACCTGGTGCAGAACCACGAACTGATCGAGCACACGGCCCGGACGGCCAAAGAACGCGGATTGCAGGTGGCGATCGACCTGGCGAGTTTCAACATCGTCAAGGAGAACCTCGATTTCCTGCGCGCCCTGGTCGAAAAATACGTGGACATCGTCTTCGCCAACGAGGACGAAGCGATCGCCTTCACGGGCGAGAACGAACCGATCAACGCCTTGCAGGCCATTTCGCAGCTTTGCGAACTGGCGATCGTCAAGATCGGCATCCGCGGCGCGTTGATCAAACACCGCAGCGAAGTGGTGCACGTCGGCATCATGGCCGCCGCCAGGCGCGTCGACACGACGGGCGCAGGCGACTTCTACGCCGCGGGGTTCCTCTACGGCATGTGCGCCGGACTCTCGCTTCGGCAGTGCGGCACCATCGGCGCGATCACGGCGGGCAAAGTCATCGAGGTGGTCGGCACGACCTTCGGCGAGGAGGCGTGGGAGGACATCTTCCGGCTCGTGAAGAAGGTGCGCAACGAACGCTATCTCTTTTAGCACATTCGGCAGCGTACGACCGCTGCCTTTTTTATACGGTTACAGGTTTAGGTTAGGAGGGTCCCTCCCCATTCGGAACGGGTCCCGTAGCACCCGGAACGTGGAGTGCGGTGAATTCGGCATCGGGCTTCGCGACATACGACAAGCAATCCAGTCGGTTCGATGCCGAATTCATCGGGCCTTCACTCAAAAACACCTCTTAATTATGGAGAAAGAAGCACAAAAATTTGTCGACGAATTCATGGCCGGAATCGTTGCCAAAAACGCCGGTGAACCCGAATTTCATCAGGCGGTGAAGGAGGTTGCCGAATCGCTGGCGGAGTACATCGTCATGAACCCCGTCCTGAGCAAGATGAAGGTGCTCGAACGCATCGCCGAACCCGAGCGCGTCATCATCTTCCGCGTGCCCTGGCTCAACGACAAGGGCGAGATCGAGATCAACCGCGGCTACCGCGTACAGATGAACAGCGCTATCGGTCCCTATAAAGGAGGTATTCGGTTCCACCCTTCGGTGAACCTCTCGATCCTGAAATTCCTCGCCTTCGAGCAGACCTTCAAGAACAGCCTCACGACACTGCCGATGGGCGGCGGCAAGGGCGGTTCGGACTTCAACCCCAAAGGCAAATCCGACAACGAGGTGATGCGTTTCTGCCAGTCGTTCGTCACCGAGCTGGCGCGCCACATCGGACAGGACACCGACGTTCCGGCGGGCGACATCGGCGTGGGCGGCCGCGAAATCGGCTTCATGTTCGGGCAGTACAAACGTCTGCGCGACGAATTCACCGGTACTTTCACCGGCAAGGGTATCGGCTGGGGCGGCTCGGCGATGCGCCCCGAAGCGACGGGATACGGAACATGCTACTTCGCGCAGGAGATGCTCGCGACGCGCGGCCTCTCGTTCGAAGGCAAGACGGTCTGCATCTCCGGCTCGGGCAACGTGGCGCAGTACGCCGCCCAGAAGGCCACCCAGCTCGGCGCCAAGGTCGTGACGCTCTCTGATTCGTCGGGCTACGTCTACGACCCCACGGGCATCACGCCCGAAAAGCTGGAATACGTCATGGAGTTGAAAAACGTCTTCCGCGGGCGCATCAAGGAGTACGCCGACCGCTATCCCGAAGCGACCTACTACGCAGGCCAGCGTCCGTGGGGCGTGAAATGCGACATCGCCATGCCGTGCGCCACGCAGAACGAGTTGAACGGCGACGAGGCCGCCGCACTCGTGAAGAACGGCTGCATCTGCGTGGCCGAAGGCGCCAACATGCCCTCGACGCCCGAGGCGATCAAGGTTTTCCAGGAGCACAAACTCCTCTACGCGCCGGGCAAGGCGGCCAACGCCGGCGGTGTAGCCACGTCGGGACTGGAAATGAGCCAGAACTCGATGCGTCTGCACTGGTCGCCCGAAGAGGTCGACGCCAAACTCCGCGCCATCATGCAGAACATCCACGAGGTATGCGTGAAATACGGTACCGAGCCCGACGGCTACGTCAACTACGTGAAGGGCGCCAACATCGGCGGCTTCATGAAGGTCGCCAACGCCATGCTGGCGCAGGGGTGCTGCTAAAAGGGAGCATTCTCCCGTCGTGCCGGTACGATTGATCCGGCCTACGACACGGAAGCGAAAAAGGGA
>OGPL01002709.1_pt1 | contig 12531 bp, 9 predicted proteins | sample 1552901 | NCBI WGS metagenome assembly OGPL01 (sample SAMEA2580244, study PRJEB22360) | human gut metagenome | biome: human gut; feature: human-associated habitat; material: faeces | place: Denmark | collected 2008/2010 | reverse complement strand
GTGGATGATAAAAAGCTGGAAGAATTTCGAGAAAGCGGAAATCTGATCGAGGCCAGAGCTTATCATACAATACATGGAATCTGGACTTATTTTACGGCAGATGACGGTCAGGTGGATTTGGAAAATGCTGACTATCTGGGAATCGGTACACTTGAATCTTATGTGAAAATGAGAGAATACTATGGAAAAGAGAATGTTTGTCCTGTTTATATCGAAGTGGAGGACGGAGAGCGTCTTGCAAGAGCATTGAAAAGAGAGCGTAAAGATATTAAAATAGTGTAGATTAGATAAATAAATATCTGTAAATGGGTAAACAGATATTCAATGGGTATATTTATTTTTAGGAGGGAACTTATAAAATGGCAAAAGAGATCAAGACAATCGGTGTACTTACCAGTGGCGGAGATGCACCTGGAATGAACGCAGCAATTCGTGCAGTTGTAAGAGAGGCAATTGTAAAAGGATTAAAGGTAAAAGGAATTAAGAGAGGATACGCAGGACTTCTTCAGGAAGAGATCATTGATATGGCAAAATCCTGCTTCAACTACAAGCTGTCTACTACAACAGGATTCCCGTTTACCATCGCCAGTCCTACCATGGATGAGGTGAGCTATGTCGTTGCCTGTGATCTCGCAACGAATGCCACAGCACTTCACAGATTCCTGTTCGACGACATGAATTATACACCGTCAGCTACCGTACAGAATATAAGCTACAACATCATCAATGATTCAGGCTGTGAGAATCAGCTCGATCTTGATACATTTACAGTTCAGGATGATGTGGATTCCATTGTATCGACGGAGTCAGATTATTCTGATGGCTATTGATGATATCTGGGATCTGAAAGCAGGATGTCGGGTGACATATAACAGAAATAAGCATAACAGCAAGGCACATATCATATGCACGTGTACACAGTGATATGTGCCTTTCTTTTTTACTTTGAAATGTAAAGGGTATGTGCTATAATGAATCAGGTCGTCAGGCAGATGTCTGCATGGGTTATCATGCCAGGATATGACGATATATAATATGAATAATAAAATATGAACACAAAGGATGGATCGCGATATGAAGATGGACAGAATTCTGCTCAAGATGAGCGGTGAAGCTCTTGCCGGTGATAAGAAACATGGTTTTGACGAGGAGACAGTCAGAGATGTGTCCAATCAGGTAAAGCAGATAGTAGACAAGGGAATACAGGTATGTGTAGTAATAGGAGGAGGAAACTTCTGGAGAGGAAGAACCTCAGACAACATGGACAGAGTTAAGGCGGATTCCATAGGAATGTTGGCAACTGTCATGAACTGTATCTACACAGCGGACAGCTTCAGAAGCTGCGGAATAAAGACACACATCATGACACCATTTGTATGTGGTAATATGACTGAGCTTTTTGACAAGGACAAGGCAATCGCATATATGGAGCAGGGAGATGTCGTATTTTTTGCAGGTGGAATCGGCCATCCATATTTCTCAACAGATATGGCGACAGTGCTTATGGCAATAGAGGTTCAGGCAGATGTCATTCTTTCAGGTAAGGCCATCGATGGAGTATATGACAGTGATCCTAAGACCAATCCGAACGCTAAGAAGTATGACAGCATGAAGATGAGCGATATAGTAGACAACAAGCTCGGAGTAATAGATCTTGCCTCAGCAGTTCTTGCCATGGAGAACAAGATGCCTATGATGCTGTTTGGCCTGAATGATGAGAACAGCATAGTGAAAGCCGTTACAGGCGGTTTCACCGGAACATATGTGAATGCGGAATAAAAGGGAAAATAATAAGAAAAATATATAATCCAGGAGGAATGAATCATGTTAACACAGTACGAAGAGAAGATGCAGAAGTCAGTTGAGAATCTTGAGGCTGAGTATGCTACAATCAGAGCAGGAAGAGCGAACCCTAACATCCTCAACAAGATCAAGGTTGAGTATTATGGAGTTCCAACACCTATGCAGCAGCTTGCAAATATAACTGTTCCAGAGGCCAGAACACTGGTCATCGCACCATGGGAGCCATCACTTGTCAAGGAGATAGAGAAGGCTATCATGAATTCTGATCTTGGAATCACACCTAACAACGATGGAAGAAACATCATCCTCAACTTCCCAGAGCTCACAGAGGACAGAAGAAAAGAGCTCGTCAAGGATATCAAGAAGAAGGGTGAGGGCGCAAAGGTCGCTATAAGAAACATCAGACGTGATGCCAACGATGCCATCAAGAAGATGGAGAAGAACGGAGACATAAGCGAGGACGAGCTCAAGGACAACGAGGACAAGATCCAGAAGCTCACAGATAAGTACGTTGGTCAGATCGACAAGGCTGTTGAGTCAAAATCCAAGGAGATCATGACAGTATAATAATCATGGATATGATGTATCCCTCAAATGGAATGCGGAGAGAATATGAAGAGAGAAATTAACGGAGAATTACTTAATGTGCCGGAGCACGTGGCTGTGATCATGGATGGAAATGGCAGATGGGCAAAGAAGAGATTTCTTCCCAGAAACTATGGACACGCAGAGGGTGCGAAGGCTCTAGAGGCTATATGTGAAAATTGCGATAAGCTTGGAATAAAGTATCTTACAGTGTATGCTTTTTCCACGGAGAACTGGAAGAGGTCTGTTGAGGAAGTCACAGGTATCATGAATCTTTTCAGAAAGTACCTGGTTGACAGTATAGAGAGATCTAACAACTCCAACATGAAGGTTAACCTCATAGGTAAGCGAGAGGGCCTCCCGGAGGATATAGTTCAGAAGATGGATGAGCTGGAGAGGGAGACTGCGGGGAATACAGGACTTCAGTTCCATATAGCGATAAACTACGGTGGACGTGATGAGATTGTCAGGGCGGTGAAGAAGATCATGAAGGATGCCGATGCGGGAAAGATCAGTGCGGATGACATTGACGAGAGCCTGTTTGCGGAATATCTCGACACAAAGGGTGTGCCTGATCCTGATCTGCTAATAAGGACAAGCGGTGAGGAGAGAACATCCAACTTCCTCCCATGGCAGCTTGCATATTCTGAGTTTTATTTCACAGATACACTGTGGCCTGATTTTGACATGGATTCTCTGATAGAAGCCGTGAGGTACTACAATAAGAGAGAGAGAAGATTCGGAGATGCAAAATAGTTATCCGGAGGATATTAGTTAATGAAACAGAGAGTGATAAGTGGTGCGGTTCTGGTAGTGATACTGGCCATCACATTATATTTTGGAGGGATAGTAACATGCGGCCTTATGGCTCTGGTATCCCTTGTGGGCAATATGGAGCTGCTCAGAGTATACGGAGTGAACAAGAAGACTCCGGGAATCGTGTGTTACCTGGCGACAGTTCTGTATTATATAGCCATATACCTGGATCGTATGGACATTATTGTTCCTATGATGGTCGTATATTTATTGGTTATGCTTGCTGTGTATGTGCTGACATTCCCAACATACAGCGATAAACAGATCATGGCGGCATTTATGGATTTCTTCTATGTAAGTGTCATGCTGTCATTTGTATATCTCATAAGAAACATGGAGCATGGACTGGTACTTGTCCTGCTGATATTTGTCAGCTCATGGATAAATGATACATGTGCTTACTTCGTGGGAAGAGCCCTCGGAAAGCACAAGATGGCACCTGTGCTCAGCCCTAAGAAGAGCATAGAGGGTCTTATCGGCGGTATCGTTGGAGCAGGTGTATTCGGAGCAGTGTTTGGCATGCTGTTTGATAAGTATGTAGACACCATGAACTATGCGCCATTACTTTTTGCAGTTGTCGGCGCTGTCGGTGCACTTCCGGCGGTTATTGGAGATCTGGCAGCATCTGCGATAAAGAGAAATAACGACATCAAGGACTACGGAAAGCTGATTCCGGGTCACGGAGGAATATTGGACAGATTTGACAGCATAATATTTACAGCACCGATAATTTATTATCTGCTTGTATATCTGCTGTAGGATACATGATGGGCAGTGCCCAGTGGGTTCACTGGATACTGCCTATTATATTCGGATAGATGATCCGGTAAATCCGGATACAGGAGGATAACATGAAGAATGTAGCGATAATTGGCTCTACAGGTTCAATTGGAACACAGACCCTTGAGATAGTTAGGGTTCAGGAAGATCTGAATATAGTGGCGCTTGCCGCCGGAAGTAATATAGAGCTCCTGGAAAAACAGGCGAGGGAGTTTTCGCCTGAGGTTGTGGGAATATGGAGCGAAGAGAATGCTGCGAGACTCAGAGAGTGCCTTGCGGACACTGACATAAGAGTTGTTGCGGGCATGGACGGATTGATAGAGATAGCAGAGCTTTCGTCATCAGACATCCTTGTCACGGCAATAGTTGGCATGATCGGAATAAGACCGACTATAGCAGCCATAAATGCGGGAAAGGACATAGCACTTGCCAATAAAGAGACTCTGGTGACAGCGGGACATATCATCATGCCGCTGGCGGCGGAGAAGAATGTAGCGATACTGCCTGTTGACAGCGAACATTCCGCTATATTCCAGTCCCTTCAGGGAAATGTGCACGGCGATGTGGAGAAGATACTGCTCACAGCGTCAGGTGGGCCTTTCAGGGGAAAGAATACCGCATTTCTTGAGAATGTTCAGGTGGAGGATGCGCTCAAGCATCCAAACTGGAGTATGGGAAGAAAGATAACAATAGATTCAGCAACCATGGTCAACAAGGGACTTGAGGTTATAGAGGCAAAGTGGCTCTTTGATGTGAAGCCGGAGAATATCCAGGTGGTAGTCCAGCCACAGAGCATAATCCACTCGATGGTTGAGTACAGGGATGGCGCAGTCATAGCACAGCTTGGAACTCCGGACATGAAGCTTCCGATACAGTACGCTTTGTGTTATCCGGAGAGAAGATACATGGCCGGTGACAGACTGGACTTCTGGACTATGAACTCGATTCTTCTTGAGAAGCCGGACATGGATACATTTAAGGGATTAAAGTATGCGTATTCTGCCATAGCAGATGGCGGTTCAATGCCGACTGTATTCAATGCGGCAAATGAGTGCGCAGTGGCAAAATTCCTTGACAGGAAGATACGCTTCCTCGATATATACAGGATAATAGAGGAGTGTATGGCGAGTCATACAGTTATAGAAAACCCTGACGTGTCACAGATACTTGACACTGAGCGCTGGGTATATGATTTTGTAGAAAGCAGGTGGTAGATTGAACATAATTCTCATAATTCTAGTATTTGGTGTGATAATATTTTTTCATGAGCTTGGACATTTTATTGTCGCAAAGATCAATCATATATCGGTAATTGAGTTTTCCATGGGACTTGGCCCAAAGCTCTTCTCGTTTACCAAGAAGGATACACAGTATTCACTGAGACTCATACCTCTGGGCGGTTATTGTATGCTGCTAAGTGAAGGCGAGGAAGGTCATGAGGATGACGAGAACGCATTTGAGAAGAAGTCCATATGGGTGCGTATGGCGGAGGTTCTTGCCGGTCCGTTCATGAACATAGTTATAGCATTTATCTTTTCAGCGGTCATAATCCACTTCTGTGGTACAGATCCTGCGACTATCGGCAGGGTGTACGACAGCGAGATGGCGAAGGAAAGCGAGTATGCGGATGTTGTCAAGGAGTTCAATGGAGTTTATCCTGCGGAGCAGGCCGGGATAGATGATGGAGATACCGTCCTTGAGATCGGCGGAAGCAAGATCAAGAACTTCAGGGAGCTTCAGATATATCTTGAGATATACGGGGACGGTTCTCCTATAGACCTCAAGATGCAGAAGAAGGATGGCAAGGTGTACGATACGACTGTATATCCGGTGAAGACAAGTGCAGGTTATAAGGTGGGAATCGTAAGCTGCGGTTATGTCTTGCCACAGAATTTTGGCGAGCTGATGAAGTATTCTGCCTATGAGGTCAGATACTGGGTCAAGGCCACGTTCCTGAGCCTTAAGCTCATAGTCACCAGACAGGTCAGCTCAGATGAGGTGTCCGGCCCTGTGGGTGTGGCAAAGTCCATGAACGATACGTTCAATGAGGCTGCAAAGGTCGATGTCCTTACGGTTCTCCTCAACTGGATGAACTATATAGTGCTTCTCTCGGCCAACCTTGGAATCATGAATATGCTTCCGATACCGGGACTTGACGGAGGACGTTTCCTGTTCCTGCTGATCGAGCTTATAACCAGGCGGAAGGTTCCGAAGGACAAGGAAAACATAGTCACATTTGTGGGATTTGTGCTGGTCATGATCCTCATGGTCGTAATATTGTTCAATGATATAAAGAATGTATTTTTCAGTTAAAGGCAATTAAAGAAGGAGGAAAGGCGCCAGTGCTTATGTACTGGCGCTGTGAGTATATATGAAGACAAGAGAGATCCATATAGGTGACAGGGTTATAGGCGGAGGCAATCCGATACTTATACAGTCCATGACCAACACAAAGACGAGCGATGTGGAGGCTACGGTTGCACAGATACTCCAGCTTGAGAAGGCCGGATGTGACATAATCAGATGTACGATAAACGATGAGGCTGCAGCAGATGCAATCCCGGCTATAAAGAAACAGATCCACATTCCGCTTGTGGGCGACATACATTTTGACTACAGGCTTGCCATAAAGGCCATAGAAAATGGTGTGGACAAGATCAGGATAAATCCGGGAAATATTGGAGGACAGGAGAAGCTGGCAAAGGTAGTCGAGGCTGCCAGAAAGAGAAATATTCCTATAAGGGTCGGTGTAAACAGTGGTTCTCTGGAGAAGAATCTCGTGGAGAAGTACGGCGGAGTGACCGCAGAGGGAATAGTTGAGAGCGCTCTTGACAAGGTGCGCATGATCGAGGAGCTTGACTATCACAACATAGTCATAAGCATCAAGTCGTCTGATGTTATGATGTGCGTGAGAGCCCATGAGCTCATCGCGGACAAGACAGATTACCCTCTGCATGTGGGAATCACGGAGTCAGGAACCGTCACAAGAGGAAATATCAAATCATCGGTGGGACTTGGAATCATACTCCATGAGGGAATAGGCGATACGATAAGAGTGTCCCTGACAGGAGATCCGGTGGATGAGATCCTGTCGGCAAAGCTTATTCTCAAGGCTCTTGGACTCAGAAAGGGTGGAGTAGAGCTTGTGTCATGTCCGACCTGTGGACGTACTGAGATTGACCTTATCGGACTTGCAAACAAGGTTGAAAAGCTTGTGTCAGACTATGACCATCTCAATATTAAAGTCGCAGTTATGGGGTGTGTGGTGAACGGCCCGGGAGAGGCCAAGGAGGCAGACCTTGGTATTGCAGGAGGCAAGGGCTGCGGACTGCTCATCAAAAAGGGTGAGATAGTTGGCAAACTCAGTGAGGATGAATTTATACCGGCGCTGAAGCGCGAGTTAGATAATTGGAGTGAATAGGATTGAACAACGAAGATCGTATTTTGGAACAAGAGAATATAGATCAGATGTATGCCGATGAGATGCAGACTCAGATGGATTATGAAGCCCAGATGGCTGAACAGGAGATGTATGAGAGCCAGATGTATGCTGATATGCAGCAGGAGAGCGCATCGTACACCCAGGCGGATGTTCACGACTCGGACTGGCATATCGCAGATGATATGGAGGAGGATGCCGAGGACGAAGACGTGGTCAGTGATGGCACTGGTGGCGATATGGTCGAGGGGGGCGAGGCTGATGCTGATACACCGGAAGGCTCAGTGAGTGGAAATGAGAGTAATGATGGCTCTGCAACGGCGGTTTCAGATGCCGGAAATGAGCAGGCGGAGCTCTTCATGACGGTGTTCCCCGGAGTGGAGATGACTAAGGAGCTTGCAGGTCTGTTCACCGAGGTGTATGTGACAAAAGTCACGATATATGACAGTAAAAATATCCTGCAGGTTGACATAAGATCGAGACATATAATAAGCAGACCGAATATAGAAAAGGCGGAGAAGTGTATCCGTAAGTTTGTATTTGGCAATAAAAGGTATACGGTCCAGATACGGGAACACTATACACTTTCTACACAGTACAATCTCGAAGCAATAGTCAAAGCATATCAGGACAGCATACTCTACGATATAAGATCATTCAGCAATGTGGGCTACAGGCTTATATCCAGATCGATAGGAGAACTGTACTGTGACGGAGACGCGATAACCATAGCTATAGAGGACAGTAAGATAGCGCATATACACGCTGAGAAAATAAAGGCGTATATGGAGGAGATGTTCCAGGAGAGATTTGACCTGAATGTCAATGTTGCATTTGAGTACAGTGAGGCGGACAAGGAGAAGCTGAGGAGAGCCAGTGCACTTGTTGAGCAGCAGAAGATAGATGCCATATTGAACAACCTCAGGGATCATGGCGACATCATCGTGGATGGAAAGGCCGTGGACAAGGATAAGCTCGGAGTGTCGAAGAAGGAAGATAAGAAGAGCGAGGGACACAAGTCTGATGAGAAGAAGGCTGCTCCTGCATCCTCCGGCGGCGATTCAGGCCAGAAAAATGGCGGTGAAAAGGAGAAGTTCGGAAGAAGGCGAAGATATTCAGATGATCCAGAGGTGTTCATAGGAAGAGATGTGGAGGGCAAGCTGCTTGAGATATCCAGCATCAACGATGGTATCGGAGAGGTCGTCATCCACGGACAGATCATGAGCACTGAGGAGAGAGAGCTCCGAAATGGCAAGATCATACTGACGGGATATATAACAGATTTCACAGACACCATAGGCTTCAAGATGTTCTGCAGTCCTGAGGATATGGAGGTCTACCGCGAGGAGATACAGAAGGGTAAGTTCTATAGGATGAAGGGCCTTGCCGAGTTCGACTCGTATGCCAAGGAGGTTATGATATGCCGAGTGCTCGGTATGAAGCACATTCAGGACTTCCGTGTACCTCGTATGGATACATATCCTGAGAAGCGTGTCGAGCTTCACATGCATACCAAGATGAGCGAGATGGACAGCGTGGTCGATATAGAGACCATCGTGAAGCGTGCCAGCGACTGGGGACACCCTGCCATAGCGATCACGGATCACGGTGTTGTTCAGGCTTTCCCTATAGCAAACCATACAAAGGGACTCAGAAAAGATTTCAAGATCATATATGGTGTCGAGGGTTACTTTGTCGATGACCTGAAGGATCTGGTTAAGAACTCAAGGAATCAGAGCCTTGATTCGGAATACGTGGTATTTGATATAGAGACAACGGGACTTTCCAAGAAGCACAACAAGATCATAGAGATCGGTGCGGTCAAGGTGAAGGACGGAGAGGTCGTAGATACATTCTCGGAATTTATAAATCCGGGTGTGCCTATCCCATACCAGATAGAACAGCTCACATCCATCAATGATGATATGGTAAAGGATGCGCCGATGTTCGATGTGATCGTGCCGAGATTTGTGGAGTTCTGCGGTGACGATATCGTGGTTGCCCACAATGCGTCATTTGATACGGGATTTGTGAGAATGAATGCGGAGGAGCTTGGACTTAAGTTCGACAACACGGTTCTGGATACCATGACGCTCAGCCATATACTGCTGCCGGAGCTCGGAAAATTCACTCTGGACAGAGTGTGTAAGGAACTCAAAGTCGTGAATGCGCATCACCACAGAGCCATAGACGATGCGGAGGCCACGGCGAAAGTATTCTTCAAGCTGCTCGACATGCTGAAGGAGAGAGATGTTAAGACCATGGATGATCTAAATGTCCTTGGAAGCACCTCACCTGATGCGATCAAAAAGGATAAGACATATCACGGAATCATCCTGGCAAAGAACGAGATAGGAAGAGTCAATCTGTACAGGCTCATATCTGAGTCTCATCTGACATATTTTGCGCGAAGGCCGCGTATGCCGATGAGTCTCATCAACAAATACAGAGAGGGTCTGATAATAGGCTCTGCCTGTGAGGCGGGAGAGCTGTTCCGTGCCATAGTTGATGATGCGTCGGATGAGGAGATAGTGAGACTGGTCAACTGGTTTGACTACCTTGAGATACAGCCGCTTGGCAACAATGAATTCATGACGAGGGATACAAGGAATCCAAAGACCATGGACGATCTGATCGGATACAACAAGAGGATCGTGGAGCTCGGAGAGATGTTCAACAAGCCAGTGGTCGCAACCTGTGATGTGCATTTCCTTGATCCTGAGGATTATATATACAGGGCGATCATCATGAAGAGCAAGGGCTTTGACGATGCTGATATGCAGCCACCGCTGTATTTCCGTACCACGGAGGAGATGCTGGCAGAGTTCCAGTATCTTGGAAGTGACAAGGCCAAGGAGGTCGTCATCACAAACACGAATATGATAGCGGACATGATAGAGAGGATAGAGCCGGTCAGACCGGACAAGGCGCCTCCTATCATCGAGAATTCGGATCAGACACTTACGGATATATGTTATACCAAGGCACATGAGATATATGGCCCAGACCTGCCACCTCAGGTTCAGGAGAGACTTGACAGGGAGCTGCACTCCATCATTTCAAATGGATTTGCGGTTATGTACATCATCGCACAGAAGCTTGTGTGGGATTCCAATGACCACGGATATCTGGTTGGTTCCCGAGGTTCGGTTGGATCTTCATTTGTCGCAACAATGGCCGGTATCACGGAGGTAAATCCGCTGTCGGCTCACTATATCTGTCCGAAATGCCACTTTGTGGATTTTGATTCAGAGCTTGTAAAGTCGTATTCGGGAATGAGCGGATGTGATATGCCGGACAGAGACTGTCCGAATTGTGGAACACCGCTTATAAAGGAAGGACACGATATACCATTCGAGACATTCCTTGGATTCAACGGAGACAAGGAGCCTGATATTGATCTTAACTTCTCGGGTGAGTATCAGTCGAAGGCACATGCATACACCGAGGTACTCTTCGGCAAGGGCAAGGCATTCAAGGCGGGAACCGTAGGTGGTGTTGCGGAAAAGACAGCATTTGGATATGTGTATAATTACTTCAAGGATCACTCCAAGGAGGATCTCATGGCGGAGGCCAAGGCGTCCGGAATGGATGAGAAGGCCGCGAAGAAGTACGCTGAGGAGAATGCAACGGTCACAAAGAGAAGATGCGAGATGGAGCGTCTGGCCCTGGGATGTACCGGTGTCAGGAGAACCACGGGGCAGCATCCGGGTGGTATGATAGTTCTTCCGAGACATGAGGAGATATATTCATTTACACCTATACAGCACCCGGCAAATGATGTGACGTCGGATATTATCACATCGCACTTTGAGTACCATTCAATCGATCATAACCTGCTGAAGCTTGATATTCTTGGACACGATGATCCGACTATGATAAGGCGTCTGGAGGATCTGACGGGACTTGATGCCACAAAGATAAGACTTGATGACAAGGATGTCATGGAATTGTTTCACAGCACAAAGTCGCTGGGGATCACACCGGAGGATATCAATGGGATACCTCTTGGAAGCCTGGGGGTGCCGGAGTTCGGAACGGACTTTGCTATGCAGATGCTTATAGATGCCAAGCCGACATGTTTCTCAGATCTTGTGCGAATAGCGGGTCTGGCGCATGGAACCGATGTATGGCTGGGCAACGCGCAGGAGCTCATCAAGTCGGGCAAGTGTACCATATCGACAGCCATTTGTTGTCGTGATGATATTATGGTTTATCTGATACACATGGGACTTGATGCCGGACTTGCCTTCAACATCATGGAGAAGGTTCGTAAGGGAATAGTTGCCAAGGGCAAATGTGACAAATGGGATGACTGGAAGGCGGAGATGGCTGCCCACGGAGTACCAGACTGGTACGTATGGTCATGTCAGAAGATCAAGTACATGTTCCCGAAGGCCCATGCGGCGGCCTATGTCATGATGGCGTGGAGAATTGCCTGGTTCAAGGTCAATTATCCGCTTGAATACTATACAGCATTCTTCAGTATCAGAGCTGATGACTTCAGCTATGAGATGATGTGCTTTGGCAAGGAGAGAGTTCTCTTCCATATCAATGAGATAAGCAAGGTGGACAAGAACAAGAGATCAGCCAAGGACGAGGGCAAGCTCAAGGATCTGAAGATAGTTCTCGAGATGTACGCAAGAGGCTACGACTTTGTTCCAATAGATATATACAAGGCAAAGGCTGACAGGTTCCAGATAATAGACGGCAAGATCATGCCATCCTTCGCATCCATAGAAGGAATGGGAGAGAAGGCTGCACAGCAGCTCTACGATGCCGCCCAGAAGGGACCGTTCCTCTCCAAGGAGGAGATCAATGAGCGTGCAAAGATCGGCAAGGGAACCATCGAGAAGATGAGTGAACTTGGAATCCTGGACGGAATGCCGGAGACAAACCAGCTGTCGCTGTTTGATTTTATGTAGGCTGGCGGAACAAATTAAGTCAATAATCTGAAAAAAGTTTGCAATTTTATAAAAAAAGTGCTTGCATTCTGCTTTCGTTTCTGTTATATTAAACAGGTCGCAAGCGAAGCGGCAGGATACAAGCACTTATGGTTCGTTGGTCAAGCGGCTAAGACGTCGCCCTCTCACGGCGAAAACAGGGGT
>OGPL01002703.1_pt1 | contig 12555 bp, 10 predicted proteins | sample 1552901 | NCBI WGS metagenome assembly OGPL01 (sample SAMEA2580244, study PRJEB22360) | human gut metagenome | biome: human gut; feature: human-associated habitat; material: faeces | place: Denmark | collected 2008/2010 | reverse complement strand
TGTAAGCAAAGAAACAGAAGAAGCAAAGCAAGAAGAAAATAATGTTGCTACTGAAACAGAAAATGTTTAAGCTAATAAAATAATTAAAAATTGATAAAAGCAGAGATGATTTTTAATAAATTATTTCTGTTTTTTACTGTTAAATTAGCGTTTATAAAAAACGGCAGATTGTAACAAAAATGTAACAAAGCATATTCTATTAGAGCCTAAAGGATAACAAAAAAATAAAAAATAAAAAAGCAAAATTGTTGCTTTTGCAACAGAAAAAGTAAAAAGTTGAGGTATAATAATAGTCATAAATTGCAAAACAATAGATTGAAAAATAATTAAAATTTTCAAATCTAAGAAATATTTTTGGGGAAGGAATGTGTGTTAACAATGAAAGTAATAAAAAGAGATGGAACAATAGTTGAGTACAATGCTGAAAAGATTAGAACTGCAATAAAAAAAGCAAATAATGAAGTTTCAAAAAAACAAAAAGCTACAGACGAAGAAATTGATGAAATAATAAAATATATAGAGGATTTAAGAAAATCTAGAATATTAGTTGAAGACATTCAAGATATAATCGAGCAAAAGCTTATGGAAATAGGAAGATATGAGCTTGCTAAACAATATATTACATATCGTTACACAAGAGCTCTTGTTAGAAAAGCTAACACAACAGATCAAACTATTAAAGAGCTAATCGATGGAGAGAGTGAATACTGGAATAATGAAAATGCCAACAAAAATGCGAGAGTAGTTACAACACAAAGAGATTATCTAGCAGGAATAACAAGTACAGATATAACAAGAAGATTCTTGCTTCCTGATGATGTTGTAAAGGCTCATGATGAAGGAATTATACATTTCCACGATTCCGATTATTTTGCACAGCATATGCATAACTGCTGTCTGGTTAATTTGGAGGATATGCTGCAGAATGGAACCGTAATCAGTGAGACCATGATTGATAAGCCAAAGAGCTTTGAGACTGCCTGCAATATTGCAACCCAGAGTATTGCCCAGATTGCAAGTTCCCAGTATGGGGGACAGAGTATTTCGCTGGCACATTTAGCTCCGTTTGTCAATGTGAGCCGTCAGAAATTCCGGCGTCAGGTAGCAGCAGAATTTGAAGCGGCAGGACTGGAATTAATAGAAGAACAGATTAATAAAGTAGCAGAGATTCGTGTAAAAGACGAAATCAAGCGCGGTGTCCAGATGATTCAGTATCAGGTTATCACACTGATGACCACCAATGGACAGGCTCCGTTTGTAACAGTCTTTATGTATATTGATGAAGTACCGGAAGGACAGGTAAGAGACGACCTTGCAGCGATTATTGAAGAAGTCTTAAAGCAGAGAATTCTTGGTGTGAAAAATGAGCAGGGCATCTACATTACACCGGCATTTCCAAAGCTGATTTATGTGCTGGAAGAGGATAATGTTGAGCCGGATTCCAAGTATTATTATCTGACAGAGCTGGCTGCAAAATGTACCGCAAAGCGTCTGGTACCGGATTATATTTCAGAAAAAATCATGAAACAGCTGAAAGAGGGCAACTGCTATCCATGTATGGGCTGTCGTTCTTTCTTAAGCGTATACAAGGATGAAGAAGGAAAGCCGAAATATTACGGACGGTTCAATCAGGGTGTCGTAACACTGAATCTGGTGGATATTGCATGTTCCTCTGGCGGAGATATGACCCGTTTCTGGGAAATCTTCGATGAGCGTCTGGAATTATGCTATCGGGCATTGATGGCAAGACATAACCGCCTGAAGGGAACACCTTCAGATGTGGCACCGATTCTCTGGCAGTATGGTGCACTGGCCCGTCTTAAGAAGGGCGAGACCATAGACAAGCTTTTATATGGCGGCTATTCCACTATCTCTTTAGGCTATGCAGGATTGTGTGAATGTACCCGTTATATGACCGGTAAATCCCATACTAATCCGGAAGCAACACCATTTGCACTGGCAGTGATGCAGCATTTAAATGATGCCTGCGATAAGTGGAAGACAGAGACAAATATTGCTTTCAGTGTATATGGGACACCGCTTGAGTCTACGACCTATAAATTTGCAAAATGTTTACAGAAGCGTTTCGGAATTATTCCGGGCGTTACGGATAAGAGTTATATTACCAACAGCTATCATGTTCATGTGACAGAACATATTGACGCATTCAAGAAGCTTGGTTTTGAAGCAAAGTTCCAGGAGCTTTCCCCGGGCGGCGCAATCAGCTATGTGGAAGTGCCGGATATGCAGGATAATATTGAGGCGGTACTGTCTGTCATCCGTTATATTTATGACCATATTATGTATGCAGAACTGAATACCAAGAGTGATTATTGTATGGAATGTGGTTACAATGGCGAGATTAAAATTGTGACAGACAAATACGGCAAGTTGGTGTGGGAATGCCCAAGCTGTGGTAACCGTGACCAGGATAAGATGAATGTGGCAAGACGTACCTGTGGTTATATCGGAACCCAGTTCTGGAATCAGGGAAGAACTCAGGAAATCAAAGACCGTGTATTACATTTATAAAGAAAATTTAGAAAAAGGAGTACTTTAAAGTTGGCTCCATAAAAATACCCCGGAAACAGAAAGATTCATTCTTTGGAAGAAGGAACCATCTGCTTCCGGGGTTTCATTTTAGCAAACATTTCAATCATGCGACAGATTTTCTATACTGCACTTTTTCGGAATAACTTCCTGCGCAGCAGGTAATAGGCAAGGAGCATCATGCTTCCGGTCAGCACCCAGGAAATCGGATAGATAATCATAACTACCCAGAACTCATGGAAATACCGACAGACGGTAGATACCCAGATGAGCCGTAGGACACAGGAACCGAAAACGGTAATCAGTGCAGGCGACAGGGAATGTCCCAGTCCACGCATGGCGCCTCCGCTGATTTCATAGGTAGAAGTCAAAAGCTCTAAGGCTGTTGCAATTAACAGGCGCTGGACGGCAAAGGTAAGTACCTTCGGGTCGTTGCTGTAGAGGTGCAGGAAGAAGCCCCGTCCTAAGATGAAGACACTGGAAAGGAGTCCGCAGAAGATAAGGGAAAATATCATATTTAAACGGAATACCTTTTTGCAGCGGTCATATTTACCGGCACCGTAATTCTGGCTGGTGAAAGTAACGGTTGTCTGGGCAAAAGCATTTACCACAAAATAGGAAAAATATTCAAAGTTTAACGATGCGGCAGAACCGGCGACAGCATCAGAGCCGAAGCTGTTAATGGTGCTCTGGATGCAGACATTGGCAATGGAAAAGACCATACCCTGCAATCCGGCAGGAACGCCGATGACAAGAATCTTCTTTAATTCATGCCAGGAGATGGCAAGTGCCTTTGGCTCTAAACGAATCGGATCATCCTCATGCAGCAGGATGTAAATCAGGATTCCGGAGCTTACAATATTCGAAACCACGGTAGCGATAGCAACACCGGATACGCCAAGGTGGAAGGCAATGACCAGAATAAGATTCAGCCCGGTATTGATAACACCGGCTGCAATCAGTGCGTAAAGCGGCCGTCTGCTGTCTCCGGTACTCCGGAGAATCGAGGAACAGAAGTCATATAACAGAATGAATGGCATACCAAGGAAGTAAATCCGAAGGTATAAGACTGCAAGGTCAATGACATCATCCGGTGTTCCCATCAGCACCAGAACCGGTCTTGCAATAAACTGTCCCAAAACCAGCAGGAAAATGCCGCCAGCCAGAGCCACAACAATGGCAGTGTGAATGGCTGCTTTGATATTCTTATGGACACCCTGACCGATATACCGGGAAATAATAACATTCGAACCCAGTGAGATACCGATAAAAAGGTTAATCATCAAAGCAATCAGGGAACTGTTGCTTCCCACGGCAGCTAAAGCCTGGCTGCTGGCAAAGTTGCCGACGACAGCGGTATCGACAGAGTTAAAAAGCTGCTGTAAGATACTGCTGGCAGCCAGCGGCAGCGCAAAAATCAAAATTTTATTCCATAAAGCTCCATGTGTCATATCAATGGAGTTTTTCTTCTTTTCCATCATTTAAATCCCTCGTATATTAGATGTATTGGCAATTGCTCTATCATTTATGATAACCACAATGATTATAGTTTCACGGAAAAGAAAAGTCAATAGAATGGATTCCGGATAGAATAAATTAAAAAAATATTGATTTTTTGAAAAAATTGAAGACAATAGAAAAAGATACTCGTTATATATTATGAGAACGTTCTTAAGAGACAAGGAGGTGGATAAAAATGTGTCAGGAACCATTTACGCAGATGGTTCATAAATACCAGAATCTGGTATTTTCTATTTGCGTTAAGATGACCGGAGATTACTTTGCAGCAGAAGATTTGACACAGGAAACATTTTTATCTGCCTACCGGCACAAGGAAGAGTTCGACGGTAAGAATGAGAAAGCCTGGCTTTGCAGGATTGCTTCGAATAAATGTATTGATTACAGCAGACAGGCGGCAAGGAGGATGGTTCCCACCGAAGACGAAGTCTTAGGAAGCCATCCTGCGAGAGCGGGAGGACCGGAAGAGCAATGCATCGAAGAGGTGGTCCGGGAAGAACTGCAGGAAAAATGCGGACAGTTGAAACCACCTTATGATGAAATCGCAAAGCTGTACTTCTGTGAAGAACATCCTGCCGGCGAGATAGCAGAGTTAAAGCAGAAGAATTTGAAAACCGTGCAGACACAGATATACCGGGCGCGGGCAATGCTTAGAAAACTATATGAAAAGGAGCGGAGCTGATATGAGAAAAGAAGATACACAGGAGTATTTAAGTGACGAAGCGTTAGAAGCACTGATTCGGGAAACAGAAGAAGGACCGATGATAAAAGCACCGGAATATTTAGAAGAAAATATTCTACATAAAATTGAGCAGCAGCAGAAGGTTATTGTATACAAAGAAAAAGTGTCAGCGAAGCGGAAGCTCCTGACTTATAGCATGAAAGTAATGGTTGCGGCGGCAGCGGCAATCGCATTTCTGATTGTAGTTCCTACGGTGGAACAGCAGAGCAGACCAAACATGGAAACTTATGTGGCAGAAGCAAAAGAGCAGGTCAATAAGGACTTACAGGAACAGAAAGAGAAAGCGAAAAAGCGTAGTGAAGAGCAGAATTTCTTACAGAGTGTAAATGATGCGTCCAGTGCATTTTGCGATTTTATTACTGAGACGACAAATGGATGGTTTTTAAAGGAGGAAAGATAACATGACGAAAAAGAGAAATGGATTTTTAAGATTTTGCTGTTCCCTTTTACCGGGAGCAGGGGAAATGTATATGGGATTTATGAAAATGGGCTTAAGCCTGATGTCGATGTTCTTTGGCATTATTGTAGCAGCATCCATTTTTGAACTTGGACCGCTGGCAGTGCTTGCAGTAATTGCATGGTTTTACAGCTTCTTCCATGTACACAATTTAGCAGGCTTATCCGATGAAGAATTCTATGCCGTGGAGGATGATTATTTATTCCATTTAAGTGGAGAAGGCGAGAAAGATAAATCCTTTGTAAAGCGTTATCGTACCATTATTGCAGTCGTGCTGATTCTGCTTGGTATTATGTTAATCTGGAACAGCTTCTATTGGATGATTGCAAATTTAATTCCGGATGAAACGGTCTGGGTACTTCAGGAAATCAGTTACCGGCTTCCAAGACTGCTGGCAGGAATTGCAATTATAGCAGTAGGAATTTATCTGGTTCATGGTAAGAAAAAATCCCTTGAGGAAGAAGAAACAAAGGAGGCATAAGGAAAATGGATGAGAATGTGAAAGAAGTACGCACCCACAGAGTGGGCAGCATTACCTTAGGCAGTGCATTGGTTTTGTTTGGAATCCTGTTTCTGGTACATCTGTTTGTGCCAGTATTGACCTATGAAATCATTTTCCATATCTGGCCATGTATCTTTATCCTGCTTGGAATAGAAATTCTTCTTGCCAACCGGAAGAAGAATGTGGAATTTGTCTATGATGGTAAGGCGGTATTCCTTACCATCACATTAACCTTTTTTGCCATGCTGATGGCAGGAGCAGATGTGGCAATCCAGCAGGCAGATATCTACATGCACCTTTAAGAATGCAGCATTAAGAATGTACCTTTAAGAGGAATGCTCCTTCCGGTATTGTTTGGGTGTCATTTTGTGCTTGCTTCGGAAAGCCTTAATAAAATGGCTGCAATCGGAAAATCCGGTTTCCTGACTGATATAATTCAAGTCAAGATTGGTAAAGAGCAGCAGATCCTCAGCCTTACAAAGGCGGATAAATTCAATATATTTTTTACAGGACTGGCCATAGAGTTCCCGGAAGCTTTTGGCAAAATAGGAATAACTCATATTACACATTCTGGCAAGGTCTTCCACCTTTAATGGCTCCTGGGCATGAGCGTCGATATATTCCGTAATGGAGTGTATGGACGCTTCTTCTGTGTTTTGCGGAATAGCCAGAGCTTTATCCGTATTAAAACCCTGTGCCCGCCAGATACGCAGGATAAAGGTTAAAAGGGAATTAATCTGGGACTGTACCAGAATCCGGTAACCGTATTCCTGCTGCTGCATTTCGTGTTCACAGGAGGAAAAGATTCCGGCAATGGGATAGTCTGTTAACATCGCTTTGGAAAAATATTTCGGAGCATGGGAATCACCCTTCGCCAGATTAAAAAGTGATACAAAATTAATCCCGGAAAAAGTGGTGCTTAATGCATTGCCGGATGGTGCAAGCTGGTTTAAGTCAAATTTCATGACATAATAAACCAATGGCTGCTCTGTGGCAGTATAGATAGAATGGATTGCCTGCGGAAGAAATAACGTCATATCACCTTCTTCTAGTACATAAGTATCATCATCACAGTTGATGATGGCGGTGCCCTCTAACATATACAGAATTTCAACAAAATAATGCCAGTGGGACCGGATGGGAAAAGAATGGATTCTCGTGTCAAATAAGAAGCATTCAAAAGGAGCATTCAGCCGGTCGCTGTATTCAAAAAGTGAATTCATAAAGTCGTCCCCCAATATATCTGAAATAAATGAATTCCTGCCATAAGAGATTTTTACTATTTTTATAATAAATCATTATAGCAAGATTCCAGGGCGAATGCTATAGTTTCCATCATAAAAAGTCATTGAAAGAGGAGAAAGGAAACACTTACCATGGAATATATCTGCGGCATGACATATGCACCATTTGCAAGAAAAGGGAGCTATCAGGAGAAGAGAGCTTTTGACAGCTTAAAGAAAATGAAAGAAAATACCAACAGCAATTTTGTTATCTTAGCGCCCAACGGATTGCAGGACACGGCACAGTCGGAAGAGATTTGTTATACTTCTGAAGCAACGGTGTCAGATGATGAATTAAAGGGCATGATTGATTATGCGAAAGAGCTTGGTATGTGTGTGGCATTAAAGCCTACGGTAAACTGCAAGAACGGAACCTGGCGCGCCCATGTCAATTTTTTTGACGAAGACGTAGTCTGTGAACCGAAGTGGTGCAACTGGTTTGAATCTTATACCGAATTTCAGCTTCATTATGCGAGACTGGCAAAAGAAATGGGCGTGGAAATGCATATTGCAGGCTGTGAAATGGTTATGGCAGAACGCAGGGAAGCAGAATGGCGGAAACTGATTGCCGACATCCGGAGTGAATTTGACGGATTTGTTTCCTATAATACCGATAAATATCAGGAGCATAATGTGAAATGGTGGGATGCGGTAGATGTGATTTCTTCCAGCGGATATTATCCATTGGAGGACTGGGAGAACCAGCTTGACCGGATTGAAGCTGTGGTAAAGAAATTTCAAAAACCATTTTTCTTTGCAGAGGCAGGATGTATGTCTATCGTGGATTCCAATAAAGTGCCAAATGACTGGACGGTGCAGGGAGAAGCGGATGTTAAGGGACAGGCAGACTGGTATGAAGCAATGTTTGAAGCCTGCTTAAAAAGAGAATGGGTGAGGGGCATGGCATTCTGGTCCTGGAACAGTCATCTCTACACGAAGAATGCTGCCCTAAAGAGAAAAGATTATGAAATATATGCAAAACCAGCGGAGAAAATCGTGAAAAAATACTACGATTCTATTCAAAAGTAACAAAAAGTCAAATGACTTAAAACAAACTGTTATGTCATATGGAATCCGTACATTCTGATTTTTCTTAATAAAATAGATTTCTACCATTTTTAAGGTAAAACACTCTATCCCGGAACAGTTGTTTCGTGGTAGAGTGTTTTTACAACGAAAACGATTAAGAGAATGCTTCTGCAATTGTGAAAAATGATATATTTTTATGATTGGAATATATCTGGGTGGTTCGTCGAAGTACGGATGCATTTTAAGTACTGCTAGGGGCACTTGGAATTTTGTCCGGCATCTGGCAACGCTGGCACAGGGAAGTGCCAGCGAGGCGCATATGAACATGGATGTGAATTTGTGCCGGTTGCCGGGAAAAAGAAAAGGGTTCGCAAAATTCTTAGTGCCCCTTGCAGTTCTTATGTGGCATTCGCACTCGAGGAACTGCACAGATATTCGAACTGAAAAAATTATAGTATTTTTCACAATTGTAGAAGAATAACACAAGAAATAGAATCAGGAGGAAAACAAATGTTTCGAAAAGACTTTGTATGGGGCGTTGCCAGCAGTGCCTATCAGGTAGAGGGAAGAGACAAAAACGATGGCGCAGGAACCTGCATCTGGGACACCTTTACCGAAGAGGGAAGAACCTTCGAACATCATAATGCCTATGTCAGTGCCGATGACATGCACCGTTATAAAGAGGACTATGCGCTGATGAGAGAACTTGGTGTGAAGGCATACCGTTTTTCCGTAAGCTGGGCGAGACTGATGCCGGAGGGAACCGGAAGAGTCAATGAAAAAGCGGTGGCACTCTATCGTGATATGATTCTTGAAATGAAGAAAAACGGCATTGAGCCATATATGACACTTTATCACTGGGAACTTCCGCAGGCATTGGAGGATAAAGGCGGCTGGCTCAATGAAGAAATCATAGACTGGTTTGCAGAATATGCAAAAGTAGTAGCAGAGAATTTTACTGATATCTGCGACAAGATTTTTACTTTGAATGAGCCACAGTGCTTTATCGGACTGGGATATTACCGTGGTATTCATGCACCGGGAAAGAAAGTCACACCAGAGGAAAGCTTCCGGATTGCCCATAATGTATTGCGGGCACATGGAAAAGCAGTTATTACTCTCCGGAAATATGCAAAGCAGCCGATACAGATTGGCTATGCACCAACCAGTGGGGTGGCATATCCGGCAAGTAATTCCCCGGAAGATATTGAAGCTGCAAAGAAGGTATATTTTGGCTTTTATAATGATGTCGACAACTGGACCTGGAATGTATCCTGGTATTCCGACCCGGTTATTTTAGGACATTATCCAAAGGAAGGTCTTGAGAAATACAAGGAGTATCTGCCGGAAATCACGAAAGAAGATATGGAACTGATTCACCAGCCCATTGATTTTTACGGTCAGAATATTTATAACGGATATCCGGTTCGTGCAGGAGCAGATGGAGAGCCGGAATTTGTAGACCGTCCGGCAGGATTCCCAAAGACTGCCGCAGAATGGCCGGTGACACCGGAATGCCTATACTGGGCAGGAAAATTCCTCTACGAACGTTATCAGCTTCCGATTTATATTACGGAAAATGGAATGTCCTGTCATGACAATGTGGAAGCAGATGGCAGTGTACATGATGCCAACCGTATCCAGTTCTTAGATGAGTACCTTGGCAATCTGCAGAAGGCGGCGGATGAAGGAGCAGAGATTGCCGGTTATTTCTTATGGACTTTTTTGGACAATTTCGAATGGCATGAGGGCTATTCTGAGCGGTTCGGAATTATTTATGTGGACTTTGCAACCCAGCAGCGTTATGTAAAGGATTCAGCATTCTGGTATAAGAAAGTCATGGAAAGCAATGGAGCAGCGTTATCCTGCAACCAGCCGGATAGAAAAATCCGGATAGAGCGTGGTGCTGCAGAAGTAACAGGTGCAGGATTTAAGGTAGAGAGGGAAATGGATCTGTTGCTTTCTGACAGCACAGATGTCATTTATGTGGCATCCGGCAGCGGTCTAATTGGCAGCATCTGGGTAGATACCGGAGACAGACTTACGATACCGGAGGGCATCCGGAAGATGCATTGTAGTGGAAAAATGACACTGGTGCAGGCATAGCATGAAAAAATAATTGTTTCTTCTAGACCAGAGAAGATGAGAATAAAAAAAGTTTCTTTTATTCCGATGAGCAATCAGAAGGAATAGAAGAAACTTTTTTTGTGTACAGATACATTTAAATGGATTTGAATTGATGGAATACATCCGTCCAATGGGAATTCCGGTGATTTTTCTGACTGCAAAGGATTCCCTAAAAGACCGGATGCAGGGGCTGACCTCCGGGGCAGAGGATTATATGGTAAAGCCTTTTGAAGTGGTAGAACTTTTGGCACGGGTTAATATTGTGCTGCGCCGCTATCATAAGATGGAGCAGAAGATTACTTTTATGGATATTGAATTAGACAGTGAAAATCAGGTGGTGACAAAGGCAGGAAAAGAAGTGGAGCTTACGCCAAAGGAATTTAAGCTCTTAGAAATTCTGATGCGCAACCGGAATATTACACTGTTCCGGGAAAGAATCTATGAAGAAATCTGGGGAACGGAATATTCCGTAGAGTCAAGAACCTTAGACCTTCATATCCAGAGATTACGGAAAAAACTGAATCTTGGAGCGGAGCTTAAAACAGTATTTAAGGCAGGATACCGGTTAGAGGATAAAGCATGAAATTTCGATATAAAGTATTAATTACAAATTTAATCCTGCTTTCAGTCAGTCTGGGACTGGTGGGCTATCTGATGATACATAAGAATTTTGAACTGGCGAAGGAAACACAGATTTCTAATGCAGTCATTCAGAATAATCTGGTGCAGTCCTCGGTGGAATATGAAGTACTTCAGGCGTTGAACCGGGAAGAGTCGGTAAAGGGCGCACTCCCAGACATTGGAGCACAGGTCAGCAGCGGTATGCGGGCAGAAAATGTGACATTTTTTATTTATTATGGGGATAAGCTGGTTTATAACGAAACAGAAGAAAATGCCAATTTAAAGAAAGTCTGGGAAGCACAGCAGGAGGATGGAAATAAGAACTATGCCATCTTTGAAGAGGACGGTCATTATTATATTTATGTGACGGCAGCCAGTAAGGTAGGGGATGAGAACCTCTGCATGATCAGCAGAAGTGATGTGTCCGATGCCTACGCATTAAGAGACCGGGAAATCCGTTATTTCCGGCTGATTCTTTTCATTTGCCTTATGATAGAATCTCTGCTTATTTATGTTATCAGCAGGTATCTGACCAGGCCATTGGAGCAGTTGAACCGGGTGGCAGAGGAGATTACCGATGGCTCTTATGAGACGAGGATTACAGTAAAGAGTCAGGATGAAGTAGGACTTCTGGCATTAAGTTATATCTTTTCCGAAGGCAGACGGTTAGAGCGGATGTCGGGAAAGCTCTTTGATTTGATTTATTTAAGGGAACATGAAATGGAAAAGGAAGCAGTTCAGGCTGAAAATGTAAGCAGTGAAGTACTTAAGGTGGTGACACCGTCCTTTGCGGCAAAAGGGCTTGTGTTAAAGGAAAATATCGAGCCGGCAGTACTGTACGGAAATAAAGAACTTCTGGTGACTGCACTGGTGAATTTACTGGATAATGCAAGAAAAGCATCCAAAGAGCATGGTGTCATTGAATTTAGCGGAAAGAGAATACAGGAAGAAGAAAATCCATTTTATTATGAACTTTCCGTAAAAGATTATGGAATCGGCATGACCAAGGAAGAGACAGAGCGGATTTGCGATGAATTCTATATGGCAGATAAATCCCGGGCAAGACAGGAAGGCGGAGCCGGAATCGGAATGTCATTAGTGGCATTGATTTTAGAACATCATCAGGCGGAACTTATCGTAGAAAGTGAGCCAAAGAAGGGGACGAAGATGCGGATATGTTTCAGAAAAGAACAAAATTAAAGATAAAAGGAAGTGTCTGTGGAATGATAGCAGGAACACTTCTGGTGGTGCTGACAGGAATTTTTCTGCCGGGAATTCTGATTGAAGGGCAGGAACGTAAAGCAGTGGGAGAAGTGCAGGCGGTTCCGGCACAGTATATTGCTTCCGATTCCCTGCTGGCAAAGGAGGCATCGGAAAGCCTTAAGCTTAATGACCGCATCCAGCTGATTACCGGGCAGTGGGAGAGTGAGACACAGGAAGCCTATTCCTATGAGATGACTTTAAAGGATTACGAGGCAGCGGCACTGGCAAGAGACAGTATGGAAGCCATTTATCAGAAAGGGCAGTATCCTTCTGATTTAGCTTCTTCTTATGCCAACTGGTATACCTGGGAAGCATTTCCGGAGAAAGCGGTGGATACAACATTTCATACCTACAGTGCCTACTACTGGAAACTTATTTTTACAAAATATGATGGCACAGAGAAGCATGCGGTATTTCTGTTAGAAGATGGCACCGTTTTGCTGGCGGAGGCAGAAGGAAAAGA
>OGPL01002693.1_pt1 | contig 12592 bp, 8 predicted proteins | sample 1552901 | NCBI WGS metagenome assembly OGPL01 (sample SAMEA2580244, study PRJEB22360) | human gut metagenome | biome: human gut; feature: human-associated habitat; material: faeces | place: Denmark | collected 2008/2010 | reverse complement strand
AGCTTTTTGGTGCTTCGCCTAAGCCCTTGTTTGCTTCCCCAACTTTCCGTGAAGAACTGAAAATTTTCCTCCGCAGCGCAAAACCGCTTGCAAAACCGCCGATTTTATGCTATACTATTTTGTGCTTGCCGGAATGGCGGAATGGCAGACGCGACGGACTCAAAATCCGTTGGCAGCGATGTCGTGTGGGTTCAAGTCCCACTTCCGGCACGACATGAAGAATCCGAATCTGACTTTCCAATTGGAAGCGGGTTCGGATTTTTTCTTGCCTTTCCATCTGGAAATACAGTCATCATCAGGAGGGCAATATGCTGACGCTGTATGAGCCAAAATATGAAGACTTGTGGTTTCGGCAAATGATGCTGGCGGATGAAGATACCATGTCTTACAATCACGCATGGGGCGGGACAATTCCCTTTGGGGAAGATAAATGGCGTGGCTGGTACGATTGCTGGATTGCTGACCCTGATGGCAAGCGGTATTACAGGTATCTCAAAAACGAAGATGGTCAGTTTGTTGGCGAAATTGCCTATCACTATGATGCCGAAATGCAGCAGGAAATAGCCAACGTCATGATTTATGCGAAATACAGAAGAAGAGGCTATGGCGGCGAAGCATTGGATTTGCTGTGTTCCGCAGCGAAAAGCAACGGCGTTTCCGTTCTGTATGATGATATTGCCATCGACAATCCGGCTGTCAGCCTTTTTCTGAAACATGGATTTGTGGAAGAATCCCGAACAGAAGAGATAATTCTCCTCAAAAAGAAACTGTGATTGGGTGTGTGCTTCCAGTCGCTCCATACAAAAGAGCCTTGCAGCGTGTGATGCTCCTGCAAGGCTCTTTTTGTTTTTTGGGGGATTTTCCGCTTATTTCCCCCTATGTTCCTCTTTCCACCTGATAATCTCCTCCAGCCGCTGCTTATACCGTCCCTCGTTCCCCTGCTCCGTCGGCTGATAGTAGCGCTTCCCCTGCAGCAAATCCGGCAGGCACGTCATCGCGGACAGCTTCTCCTGCGTGTCATGCGCGTACACGTAGCCCTTGCCATAGCCGAGGTTCTTCATCAAGCTGGTTTGCGCATTCCGGATTTGCAGCGGAACAGGCTCCGCGATTTGCTCCTGCGCATCCTTTTTCGCCGTCTCATACGCCACATACAGCGCGTTCGATTTCGGCGCCATCGCCATGTACACCACCGCCTGCGTCAGATGCACCGTGCATTCCGGCATCCCCAGAAAGTGACACGCCTGATACGCCGCGACTGCCGTTTCCAGCGCGCGCGAATCCGCCAGCCCGATGTCCTCGCTCGCGAACCGAACAACGCGCCGCGCGATATACAGCGGGTCTTCGCCGCCTTCCAGCATCCGCGCCAGCCAGTACACCGCCGCGTCCGGGTCGGAATTGCGCATCGACTTATGCAGTGCGCTGATGAGGTCATAGTGCCCGTCGCCCTTCTTGTCGTAGAGCAGCGACCGCCGCGACGTACACTGCGCGACCGTCTCCGGGGTCACATGCGCCTGACCGTTCTCATCCAAATCGGCATTGAGGATGAGCATTTCCAGCGTCGATAGGGCGGTTCGCGCGTCGCCGTTGGCGAAGACCGCGATTGCGCGCAGCAAATCCTCCGCCATGTCGATTTTCTGTCCGCCGAAGCCGCGTTCGTCCTGCAAGGCGCGGTGCAGCAGCGTCATGACGTTCTCCTCCGTCAGCGCGTGCAGCACGAACACGCGGCAGCGCGACAGCAAGGCACTGTTGACCTCAAAGGACGGGTTTTCGGTCGTCGCGCCGATGAGGATGATGCTCCCCTTCTCGACGTAGGGCAAAAAAGCATCCTGCTGCGCCTTATTGAAGCGGTGGATTTCGTCCACGAACACAATCGTGCGGATGCCAAAATGCCGGTCGCTTTCCGCCTGCTCCATCACCTGCCGGATTTCCTTGATGCCGCTGGTGACGGCGGAGAAGTTGATGAAATGGCTCTTCGTTTGATGGGCGATAATCTGCGCGAGCGTGGTTTTCCCCACGCCCGGCGGCCCCCAGAAAACCATGGAAGACACCAAATCGCCCTCAATCATGCGGCGCAGGACTTTGCCGCGTCCGATCAGGTGCTCCTGTCCGGCAAACTCATCGAGGTTTTGCGGACGAAGGCGTTCCGCCAGCGGCGCGGGGGGATTCGCGGCGGTCAGGAAGGTTTCCTGCGGCATTTCTCATCACTTTCCTTTTGGGTTTTCTGTGTTGATTTCTCTTTTGCAGCGGTGTTACCTTAAATTTTATTGTTGCAGAGGGTTTCGCCTCTGCGGAGGCGACAAGGGGGCTTTGCGGTCGCCCCCTTGACCCCTTCGCAGCACACTCCCATGTTTCTTGGTTATTTATGTTGCAGGGAGATTCGCACGCAGCGCGACTGATGCGCTCATTCGCCCCGTTTCGGCAGCAGAATCCAAACTTTCGGCATCAGCAGCACCAGCACGAACAGTACCTTGCAGAGCAATCCATAGGCGCCGCTTGCCTGCGCAATCGTGGGAACGCCCAGAATTGGCAGAAAGGCAAGCGCGAACAACACATCCCAGACAATTCCTGCAAGTTTCAGATTACCGTCATAGCCCGTGCGGAATTTCAGTATCGTCAGCACGGCAAAGGCAAGCAGCAGCACGCAGACGGGAATGCAGTACAGCGCGTCTGCATAGACCACGCCGTGTTCCGTGCTGAAATCCATGAAAATCAGAGCCGCCGCAGAGACGCAGAAGCACAGCAAGCCCACAATCGTCATCATCAGCTTATCAAGTGTTTTCATGTTTTTCTCCCTTCTTCTGCTTTTTCAGCATCGTCTCAATATTCTCGTTGAGCTTCCCCAGCACCTTCACCGCTTCGGACAGCATCGCGTATTCGCCAAGCGTCGGGTCAACCAGCAGCAGCACGTCCGGGGCGGTGGTCGAGGGCATCAGGCGCTTGTCCGTCATCGCCATCGCGGGAATGAACGCCGCCTGGTCGGGCATGTACTCCGCGTTCAGCTTCATCACGAGGAAGCCGCCGCGCTTGTAGGTCACCAGCGACACGCCAAGCTGATTTGCCAGCACGCGCACCTGCGCAACGTCCAGCAGCGTCTCCACCACCGGTGGCACTTCGCCGAAGCGGTCAAGCAGCTCGTCGGTGATGTCCTCGCGGTCTGCCTGCGTCGTCAGGCTCGCAATCCGCTTGTACATCTCCATCCGCTGCCGGTCGTCGTGTACATAGTCGTCCGGCAGATACGCATCCACCTTGATGTCCACGCGCGTTTCGAGGTGCGGCTTTGCGGGCGGCAGACCCTCCTGCTCCGCGCGCGCCTCCTGAAGCGTCTCCTCCATCAGCTTGCAGTACATGTCGTAGCCGACGGTCGCCAGATGCCCATGCTGTTCCGGCCCCAGAATATTGCCCGCACCGCGGATTTCAAGGTCGCGCATGGCGATACGGAAGCCCGCGCCGAACTCGGTGAACTCCCTGATGGCTTCGAGGCGCTTCTCCGCCGTCTCGGACAGACTCCGCTCCGGGCGGATGGTGAAGTACGCATACGCCTGACGATTGCTCCGCCCGACGCGCCCGCGCAGCTGATAAAGCTGGCTCAGCCCGAAACGGTCCGCGTCAAAGACAATCAGTGTGTTCGCCGTCGGCACGTCCAAGCCGCTTTCGATGATGGTCGTGCAGAGCAGCACGTCGTAGCTGCCGCCGTAGAAGTCCATCATCACGTCCTCCAAGCCGTGTTCGCGCATCTGCCCGTGCGCCACGCCGATGCGCGCTTCCGGCACAAGCTGCTTCAAGCGTTCATAGAACGCGCCGATGGTCTGCACAGAGTTATAGAGGAAGTACACCTGTCCCCCGCGCGACACCTCGCGCAGAATCGCGTCGCGAATCACACCGTCGTTGTAGTCAATCACGCGTGTCTGCACCGGCAGTCGTTCCTCCGGCGGCGTTTCCAGCACAGACATATCGCGGATGCCGACCATCGACATGTGCAGCGTGCGCGGAATCGGCGTGGCGGAGAGCGTCAGCACATCCACCTGATGCTTCATGTTCTTGATGATTTCCTTATGCTGCACGCCAAATCGCTGCTCCTCGTCCACAATCAGCAGACCGAGGTTCTTGAACTGCACGTCTTTGCCCAGAATGCGGTGCGTACCGACAAGGATGTCGATTTCGCCCTCCTTCACGCGGCGCAGAACGTCCTTGGTTTCCTTCGCCGTGCGGAAGCGGCTCAGCACGTCCACCTTGACCGGGAAGCCCTTGAAGCGCTTCAAGACCGTGTTGTAGTGCTGCTGCGCCAGAATCGTCGTCGGCGCCAGAATCGCAACCTGCTTGGAGTCCATCAGCGCCTTGAACGCCGCGCGCAGGCTGACCTCCGTCTTGCCGTAGCCCACGTCGCCGCACAGCAGCCTGTCCATGTTGCGCGGCGATTCCATGTCCGCCGTAATTTCCTTCACGCTCTGCTCTTGATCCGGGGTCAGCTCGTAGGGGAACATGTCCTCAAACTCGCGCTGCCACGGCGTATCCGCGCTGAACGCAAAGCCCGTCTCCTGCGACCGCCGCGCATAGAGCTTCACAAGGTCAAACGCCATCTTTTTCAGGCCCTCTTTGACCTTCGCCTTCTGCTTCTGCCAGTCGCCGCCGCCGAGCTTGTTCAGCTTCGGGGGATTCGCCGGATTGCCGATGTAGCGCTGCACGCGGCTGAGCGCCTCAATCGGCACATAGAGCTTGTCGCTCCCCTGATACTGGATTTGCAGATAATCCCGGCGCGTGCCGCCGTTTTTCATCTGCGCTGTGCCAAGATAAATGCCGACGCCATGTTCCTCATGCACCACAAAGTCGCCGGGCTTCAGGTCAGTGAACGCGGCAATCTTCTCGCCCGCCGCCTGCCGCTTCTTCGCCTTGCGGTAGCCCGTACCGTACACGTCCGTGTCGCTGACGACAATCAGGCGCGCTTCCTCCCAGATGAAGCCGTGCGTCAGCGTGCCGGGCAGCACCTGCACACATTCTTCCGGCAGTTTGTCGATTTTCTCCGCGAACGACGCGGCAACATCGTGTTCTTCCAGCGCTGCCGCCAGACGCTGACCGCGCGCCACGCCGCCGCACAGCACCGCCACGCGGTAGCCCTCGCGCAGCCAGCCGTCGCAGTCCTCCGCCAGCGGGCGAATCTGCGACGAATACCCTGCCACGCGCTGCACGCCAAGATCAGCGGCATCCTTGACCGCCACGCCTGCCATGCCCTCCAGAAACTCCGTCACCGCGACCGTCGCATACCCCTGCACATGCCGCAGCAGCTCGTCCCAGTCCATCAGCAGGGTTTCCTGCTCCTTGACTGCTTCGTCGCGGCTCATCGCGCCTTCGAGATCCTCCGCGAAGCCCGCCCGGCGTTCCTCCGCGCGCTTCCTGAGCAGATTCGGGTCGCTCAGCACCACAATGTCCGGCTCAAACCAGTCCAGCACCGTATAAGTATCGTCCGTCAGCACGGTCAGCCACGCCCGAATGCGCTTGAACGGCAGCCCTTCCGCCAGCATGTCCGCGTCCGCCATCAGTTGGGCGCGGCGGCGTTCGAGTTCCGCCTTGCGCGCGGCAGTCTGCTGCTTTTCGCGAATCTTCGGGGTGATGTTCTTATCGAAAAAGTCCGGCGCGTCCGCGTCATCCTCCGGCAGCGGCGGCAAATCCGAAAAGAGCGTCGAGCTCGCGGGCGTCAGGTCGCCCCCCTGCCGCTCGATGGCGTCCCGCATCCGCCGCGCTGCCTTTTCCGCATCCACCGGTGGAAGCAATACCTCCGTCGCGGGCGTGAGCGTGCATTTCTCCACCGAATCAAGGCTGCGCTGGCTGATGCAGTCAAATTCGCGGATGGAGTCCACCTCGTCGTCGAAGAACTCAATGCGCAAACTCTGGCTGCACGCCGGCGGGTACACGTCGATGATGCCGCCGCGCAGGGCACACTGCCCCTTGCCCTCCACCATGCTGACGCGCTCGTAGCCCATGGCGGTCAGGCGGCGGATGAGGTCATTCAGGTCGATTCGGTCGCCGGGAGCAAGGCGAATCGTCTCTTCGCGGAAGCGGTCGGCGCTGCCCATGCGCTGCAAGGCGGCGTCCATGCTCGTGCAGAGCAGGCGGATATCCCCCTCCTGCGCCCTTGCCAGTGCTTCCAGCCGCCGCCACGCGCTTTCGTGGCTCGACGCGCCGCGCGTAAGGTCAATTTCGCCGCCCGGCAGACACGCCACGCCCGATTCCAGCAGCTGCTGACCGTCCTCGGCGTCGTGCGCCGCCTTGAGGTCGTTGCCGGAAATCAGCAGCACCTTTTTGCCCGTATCGGCGCAGAGTTTTGACGCGATATACGCCGCCATTGTGTCCGGCAGCCCCGTCACGGCGATGGGCTGTTTGCTTTCCGCTGCTTTCAGCAGCTTGTCATACGCTTTCGACGCAATGCCGGATAATAATGCCTGATTCATATGCGCTCCTTGGGATGAGTCGTGGTACGAAAAATACGCCTGTGCTTACACGGTCTTATTGTATTCCTGCATGGCATGGTCAATACCGTTTTTCACCCAGTCCTCCACGCAGTCCGCCGCACGCTCGAATGCCTGCTGCATGGCGATTTGCTCTTCGCGGATGGTGTACTTGCTCAATACCCAGTCCGCCAAGTCCCAGCCATCGGGCTTTGCGCCCACGCCGACCCGCACGCGCGGGAAATTCTGCCCCGGCGTATGGGCGATGATGGAGCGCATTCCGTTATGCGTCCCGGCACTGCCGGATTTGCGGACGCGCAGGCGGCTGGCGGGCAAATCAATGTCATCATAGATGATAAGCAGATTTTCCAGCGGCACTTTATACCAATTGAGCAGTTCGCTGACGCACTCGCCGGACAGGTTCATGAACGTCTGCGGGGCGCAGAGGACGACACGCTTGCCGTCCACGGTCGTTTCGGTCAGCAGCCCCTTGCACTTGCTCTTGTTCAGCGTTACGCCCCACTTGCGGCAGAGCATGTCAAGCGTATCGAACCCCGCGTTATGGCGGGTATGGGCGTACTGCGTGCCCGGATTTCCCAGCCCAACGACGATCAGTGTTTCCTTTTCCATGGTGATTCCTCCAAAACAGGTCTTGGCGGAGAGGATATACACCCCCTCCGCTGACATCATATGCCCCCAGAGGCTCTGCCTCTGCAAGGGAGTTCCTCCCTTGACCCTTTCGCGCGATTCAGTTGGCGACATCTGCATAATGTTTTCGCGTGTTTATGCAGGGATTTTGCTTTACTTTTTCAGTCTCTCCACTTCTTCCCGCACCATATCCTTCGTGCAGAAGTTCAGCGGGGAGAAGCGCCCGTCCAGCGCCTTTTCCAGCTTTGCAATCGCCGCTGCCTTGTCGCCCGCTTCCAAATCATAGCGTGATAGGAACCACAGCGTGTCAATCTGCGAATCCTTCTCCGCGTGCGCCTTCTCGAACCATTCCTTCGCCTTGTCCTTCTCGCCCGTCACGCGGTAATATGCCTGACCCAAGTTGTCCAGGCACACCGGGTCTTCGTCGTCATAGTCCACCGACTCCTGAATGAAGGCGAACATTTTGTCGATGCCCTCCTGCCATTCGCGGTCAATGTCCTCCTGCGTTTTGACCTTCGGCTGCTCGGCGGCTTCTTCGGCGGATGCTTCCGTTTCCGGCGCTTCGGGCATTTCCGGCGCTTCGGCGGCTTTCTCCGGTACAGCTTCCGCAACCGGCTTTGCGCCCGAATACTTCTCGACGTACATATATCCCAGCGTCTGATAGGTCAGGCCAATCGGCGCGCGGTTGTGCTGCTTTTCCAGCAGGTGAATCGCCTTGTCCAGCTCGCCCTTCTTCATCAGGCACGCCGCATAATCCACAAAAAGCTGACTCTTCTGGTCGGGCGTGAGGTCAGGGCACTTCTGCGCCTTGATGAGCAGGGGCATCGCCTTGTCGTAGCTGCCCTCGCGAATCAGCAGAATCGCATAGCCCAGCATCGGGCGCGCGGACATCAGCCCCTTGTCAATAGCTTCCTCATAGAGCTTCTTTGCCTGTTCCAGATCGCCTTTTCCGTGCGCGCGCATGGCCTGCTGCGCCTTGATGGTCGCCATGAATCCCATTGTCGTTTCTCCTTCAGCGGTTTTTGGCTGCCTTCTTTTTCAGGCGGTCATACCGATATTGTAGCGCATTTTGCTCCTCTTGTACAGAGGGCGGATCGAATAATGACGGCTCGGCGGACAGCGCCATCGCCCGCCGCGTCATGTCCAGCGCGGACTCGTAGTCCCGCTCGTGATGCTCGTAGTGCTTCGCCAGCTCGATGTAGGGCTTCGTTCCGCCCTCGTGCCGCGCAATCATTCCCAGCCAGACCTTTACCGCCTCGTCTCGCTCGCCGCCCCGGCGGTAGCTCTGCGCAAGACGCTCCTGCCCCTGCGCATGAAGATTTCCGCTCGTCAGCTGATAGCACTTCCGCGCTTCCGGCACATGCTGAAAGCGTTCCAGCGCCACGCCCATTGAGAACACATCCTCGTCGTGCCGCACGTTTTCCGGTGCGCGGTACATTTCCACCATCGCCGTCAGCAGCACGCATAGGCTCGCCACGTCCTGCGCGTTGTGTTCCAGCACGTCCGTCAGCAGGTCAAAATTTCCCGTCTTGAGGTAGTCGAAGAAGCGCTGCGGCACCTGCGCGCCCGGCAAATCATCAAAGCGCGGAATGCCCAGCACCGCTTCTTCCAGCTTGCCCAGATTGCACCGCTGCAGGCGCAGTTTGAACACCCGCCGCGCAATGTGCAATAGGTCAATGTGCGGCTTGTCAAGGCACGAATCATCCATACGGTTCATCAGGAAGCGGTCGCGCAGCAGCGGCACGTCGAATGTCCGTCCGTTGAAGGTGCAGATCGCGTCGTAGCCCATCAGCGTATCCGCAATGGATTGCAGCAGAAACTTTTCCTCCGGATAATCGCGCATCACCAGCTGATGAATCTGGAATCCCGAATCCGTCAGGCAGCCCATGCCGACCTCGAACGCGACAGTCCCAGCGCCCATAAACCCGGTGGTTTCGGTGTCCAGATAGAGAATGTTCCGCGGGTCGAGGTCGTCCGGCAATTCTTCCTGCGTCATCAGGCGAAGGGCGGACAGGTCAAGGTCAAACGCGCCGGGAAATTCGGATAACTCGCGCATTTCCCGCCCGTGGTAGCAGTCCGTGAACTGCTTTTCCGACGCTTTCGGGGGCGATTTCGGCTTTTCAATCGCCTTGAGTTTGTCTCGCAGATTCATTCCGTCAGCGCCTCCAAGAGGGCGATGGCGGTCGCTTTGCCGTCCTCGCCGATTTCGCCCACCGGCCCGACGCACCCCGGACAGCCCTGACGGCACGCGCAGTCCCGCACAACTTGCAGCGCCTGCTCCAGCAGGAGCTTCCGCATGGCATACGCCTTCTGCGCCAGCCCGATGCCGCCGGGGATGTTGTCGTACAGCAGCAGCGTCGGCTTGTCCGTCAGCGGGCTTTTCACCTGATAGACGATTGCAAGGTCCTGCGGCGCGCACATCAGCGACAGCGGCGCAACAATCCGCAGCAGATTCGCCACACCCATCATGCCATTTTTCAGCGTGTCGCTCTCGAACCGTGCCGCCAGCGTATCCGGCAGCGTCCACCACATGGCGGTTGTGTGCATTTCCGTCTCCGGCAGCCGCACATGCCCGAACCCCAAGGTTTCGTGCGTATCGAGCCTAATCTTCTTGAACATCGTCACCAAGGTCGATACGCGGATTTCGCCCAGCGCCGTCAGCCCGCCGTCCTGCTCTTCCTCTTTTTCCTTGTCCAGCAGGGAGAGCGTCACGTTCAAGTTCGCGTCGGTGTAGTACCCCACGTCCACGCGGCGGATGAAGGCTTTGCAGGCGTCGAAATCCAGCTTTTCCACCTGATACTGCTGCGCCTCGTGCATGTAAATCGCGTTTTCGTGCAGCAGCATCGGCACGGTGTAACGGTCCATTTCGCCGATGACGCGGTGGTTCGCCGGATCGGTCGTGTCGATGATGACGAAATTCTCCTCCGCCCGCGCCGACCGCAGGGAAATCTCGCTCGCCGGAAAATCCTCCGCCGACCAGTGATACCGCCCGCCGACGTGCCGTAGAATCCCCGCTTCATCAAGGTATTCCAGCAGTTCCGGCGCTCCGGGCGCATTCCCCAAGCCCTCGCCATCCTCAAACGGCAGCTCAAACGCCGCGCACTTAAAGTGGTTGAGCAGAATATACAAATTATCCGGATTCAGCAGCGCGTTCTCCGGCGAGCGCTTCATCAGATAATCCGGGTGGGACACGATGTACTGGTCAAGCGCCGCCGAGGACGCGACATAGAACACAATGGACGTTCCCTTACGCCGCCCGGCGCGCCCCGCCTGCTGCCATGCACTCGCGATTGTTCCCGGATAGCCGCACAGCACGCACGCATCCAGCGCGCCGATGTCGATGCCCAGCTCCAGCGCGTTCGTGGACACCACCGCGTCCACCCGTCCTGCGCGAAGCCCGCGTTCAATCTCTCGCCGCTCCGTCGGCAGATACCCGCCGCGATAACCGCGCACCCGCCCGGCGTTCCCCAGCGGGTCGCGCACCATGTCCTTCAGGTACTTCGTCAGCACCTCAACCGCCAGCCGCGACCGCGCGAACGTAATCGCCTGAATCCCATTCTGCAGCAGCAGCCCCGCAATCCGCCGCGTCTCCTGCAGCACGCCCTTGCGGATGCCCAACTGCCGATTGACCACCGGCGGATTGTAGAACACAAAGTGCCGCACGCCCATCGGCGCGCCGTTATCATCCACCAGGCTGACCTCGCGCCCCGTCAGCGTTTCCGCCAGTTCCTTCGGGTTCGCAATCGTCGCGCTGCAAAGGATGAACTGCGGATGACTGCCGTAGAAATCGCACAGGCGCAGCAGCCGCCGCAGCACGTTCGCCAGATTCGACCCAAACACGCCGCGATAGGTATGAATTTCATCAATCACGATATACCGCAGGTTTTCAAACAGCTTGACCCATTTCGTATGGTGCGGCAGAATCCCGCTGTGCAGCATATCCGGGTTCGTCACGACGATATGCCCCGCCTGCCGAACCGCCTTTCGCGCCGCGCCGGGCGTATCGCCGTCATAGGTATACGTCTTGATATCAACGCCCATCGCCTCAATCAGCTCATACAGTTCGCTGACCTGATCAGCAGAGAGCGCTTTCGTCGGGAAGAGATACAATGCCCGTGCGTCATCATTCTGCAAAATGGCAGACAGCACCGGCAGGTTATAGCACATCGTTTTGCCGGAGGCCGTCGGCGTGACAACCACAACATCCCGCCCTGCCAGCACCTCGCGGATTGCGTGCGCCTGATGGCGATACAGCTGATGCACCCCGCGTTTTTCCAGCACAGGAAGCAGCCGCGGATCAAGAGAATCCGGGAACGGCTCATACACCGCCGGACGCGCCGGAAGGACATCCCAGCGGACAACATTTTGCATAAACATAGGGTCACTGCGGAGGGATTCCGCCAGCTGGTCAACATTCATAGGAAGCACCTCCCGACAAGGATTGCATTTCCCCCTCATGATAGCAGATTTCTGTTCGCTTGTAAAGGCGAACAGGGGGAGGATAGGGGAAAAGAAAAAGGGATAAACACGCGGGCAAAGCAGGGAAAAGCGACCAACTCAATCGCGCGAAGGGGTCAAGGGGCAATTGCCCCTTGCAGGGTGCAGGGACAGCGTCCCTGCTGGGGCTTGGGGCAACGCCCCAACTGTTACACCGTTAAACCTACTCAAAGAGAAAAGTCAAGCATGGCACCTTGATTGCAGGCAGCGAAGCGTCCCTGCGCACAAACTCCCGCTCCCGCAGGAGCGGAATCCCCCATCCGCGAAAAAAGTCAACTATGGTAGTGTGCGCTGCGAAGGGGTCAAGGGGGCGACCGCAGACTTCGTCTGTTCTCACTGCCCTCTGGTCGCCTCCGCAGAGGCGAAACCCTCTGCAACACAAAAATCAACTTGCTTAAACCCACAAAGCCGCAAACATCATTGCCTTTTGCCCCCAAGGAGGATTTTCCCCATGCAAAAAATCCCCCGCCTGTCGCACAACAGACGGAGGAAATTGATGCAAACTCTACTTGAGAAGTGACGGAATCACCCTTGCGGACGATTACGCTTCCTCGTGGGTCTTGGGGAGCGCACGCATCACATTGCCGCTGCGCAGGCAGCGGGTGCAAACGTTCATACGCTTCGCAGAACCGTTGACCACCACGCGGACACTCTGCACGTTGGGCGCCCAGGTACGGTGGGTCTTACGGTTGGAGTGGCTGACGTTGTTGCCGTTCAGCGTACCCTTTTCGCAGATCTCGCAAAACTTACCCATGGAAATCCACCTCCTTGTTGGAGTATGCACACATCAAGCCTTGACAGTATATCATACTCTGCGGCAAAAAGCAAGGGGTTTCCTCAAAAATTCAGCATTTGGAAATCTGCGAGCATGGGATGGTGATTATCGGAGGAACGTGGGCAGCGCGGGTGGTCGGTCGCGCCCATTTGGCGCGACACAGCATAGATGTTGAAAAGAGCAGCTTGGGGGCGCTCCTGCGGGAGCGCAAAGTTACTGGCAGGGACGCTTC
>OGPL01002684.1_pt1 | contig 12616 bp, 9 predicted proteins | sample 1552901 | NCBI WGS metagenome assembly OGPL01 (sample SAMEA2580244, study PRJEB22360) | human gut metagenome | biome: human gut; feature: human-associated habitat; material: faeces | place: Denmark | collected 2008/2010 | reverse complement strand
ACATCTTTATCAGCCAATATTCCTAAAATTAAGTACATATCTTTATATTCAAAGTATTTTTTTATATTTTTATAGGAGTGTAGGTTTTCATTTCAGAACTACGCTTTTATTTTAATATGAAATAATTAAAAATTCAACAAAAAGCGTTCGACAAAATTCGACGCTTATTTTTTTAAACTTTCTTCTATCAAAACATCTAGTAAAGTCCTATAACAAATACCACTTGCTTCCCATAACTTAGGATACATACTAATTTCTGTAAAACCTGGAATTGTATTAATTTCATTCAAAATAATATTTTCTTGTTCATCTAAGAAAAAATCAACTCTACTATACCCTCTTAAATTTAAAACTTGAAAAGATTGTATGGCTGTTTGTCTTATTTTCTGTAAAAGATCTGCTGATAATAAGGCTGGAATCTTAGTATTAATTTCTTTATTCATATATTTAGCATCATAACTATAATAATCACTATTTGTAAGTACTTCTCCAATAACAGAAGCTAATATTTCTCCATCACGTTCTAAAATAGCACATTCTAATTCTCGTCCCTTTATTTCCTGTTCAACTAAAATTCTTACATCTATTTTCAAAGCCTCTTTAATTGCTAATTCCAACTCTTCTTTTCTTTTTACTTTACTAATTCCAATAGAAGAACCACTATTCGCAGGTTTTATAAAAAGAGGATAAGACATCCTTTTATCTATGAAATTCAAAATCTGATTAAAATTCCATTTTTGCCCATTCATAATATAATAGTCCATGTATTTAGTAAAAGCCAGATAATGAGCCGTTTTAATATGATTAAGCTCTAATATTTCCTTTGTATAAATTTTATCCATTGTAATCATGCTAGGAGTAGGATTATTTCCAACGTATGGAATATTCATAAATTCCAGTACACTTGCTAAAGTACCATCTTCCCCGTTTTTCCCATGAATCATTAAAAAAACACAGTCAATCGTTTTTAAAAACAAAAAAGGTTCTTCAATAGGTTCTAATGGGACTGGTAAAACACCTATTTCCATAGGCTGAATAGTATGAATATCTTTCTTCCATAACCAAAATTGATTATTTTTATCTAAGTAAATGGGAAAAATTTCATATTTCTGATGATCTAAGTTTTGAATAATAGAACACGCTGATGCAATCGAAACTTCATGTTCATTGGAAGATCCGCCAAAAATAATTGCTAATTTCATAAATACCTCCTCTAAAACTTATGCATTATCTCTCTTTTTTAACACTTCTAAAAAGGGCTGAAAAGCTGTAGGTATAGCATATTTCATATCAATCTCATTTAGTGTTTTCCAAACTAGATGATCCATTTTAGAAGATACTTTTACTATATAAGCTTGCATATACCAAATTTGATGAGTAAATATATGTTTATTTTCAATACTCTTTTCGATTGAAATAAAAGGAATATGCTTTTCTTCTAAATATTTTTTTACTTCATCAATCGTTAAAATGCCATCAATATTAAAGAACTCCCATAAATGTTGTAATAATTGTTGTTCTTTTCTTTTTGAAATCGCATAATACTCTTGGTAAGAAAATAAAAATACGGTAAAAAACTTTTCCTTTTTTCTCTTTTTTTCTAGTCTAACAGGAATTTGTTGCCATGTTTTTTCAATATATGCTCTACATAATTTTTTTATAGGACAAATATCACATTTAGGCATCCCATTTGGAAGGCAAATGACTTCTCCTAATTCCATCAAAGCCTCATTAAAATTTCCTGCATCTGATGGCATAATTTTGCTTAACTCTTCTCTAATTTCTTTCTTAGTTTTAACTAAATCAATATTTCTTCTATCATTCATAACTCTAGTATAAACTCTTAAAACGTTTCCATCCACTGTTGGCGTAGAAGCATTAAAACAAATAGAAGCTATAGCCGAAGCAGTATATTCACCAATTCCAGGAAGCATAATGATTTCTTTATAAGTACTAGGAAACTCACCATAATATTTTTCCATAATTATTTGAGCCGCTTTCTTTAAATTTCTAGCTCGGCTATAATATCCCAAGCCTTCCCATAATTTCAAAAGGTCATCCAAAGAAATGACAGCTAAACTAGATATATCAGGAATTTTCTTAATAAATCTCTCATAATAAGGTATTACTGTTTCAATTCTTGTTTGTTGGAGCATAATTTCAGAAATCCAAACATAATAAGGATTTTTAGTTTCTCTCCAAGGTAATATTCTTTTATTGAATTGATACCATTCTAATAATAGCAAAACTATTTCTTGCATCTTCAAATTAAAACTCCAACGTTTTTAATTCATCTACAATCTGAGAAAAATTCATAGCATGACTCGCTTTTATTAATAAAGTATCTCCTTTAGTAATAGCTCTTTTTAAAAAGATAATGGCCTCTTCATTTGTTGTAAAATGAAAACAATTATTTTTATTTAATCCTTGTTTAATAGCTTCTTCATGAATATATTTAGAATCCTCTCCTACCGTAACTAATAAATCAATACCAGAGTTAAAAACAAGTTTGCCTATATCTTGATGAATTTTCTTACTAAAATCCCCTAATTCTAAAATATCTCCTAATACTGCAATTTTACGTGTTGAAAAACTTTTTAAAACATCCAATGCTAAAGCTACAGAATCATAACTAGAATTATAAGTATCATCTAAAATACAAAAACCATCTTTCAAAATTTTAGACATTCTATGCTCTTCAGCTACTTGATTTTGATAGGCAAAATTAATTTCTTTATCTGAAACATCAAGCATTCTTCCAATAATATATGAAACTAAACTATTATAAATAAATGCTTTACCATAAACAGGAATTTGATACTTTTGATTTTTTAAAGTAAAAGTAGTACCATCTTTTGAATATTCAATATCTCTCGCTTGATAATCACTTTCTTGATCAATTCCAAAGGTAATAATAGAATATTCTGGATGAGATTTTGCCCATGTATAAAGTAAATCATTATCATTATTTATTAAAATAGGACCCGTTAGTCCATATAATATTTCAAGTTTTGCTTTTAAAATATTTTCACGACTTCCCAAATTTCCAATATGACTAGTTCCAATATTAGTAATTACTGCCACACTAGGTTTAGCAATATTACTAAGCAAACTAATTTCTCCAAGATGATTCATCCCCATTTCAAGTACAATACATTCTTCATCTTGATAATTTAATAAAGTAAAAGATAAGCCAATTTTAGTATTCAAATTACCTTGTGTTTTCAAAACTTTATATTTTTGCTCCAAAACACTAGCAATTAAATTTTTAGTACTGGTTTTTCCAACACTTCCCGTAACTGCAATTACAGGAACATGAATATTTTCTCTTTTTTTTGTTGCAATTGCCATAATAAATTCTATAGTATCATCAACTAAAATAATATTTTTATCTACATACTTTTTTTTCACATCTTCTATATTTTCTAGTTTAGATAAAATACAAGTCTTTGCTCCCTTAGAAAAAGCATCTTCAAAAAAAACATTTCCATCAAAATTTTCGCCTGTAAAAGCAACATAAGTATCTCCCTTATGAATCACTCTAGTATCTTTTGAAAAGTTATCTAGCGAATCCTCAATATTACCACAAATTAATTTGGCATTACTAATATTTAAAACATCTGCTATTTTCATATATATCACCTAAAAAAATTATACTAAAATTCTCATTAAAAATCCACTATTCTAAAGAATTCAGTATAATTTTTTACATATTTACAAAAATAAACGATCAAAAATTTCTTGATAATTTTTAACTAAAACAATATTCATTTTCTCTCTAATGATATCAGGAACCTCTTCTAAATCAAGTTCATTTAATGCAGGAATAAAAATATCGGTAATACCATGATTATAAGCTCCAATGATCTTTTCTTTAATACCACCAACCTTCAAAATATCTCCATTTAAAGAAATTTCTCCTGTAAAAGCAAGGTGATTAGCTACTTTTTTATTCAAAATAATGCTAATAATGCTAGTTGTAATAGCAACACCTGCACTAGGACCATCTTTTTTAATTGATCCATCCAAAAAATGAATATGAATATCTTTAATATTAAAATAAAAATCTTTAAAACCAAATTGTTTTTGTCGAGCTTTAATATAACTTAAAGAAACATGAGTAGATTCATCCATAACTTGACCCAACATTCCTGTTATAATAAAGTCTCCTTTTCCCTCATAAATACAAGATTCAACAGGAATAATTTTTCCGCCTCCTCCTGTTACACCTAAAGCATTTACTCTTCCAACAAAATCATGTTTTTTATTTTCTATTCCATCATACTTTGGAATACCCAAATATTCTTTTAATCGCACTTTACTAATTTTAGTTCTTTCATTAATTTTACCCATCAAAACCAATTTTCTAATAAGTTTCTCTAAGTTTCTATATAAATCCCGAACTCCTGCTTCCTCAGTATATGAAGAGATCAAAAATAAAAGCATTTCATCACTAATAGAAATAATCTTATTACTAATTTTATTTTCTTCTAAGATTCTAGGAATTAAATATTTTTTAGCAATATCCAACTTTTCATAATTAGTATAACTAGATAAATAAATAAGCTCTAAACGATCTCTTAAAGCAAGAGGAATCATACTTACATCATTAGCAGTAAGAATAAAAAATACATGAGATAGATCAAAAGCTTCTTCAATATAATTATCCACAAATTCTGTATTTTGCTCTTTATCTAAAATATCTAAAAGTACACTTGCAGGATCATCCTTTGCATTTACTGTTAACTTATCAATTTCATCAATTAAGAACAATGGATTTTTACTGCCACATTTTCTTAATCCTTGAATAATCTTACCAGGATTAGAACCCATATAAGTTCTTCTATGACCCATAAGTTCCGAAGAATCATTTAATCCTCCTACACTAATTTTATAAAATTTTCGATTTAAAGCACTTGCTATTTGTTTAGCAATACTAGTTTTACCAACACCAGGAGGACCAACTAAACAAATAATTGGACTTTTAATTTCTGGATTATTATTCTTTAAAGCGACATATTCTAAAATACGCATTTTTACTTCTTCAAGACCATAATGACTTTCATTTAATTTCTTTTTAATATCTTCAATATTATTATTTTCAAATGTTTCTGATTTCCAAGGTAAATGTAAAACCCACTCTAAATAATTTCGAATCATAGCATTTTCAGGAGACAAATCATTAGTATATTCTAACTTTTTAATTTCTTGTAATAACTTACTATGAGAAGATTTAGAAAGTTTTAATTTTTCTAATTCTTGATAATATAAATCCGCCACTTCATTTTTTGTATCGCCAAGCTCTTGTTCTAAAATTTTTACTTTTTCTCTTAAAATAAATTCTTTTTGACTTTGTTCTAAACTATTTTCTAATTCTTTTTCTATTTTTTGATCTAACTTTAAAACTTCTAACTCAACTTTAATATCTTTAAGTAAATTTTTAGCTCGATAAATCGGATTTATTTCTTCTACATATTCTAATTTTTTAGCAAAAGAAAGAGGAATAAACGAACAAATAGTATCAGTAAGTAGCGATAACGTATCAATTACTTTAATACTATTTAAAATACTATTAGAAACATGAGTAGAACTAGTAACATATTCTTGAACAATTTCATTTAGTTTCTTTATTATAGCTTTTTCTTCTACTTCATCAAATTTAGGAAGAACAATATTTGTAAAAGATGCTTCCAATATATCTCCATTAAAAGAACTATTTTGAAATAAAACAATCTTAACCCGATCTACACCTTTTAAAGTAATACGAATATTACCATTAGGAAGTTCAATTCTGCTTTTAATTTTGCCAATAACTCCAACTTCAGGTAAATCATTCACCTCAGGAGTTTCTTCAATTTGATTATGAGGAGTAATAACCAATAAAGAACGATCATACTCTTTTGTTGCAAGATTAATAATCTCCTTACTTAGAGTATTATTAAGTTCAATTTTAACTTCCTGATTAGGGAGTAAGATTAAACCTTTCAGAAGCATAACTGGCAAAAATTGTTCCATATTAATAATCCACTCCCCTCAAAAAACATTTCTTCTTATTATAATGAATTAAGCATCATTTGTCTACACTATTTCTATAAAATTTAATCCAAATTATACCAATTATTTTTTAAAAGCTTTACTAAATTTAGGCCATATACCTAAATGATTAGGAGTATGTTCAGGAAGTTGATAAATATCATGTCCAGGATATTCATTTCCTTCTACTAAGATCGGTCCATCAGGAGTAAAACAAACATCCCAACCAACATAACGAATTTCAACTACTTCCTTACTAGCATCTTGTACTAGTTCTAAGGCTTTTTTCCAATCTGGAAACTGAAACCCTTTAATTAAAGATTTAGTCGCTGGATGATATTCATAAAGATTCTTTTTTTTATCAATTGCTCGATCAGTTACTTCTCCTGTATCAATATCTACTGGAGCAACCATTCCTCCACTATTAAAATTATCTACATATTTTCCATTACCTATACGAAAATAAGCACAAATAACATGAGTCTGTCCTTCATCATCAACAATTGTAACAATGCGTACTGTATTAATAGAATCAGGATAAATACTAGCTACCTTGGAATGTTGTTTAATAACTTCTTCTAACTCATAATCCATACCATCTTGAGTTAAATAATTATAAACTTCTTCTAAAGAATCATAAACACTTACATCTATTTTTTCAATACCTTTTCCACAAGTACCAACAACTGGTTTTGCCATAAAAATAGAATGTTTCTCCATAAATTTCAAAACAAGTTCTTTTGGACTAGAACAAACATCTATAAAATCTCGTTTAATATAACTTCTAAATCTAGTATTAAATTCAACTTTATTTCTAAAAATATAATTAAATTTTGGATTATTATATTTTTGAATCAATTCATTATTTCTTCCTCTAGTAATATAAGTATCTCTTTCCTCATCAGTTAAATTATACATTTCAAATAGATCATAATCTGAATATCCAGCTCCATACTTAACAGCACATTCTCTCATATCATTAAAAATACTAATTCTACTTTTATCCGTTTTTTTATGAATACTATTAATCTTACTTAGCATATTCTTATAATCCATTTTCATAACTCTACTAACTAAATATTTAAAACTAGCCATATTATCACTCTTTCTAAGATTATTTTATCAAAAATTAAATCTTTCGTCTATTCATCAAACTAAAAAGTAGTTATCTATTCTTTGAGATAACTACATATTTACATATTGTTTACAATCAAATTACCACATATGGATCACTACTTGTTCCACTACCAGTTATTTCTACATCACTAGCTATATTAATGACTGGACGAACCCCCCGCGAGTTATCCACGCAGTTGTAACCGAGGTTGCCAATCGAATTCACAACGGACACGCTAGCCCAACTACTGCTACTACCAATACTAAAGTAATACGGAGACATGGTCCAATAAATTTGGTTAGTATATAGATAATAATTTTGATTAATTTGTCCATATACTCCTCCCGCCATGGCTACTTCATCTGCTGTGATTAGTCCTACTGGATTTGTTAAGGCTTTATTTCCCTTGCTACTCCCGTTTATAGTATATAAATCACTACTATTCTTACATTTTAACGTTGGCGTTTTATTTATATCTAGTCTTATACTCGCCCCATAGTATGTAGTTGTTGTTCCTGTTCCTCCTGAACCATTACTACTTGATGCACTTGTACTTGGCTCTCGATCTCCACAAAATCCAACTTCTGTACTTACTTTATTTCCATATCCCTTATTTGTTATATTAGTCTGATACCAACTATCTAATTCTCCTTTTATTGTACTACTACTTCCAAGTCCATGCACTTGTCCACTTGTATACATATATCCTACATACATATTATTATTGTAAGAATTATTAAATGCACTTGTACTTATTTGTGTGTTTGTTCCAGTTGTCGCTGTACTTGTTCCATTATAGATTAACCTAATAGATCCATCTCCATTGATCCTGATAATTCGCCAGTAATATCCCGCAAATTTGACCCAGTTATTATTAACAGACCCTCTAAAATAGTAGCTATCTCCCCAGTCATCTTGTGTTTTATATACTCCTTCATTCGCTGTTGCTATCTGGCTAAAGTTCGGCGTTCCACTATTCACTTTACTATTTGCTAGTATTGTATCTTTTGCACTTACATACTCATCAAAATATAAATAACAACTTGTTCCACTTTTACTTAAATTATTAATTGTAATATTTGGTACAGTTCCTGTTAGTGTTGCTCCATTACTACATACACTTTTCTCTGAATTTAATATATATCCACTCTGTGGTATATCTGCTACTTCCTTATAACTTCCATCTTCTTGTTTTATATATGCTGCTATTATATCAATATCTGGCTCTGTATCACTTACCTCTATTCTTACTTTTCCATTAAATCTTCCATTGATATCTTCGTTTTGTTCTTCCTCTAAGTTTGGATACTCTAATATTACATAATAATACATGCTTGTTCCACTCGCTGTAGATGTTATAAACTCATCTGTTACTATTATTTTCTTTGTTTCATTGGTATTAATTGTTCCACTGGTAATTTCTTCACCTAGTTGTTCTATATTACTGATACTACATTCTTCATAATATCTTAATGCTCCATCTATAACTTTCTTTTTCTTCTCACAACTTGTATTTACTTCTATCTTACTACTTGTTTTATATACTTTATAATTTAAGGTAGTATTAAGAGTATTTTCTCCTTCCCATATTACATTATATGGTATTAATTCATTTTCTCCTACTGCTGTTACTTTTATACTACTTACATTCTCATGTCCTGGATAAATATCTAAATCATCAAAACTAATAGTTCCTTCCACTCTTAACTCTGATCCCTTAATTGTTGCTGTTGTAAATTCTGTTTTACTTCCTTTACCTTCTAATAGTACTGATGATACAAAATAAGCAAAAGATACTCCTACTAAAAGAAGTAAACTTGCTACTACAATCATTAACTTTTTATTCTTATGTTTCATACTTTCTCCACCTTTATTTTTCCATTCTATACCTTTTTTATTTTCTTTTCATTATCTTCGACAAAACTTGTCAAAAGAAAAAATATTTTTATCATAGGTATTTTATAACTATAATAAATATACAATATTTTTAATAAAACTTCAATATACTAGTCACAATTTGATAAAAAATAGTTTTTTTAATTCTTAAATACTTAGATCTATCTGCTTATTTATATATTCTATTACCATATTTAACTAGAGTAAATACTTAGCAATTTTTATAATTCTTTTTTCTTCTACTCTTTCTAATTACTCAAAAATAAGATACTTTAAAACATATAAGATACATTAATCTTAGTATTCATATTATCTTCCTTTCTCTAAGAATAAAAGTATCTTAACATATTTCCTTGTCTTATTTTGTCAAACCGTGAAATTACTCATTAAAAAAGAAAGCTTATTTTTCACTTTCTTCTAACATAGTTGTAATAAAGAGTCCATACCCAGTTATTACATTATCTGTTACAACATGAGTTACTGCACCAATAAGTTTACCATTTTGAACAATAGGTGAACCACTCATACCTTGAACAACTCCTCCTGTAACATCTAATAAATCTTTATCAGTGATTTCAAAAGAAATATTTTTAATTTCACTGTTTTCATTAATTTTAGTGATTTCAATTTCAAATTCTTCAACAGTCTCATCCTCAAGAACAGTATAAATAATAGCCTTACCAACTTTAATTTCATCATTATTTGCAACTTCAATTAAATTATCTTCATCATATGAATCTGTATAAGTTCCATATATACCATATTTTGTATTTTTATCAATATCTCCATAAACAGAATCATAATAAAATTTAGCATTTTTACTACCAGGAGAACCATTAGTACTAGCATCAATATTAGTAATCTCATTTCGGAAAATAGAACCAGTCCTAACCTCAATAATCTTAGAAGTATTACTTTCTAACACTTCATGTCCTAAAGCACCATAAGTATTTGTACCAGGATCAATAAAAGTTAACGTTCCTATACCAGTAATTCCATCTTTAACATACAATCCTGTTTTATAAACGCCGTTTTCTAAGAACAATTCTATTTTTGTAGTTTTTTCTTTATTACCATGAAGATAAGTAATTTCAATCTGTTCCTGATTCACATAATTTTCTAAAGAATTTGTTAAATCCTCAATTGATAAAATTTCTTCATCTTCTACTTTGACAATAATATCTCCTTCTACTAAATCCGATTTATGATATTTTCCATTAACCTTATAAAATCCAATAATCATAACACCTTTACTCTTAATATCAATCCCAATGGTTTCTCCTCCTAAAATAACTTTAGAAGAATAAGCAAAAACACTAAGTGGCGACATCAAGAGAATACATAAAAAAACTATAAATTTCTTCATACTAATCACCATTAATAGTATGGATGAATTTATAGTTTTAAAGATAGTAATAATTGGCTTTATCCAATATATGGAAATTTAGTATTGTTTTCCAAAATATAAACGATATTTTGCTTGTTTTCCACATACAACACAATTAGTATGAATTTCTTCATCTTCAATTAAGCAACGACTTTTCATATTAAAGAGATCTTTTACTTTATTTTCACAAGCTTCATTTCCACACCAATTAGCTTTAATAAATCCTGGCTTATTTTGAGCAATATCACAAAATTCTTCCCAATTATTAGCTTCATAAATCATAGAGTCTCTTCTCACCAATGCTCTATCATACATATTTTTTTGAATATCATCAAATAAATTCTTCATAAATTTAACAGCATCCTGAATAGAAACTTGATATTTTTCCAAAGTATCTCTTCTAACTAAAGTAACACAATTAGATTCTAAATCTCTTTTACCTACTTCAACACGGACAGGATATCCCTTTACTTCAGCTTGTGCAAATTTAAAACCAGGTGTCTTATTTGAACAATCTATTTTATAAGAAATATTCTCTTCTCTTAATTTTTCTGAAAGAAAATCTACTGTTTGCTCTACTTTCAAATCATTTCCAATTGGAATAATAATAACTTGTATTGGAGCAATACGAGGTGGAAGTACTAATCCTCGATCGTCTCCGTGTACCATTATTAAAGCTCCAATCATTCTCGTTGTAACTCCCCAACTAGTCTGATAAGGAGTTTGAAGTTGATTATCTTGATTTAAAAATTGAATTCCAAAAGCTTTAGCAAATCCATCACCGAAATAATGACTAGTACCATTTTGTAAAGCTACTCCATCATACATCATAGCTTCTAATGAATAAGATGCTACTGCTCCTGCAAATTTCTCTTTCTCTGTTTTCTTGCCCACAATAACAGGAATAGCCAAAACATTTTTTTGAAATTCTTCATAAATATGAAGCATTCTTAAAGTTTCTTCCTTAGCCTCTTGTTCCGTTGCATGCATAGTATGACCTTCTTGCCATAAAATTTCTCTACTTCGTAAAAAAGGTCTCGTTGTCTTTTCCCATCTAACAATAGTACACCACTGATTATAAAGTTTTGGTAAATCTCTATAAGACTGAATAATTTTCTTATAATAATCACAAAATAATACTTCACTAGTTGGACGTACACATAAACGTTCCTCTAATTTTTCACTTCCCCCATAGGTAACCCAAGCCACTTCTGGTGCAAATCCATTTACATGTTCTTTTTCAATATTAAGTAAAGATTCAGGAATAAACATAGGCATTTGTACATTTTCATGTCCTGTCTCTTTAAATTTCTGATCTAATATTTTTTTTATGTTCTCCCAAATTGCATAACCATAAGGACAGATAATCATGCTTCCTTTAACATTTGAATAATCTACTAATTCTGCTTTTTTTACAACATCTGTATACCATGATGCAAAATCAATATCTCTACTTGTAATATCTTTAATTTCACTCATATTACTCCTCCACTTTAAATTGGGCTAATTCTTTATTTTCATTTAAAATCTTATTAACTCTTTCTGTTGCACTATTAAGTTTTTCACTACAATATTTAGCAAGTTTCATAGCTTCAGTATATTTATCTATCGCTAAATCTAGTTCAACATTTCCACTTTCTAATTCCTTAACAATAATTTCTAATTCTTTTAATGCATCTTCAAAAGATTTTTCCATTTTATTTCCTCCTAATCTTTTTTCCTTACTAATCTTAATTCTTGTTCCTCAAATAAATTATTAATTTTACTTTCGATAACAGGATCGCTTAAAAGCACTTGAGCAATTGCTTCTAATCTTTTTTCTTGATATATACTTAAATTCTTACTAATAATTTTACTATCTTTAAGCAATTGTATCAACTTATCTTCAATTTTTTGTATATTAACTTCTTTTTCATAAATGCACATCTGCTTTTGATTCATTTCTTTATCTAGTTTTTCCTCTATATCTTTTGCCTGATCAAACGAAATATCAAGACTCTTTTTTCTAGATTTCCATAGTTGTGATAAGCAAACCATATTTAAACCAATCATACAACTTACTAAAACCACAATAGCATACATAGACAAAGACAAAGAACCTAATAAAATAAAACTAAGTAACAAAAATAAAGTATTTCCAAACACTAATATTTTTTTAGCTCTTTTATTAGCCTCTACTGAAT
>OGPL01002671.1_pt1 | contig 12650 bp, 10 predicted proteins | sample 1552901 | NCBI WGS metagenome assembly OGPL01 (sample SAMEA2580244, study PRJEB22360) | human gut metagenome | biome: human gut; feature: human-associated habitat; material: faeces | place: Denmark | collected 2008/2010 | reverse complement strand
GGCGGGTGCAGACCTTAGCCAGAACCATCGTATCAAACTGGATTACTTGCAGGTGACGAGTGGTGTCGGTGTTCGTTCGGTAGCTAGTTTGGGATTGAATATTGCCGGTGAGAAGTTTGAAGCTTGTGCCAGTGGTAATGGTCCGGTAGATGCTGCTATCAAAGCATTGAAAAAGATTGTAGAACGCCACATGACTCTGAAAGAGTTTACTATTCAGGCTATCAGTAAGGGAAGTGATGATGTAGGTAAAGTGCACATGCAGGTAGAATACGATAACCAGATTTATTATGGTTTTGGTGCCAATACAGATATTATTGCTGCTTCGGTAGAAGCCTACATCGACTGTATTAACAAATTCAAATCGTAAAAAAGAGGTTGACAGTCGGTTTGGTATTACAGAGATTGATTGAAAGAGTAAATAGTAATTAGTAAAATAGTAAATAAACAGATGAATACATTATTTGATAAGATATGGGATGCCCACGTGGTGACTACTGTGGAAGATGGCCCTACACAGCTTTATATTGATCGGTTATATTGTCACGAAGTGACTAGTCCGCAGGCTTTTGCGGGATTGCGTGAACGTGGAATCGGAGTATTGCGTCCCGAAAAGGTATTTTGTATGCCCGACCATAATACACCGACACACGATCAGGATAAGGAGATTGAAGATCCGATTTCTAAAACGCAGGTGGACACGCTGACGCAGAATGCGAAGGATTTTGGTCTGACACACTACGGCATGATGCATCCGAAGAATGGTATTATTCATGTGGTAGGTCCCGAACGTGGTTTGACCTTGCCGGGAATGACGATTGTTTGCGGTGACTCTCACACTTCTACTCACGGTGCAATGGGAGCGATTGCTTTCGGTATCGGAACGAGCGAGGTGGAAATGGTGCTGGCTTCACAATGTATTCTCCAGTCGAGACCGAAAACAATGCGTATCACTGTAGACGGTGAACTGGGTAAAGGGGTGACTGCAAAGGATGTGGCTCTGTATATGATGTCTAAGATGACTACCAGTGGTGCTACGGGTTACTTCGTGGAATATGCAGGTTCGGCTATCCGCAATCTGACAATGGAGGGACGTCTTACCCTTTGCAACCTTTCTATTGAAATGGGTGCGCGTGGTGGTATGGTTGCTCCAGATGAAGTGACTTTTGAATATATCAAAGGACGTGAAAGTGCTCCGCAAGGCGAAGCATGGGACAAGGCTTTGGCTTATTGGAAGACATTGAAGAGTGATGATGATGCCGTGTTTGATAAAGAAGTCCGTTTCGAAGCGGCTGATATTGAACCGATGATTACCTACGGAACGAATCCGGGTATGGGTATGGGAATCACACAGCATATTCCTACTATGGAAGGAATGAGTGAAGCTGCACAGGTTTCGTTCAAGAAATCAATGGAGTATATGGGATTCCAACCGGGTGAATCTTTGTTGGGTAAGAAGATTGATTATGTATTCCTTGGTGCTTGTACAAACGGTCGTATTGAAGATTTCCGTGCATTTGCTTCCATCGTGAAAGGTCGTAAGAAAGCGGAGAATGTAATTGCATGGCTGGTTCCGGGTTCATGGATGGTAGACGCACAGATCCGTAAGGAAGGAATCGACAAGATATTGACGGAAGCCGGATTTGCTATCCGTCAGCCGGGATGTTCTGCTTGTCTGGCAATGAACGATGATAAGATTCCTGCCGGAAAGTATTCGGTATCTACCAGCAACCGTAATTTCGAAGGACGTCAGGGCCCCGGTGCACGCACTTTGCTGGCTAGTCCGCTGGTAGCTGCCGCTGCTGCGGTGACAGGTGTGATTACCGATCCGAGAGAGCTGATGTAATTTAACCGTAATTCGTAAATCATTAAATTGTAAATAAGACGATGGCTAAGACAAAATTTAATATAATAACAAGTACTTGTGTACCTCTTCCTTTAGAAAACGTAGATACTGACCAGATCATTCCGGCACGTTTCCTGAAAGCAACCACTCGTGAAGAAAAATTCTTTGGTGATAATCTTTTTCGTGACTGGCGTTATAATGCTGACGGTTCCCTGAACAAGGATTTTGTGTTGAACAATCCTACTTATAGCGGACAGATATTGGTGGCAGGAAAAAACTTCGGTTCGGGTTCCAGCCGTGAACACGCTGCCTGGGCTATTGCAGGATATGGTTTCCGCGTGGTGGTATCCAGTTTCTTTGCCGATATTCATAAGAATAATGAGTTGAACAACTTTGTGCTGCCGGTGGTTGTTACCGAGGAGTTTCTGCAGGAGTTGTTTGATTCGATAGAAGCGGACCCGAAGATGGAAGTGGAAGTGAACCTTCCCGAACAGACCATCACCAACAAGGCGACAGGTAAAAGTGAACATTTCGAAATCAATGCTTACAAGAAACTTTGTTTGATGAACGGATTGGACGATATCGATTTCTTGTTGAGCAATAAAGATAAAATAGAAGAATGGGAAAAGAAGGCGTGAAAATAGAAATCATGGACACAACGCTCCGTGATGGTGAACAAACCAGCGGAGTATCTTTCGTGCCTCATGAGAAACTAATGATCGCCCGTTTACTGTTAGAAGATTTAAAGGTAGACCGGGTGGAGGTTGCTTCGGCGCGTGTGTCGGACGGTGAGTTTGAAGCCGTGAAGATGATTTGCGACTGGGCGGCCCGTCGTAGTCTGCTCCATAAAGTGGAAGTGCTCGGCTTTGTCGACGGGCATACTTCTGTCGATTGGATTCAGCGTACCGGCTGCCGTGTGATAAATCTTCTTTGTAAAGGTTCACTGAAGCATTGTACGCAACAACTGAAAAAGACACCGGAAGAACATCTGGCGGATATCATAAGTGTGGTGCATTATGCCGACGAACAAGATATAACCGTCAATGTTTATCTGGAAGATTGGAGCAACGGTATCAAAGATTCTCCCGAATATGTATTTCAGTTGATGGATGGATTGAAAGAGACGAGTGTCAAGCGTTTTATGTTGCCTGATACGTTGGGTATCTTGAATCCTTTGCAAGTGATAGAGTATATGCGGAAGATGAAGAAACGTTATCCGAATACTCATCTCGATTTCCATGCGCACAATGATTATGATTTGGCTGTGAGTAATGTCCTTGCCGCGGTATTAAGCGGTGTCAAAGGATTGCATACAACCATCAACGGATTGGGTGAACGGGCAGGAAATGCTCCTCTCGCAAGTGTGCAGGCTATCCTGAAAGACCATTTCAATGCGGTGACAAATATCGACGAAAGCCGTTTGAATGATGTCAGCCGGGTAGTGGAGTCTTATTCGGGAATTGTGATACCTGCCAATAAACCGATTGTAGGTGAGAATGTCTTTACGCAAGTGGCCGGAGTGCATGCCGACGGGGATAATAAGAATAATCTCTACTGCAATGATTTGCTTCCCGAACGTTTTGGCCGCAAGCGCGAATATGCATTGGGTAAGACAAGCGGTAAAGCAAATATCCGTAAGAACCTCGAAGATCTCGGATTGGAGCTGGACGAAGATGCTATGCGCAAGGTAACGGAACGCATCATCGAGTTGGGCGACAAGAAAGAACTGGTTACACAGGAAGATTTGCCGTACATTGTTTCGGATGTGTTGAAACATGGAGCAGTGGGTGAGAAGGTTAAACTGAAGAGCTATTTTGTGAATCTGGCTCATGGGTTGAAACCGATGGCAACGTTGAAGATAGAAATCAACGGAAAAGAGTACGAAGAGAGTTCAGGCGGCGATGGTCAGTATGATGCTTTTGTTCGTGCGCTGCGTAAAATATATAAGGTGACATTAGGACGTAAATTCCCGATGTTGACCAATTATGCGGTAACCATCCCTCCCGGTGGACGTACAGATGCATTTGTGCAGACAGTTATCACGTGGAGTTATGATGAGCAGGTGTTCCGTACCCGCGGACTCGATGCCGACCAGACAGAGGCTGCCATCAAGGCTACTATGAAGATGTTGAACCTCATCGAAGATGAATACGAGAAGAGCAAGTGAGAAACAACTTGCCCGAAGAATGTTTTTTATAAGAATATATAAATAGAAGAATAAACGATTATGGATTTTAAAATTGCTGTATTAGCAGGCGACGGCATCGGACCGGAGATCTCTGTGCAAGGTGTAGAGGTGATGAGTGCCGTTTGCGAGAAGTTTGGCCACAAAGTAAGTTACGAATATGCAATCTGTGGAGCTGATGCGATTGATAAAGTAGGCGATCCGTTTCCGGAAGCAACCTATCAGGTTTGTAAAGATGCGGATGCTGTTTTATTTTCTGCCGTAGGCGATCCGAAATTTGATAATGACCCTACTGCTAAGGTACGTCCGGAACAAGGTTTGTTGGCGATGCGTAAGAAATTGGGACTTTTCGCTAATATTCGTCCGGTGCAGACATTCAAATGCCTGATTCACAAATCTCCGTTGCGTGCGGAACTGGTAGAGAATGCAGATTTTATCTGTATCCGTGAGTTGACCGGAGGTATGTATTTCGGTGAAAAGTATCAGGATAATGACAAAGCGTATGATACCAACTATTATACTCGTCCGGAAATCGAACGTATCTTGAAAGTGGCTTTTGAATATGCGATGAAGCGCAGAAAACATCTGACGGTGGTAGATAAGGCAAACGTGTTGGCTTCTTCCCGTCTGTGGCGTCAGATTGCACAGGAAATGGCTCCGAACTATCCGGAAGTGACAACTGATTATATGTTTGTGGATAATGCTGCAATGAAGATGATTCAGGAACCTGCTTTCTTCGATGTGATGGTAACGGAAAATACATTTGGTGATATCCTGACTGACGAAGGTTCTGTAATCAGTGGTTCTATGGGCTTGCTTCCTTCTGCTTCTACAGGTGAAAGTACTCCGGTATTTGAACCGATTCACGGTTCATGGCCGCAGGCTAAGGGATTGAACATTGCTAATCCGTTGGCACAGATTCTTTCTGTAGCTATGTTGTTCGAGTATTTCGACCTTAAAGAAGAGGGTGCATTGATTCGTAAAGCCGTAGATGCTTCTTTGGATGAGAATGTACGTACGCCGGAAATCCAGGTGGCTGACGGTGCTAAGTACGGAACAAAAGAAGTAGGACAGTGGATTGTTGATTATATCAAGAAAGCTTGATAAACCCGGATAAAAAAGTAAAAGCCTGGCATCGGATAACGGTGTCGGGCTTTTACTTTTTAGTTCGAAATAGTGTTGTTGTGTTCTACCAACTTTTAATAGTGGAGTATAGAACGATACCGAGTATAGTCAGTAATCCTACATAAATAGTGACTGACCATTGTTTTATTTCTTTTCTCTTCGTGCGGGTGGAAGGTTCCAGATAGATGGCTGCTTTGTGGGCGATAGTGCAGAACAACCAACCGCCGAATCCTCCGATAATACCTCCTACGAGTAAATCACCGGGATAATGTACACCCAGATATATACGTGTGTAGCAGTTGAGTATTGCCCAGGTCAGGATGAAAATGCTTAGCCAACGTTTACGGAACAGGAATATGACAAACATGGCAAAACCTAATGAATTGGCGGCATGGCACGATGGGAAACCGTAGCTTCCTCCGCGGTAACCATTTACGATATATACTAGATCTACAATCGGGTTCTCCGGATTGGCGGGACGCAGACGTGCTACTACCGGACGAATGATGCTGCTGCACATTTGGTCGGCAAAGGTGATAGTCAGTGCAATGGCAGCCACGTAACACAGTACTACTTTCCAGTGGAAGTTTTTTAATAAAATATACAATATAGTGGCATACATGGGAATCCAGATGAATTTACCCGTGAAAGAACTCATGAAATAATCCCAGAAAGGGGAATGTATACCATTGAAGGACAAGAAGATATTTGTATCTATCTCCGAAAGATATTGGACAATTCCGGTGTGTATCATCAGGCTTTATTGATCTATTTTTAATGTCGCAAATATACAATAAAGAATAGAAAATTGTCCTATATTACTTTATAAATATTCAATATAACTCATTTCCTAGCGTTTCGCCAGGTCGTCGTAGAGCTTCTGCAGGAACGCTTTTCCTTTTTCCAGGTTGGCTCCTTTGGCAGTACCTTCGTCCAGTTGCACAGTATTGGCATCGAGGTTATATACCAATTGATTATCGGCGGTAATCATTCCGAAATAATTCGGCCGGGTAAAGTATGCGAAATGAGGTGACGCCGGATTCATGATATTTTTGCTGAAAGTAAATTCATCATGCGGCAATCCTAATTGGGCAAGCAGGGTAGCGGCGATGTCTATTTGTGAAGCATAAGTATCTACAACCAAGGGTTGTTTTATTGCACCTCCAATTAAAATCAGTGGAATGGTTTGACCGTCCAGCGGATTTTCTATTGGATACGGATATGCACCCTGATGATCGGGAACGAGTACAAACAGTGTATTTTTCCATAGCGGTGTCTCTTGATACTGTTTCACGAAATCTCCCACGCAACTATCGGCATAGGCAAAAGAATTGAGGATTTTGTCATCCAGTCTGTGGAACGGGACTTCGAATGGTTCGTGGCTGCTTGATGTCTGTACAAGTTTCAGAAACGGTTCTTTTTGTTTTTCTTCTTTCAGGTCTTTCATCAGGCGTTGGAATAAGACGTGATCCTGTGCTCCCCATTTTCCTGTACGTTCGGACAGAGGAAAATCTTTATCGGAAATAATCTTCTCGATGCCGGAAGATACCAGGTAAGAGCGCATATTGGTAAAATCGGCATCTCCACCATAGTAATATTCCAGATTATATCCTGCGTTTTTCAAGCTGCGGGGGATAGAAGGAAGTTTGTCCGTCTTTTCGGGATATTTCATGATGCTGGTGCTTGGCTGTCCGGGATATCCGCTGATAATGGATGCCAGTCCGCGGTCTGTACGGAAACTGCTACCGTAGAAGTTGCTGAATAGTATGCCTTCCTTTGCGAATTTATCCATGTTGACAGCCACATTAGGTTGTCCTCCGAAAGTTTCCATCAAGTGTGTGGAGAAACTCTCAAGGATAATAAAAATAATGTTCGGACGTTGTGTATTCAATAATTGGGGGATGCTGTCTGTTGCTGCGACAGGTTTGTCTACCATCTCTGCAAATAATTCGTCGGCTATTTTCGGGTCCATGAAGCGATATTGCTTATCGAAATTATTCTGGTGGGTGGCGGAATACATGAAGCTGAATGCCGGATTGATGGCTGCATGATTCATGCGTTGGTCCTGACTGAAATACACCTTGCTCAAATTCATGGTGGATACGCTGAATCCGCCCCGGATAGGGATGAAAAGTGCCGCTGTCAGCAAAAGGAGTGCAAGCGAGACATTCTGACGTCGATAAGGAATTTTCAGGGGCTTTTTCTCCCGGATAAGGACGCAATAGAAGATAAAGTATAAAATTGCTGCATAGATCAGCATAGATAAGATTCCCAATAGTACAAACCAAAAGCTGACGCTTGCCATAGCATCTTTGGGGGAAGAGAAGAAATAGAAAACGGGGGTGGCATCCAGACGGAATCCCCAAAAGCCGTATAATCCCAGGTCGATGATAAAAATGCAGGCCATGATAAAGGCGATTACCCCGAAGTATCCTTGCCGGATGCGGCGGAGTATAGATGAATTGGTCCAGGCGGAGGCGATGAGCAGTAAGCCGGGGATAGCGGTCAGGTAGCCTGCGAGAGATAAATCCAGAGGCAATCCGTGCCACATGACGCGGAAGTAGTCACCTAAAGATACATTGGTATATAAGTCATGGTAGTAAACCATGAAGATTGGTTTCTGAAGAACGAATAAAAGAACAAATAAAAAATAGGTCGTGAGAAATTGTATGATTCTCTTTTTCATATCTGTAAACTTAAAAAGATTGAACGGATACAAAGTTACTATACTTTTCCTTATCTTTCTCATGAAGTGATATAAAACATACCTTTTTTTCCATATCTTTGTCGTGTCTGTGACAAAAATAAAGTAATAAGATGACAAAGATTGCAAGGAAACTAACAGATTTAGTGGGGAATACCCCTTTGATGGAACTTTCCGGTTATAGCGGAAAGTACGGTCTGGAACAAAATATTATTGCCAAACTGGAGGCTTTTAATCCAGCGGGAAGTGTAAAAGACAGGGTGGCTCTTTCGATGATTGAAGATGCCGAAGCTCGGGGAGCATTGAAACCCGGTGCAACGATTATTGAGCCGACAAGTGGAAATACAGGTGTCGGGTTGGCAATGGTAGCCACTATTAAAGGGTATCACTTGATATTGACCATGCCCGAAACAATGAGCCTGGAACGGCGGAATCTGTTGAAAGCGCTGGGTGCGCAGATTGTATTGACAGACGGGTTAGGAGGGATGGCAGCTTCTATTGCCAAGGCGCAGGAGTTGCGTGATAGTATTCCCGGTTCGGTGATCTTACAACAATTTGAGAATCCGGCTAATGCGGCTGTTCATGAGCGGACGACAGGTGAAGAGATCTGGCGGGATACAGACGGTGAAGTGGCTGTTTTTGTGGCCGGAGTGGGCACCGGAGGAACGGTCTGCGGTGTAGCCCGTGCTTTGAAGAAACATAATCCGGATATTTATATTGTCGCTGTGGAACCGGCATCGTCTCCTGTATTGGCAGGAGGAGAGGCGGCTCCGCATCGTATTCAGGGTATCGGAGCGAATTTTATTCCCAAACTTTATGATGTTTCTGTGGTAGATGAAGTGATGGGGGTGCCCGATGATGAAGCGATTCGTGCGGGACGTGAGTTAGCGGCGACGGAAGGTCTGTTGGCGGGAATTTCTTCGGGAGCAGCCGTGTATGCTGCCCGTCAGCTGTCATTGCGTCCGGAATTTAAGAACAAAAAAATAGTAGCGTTGTTACCTGATACGGGAGAGCGTTATTTGTCGACCGAACTGTTTGCTTTTGACGCATATCCATTGGATTAATTCATTCATTATAAAAAGACCTGAACCATGGTAAGAATAATTATAGCTTTACTTTTTTGTTTTCCGGCTGTTGCCTTTGCACAAACTTATCAGCAATTGTCCGAGAGAGCCATTGAATGTATTGAGAAAGACAGTCTTCCCAAAGCAGAGGAACTTTTGCTTCAGGCTTTGAAGTTAGAACCGAAGAACGCTAAGAATGCATTACTCTTTTCTAACTTAGGTTTAGTCCAGCACCGTTTGGGTGAGTTTGATAAAGCGTTGGAGTCTTATTCTTTTGCACTGAATTTTGCTCCTTTGGCAGTTCCTATTTTACTCGACCGTGCCGCCATTTATATGGAAATGGGAAAAACAGACCGTGCTTATACCGATTATTGCCAGGTGCTTGATGAGGATAAGCAGAACAAGGAAGCTTTGTTGATGCGTGCTTATATTTATGTGCTCCGCCGCGATTATCCGGCTGCGAGAATGGATTATAATCGTTTATTGGAACTTGATCCGCAGAGCTATAGCGGACGGCTGGGATTAGCTACTTTGGAGCAGAAAGAAGGAAAATTCCGGGAAGCTCTTGAAATTTTGAATAAGATGATTACGGCTACTCCTGACGATGCGACTCTTTATATTGCCCGTGCCGACGTGGAACGTGAGATGAAACACGAAGATTTGGCGTTGGTTGATTTGGAGGAAGCGATCCGGTTGGATGCTGCCTCGGCTGATGCTTATCTGCTGCGTGGGAATATCTACCTGACACAGAAGAAAAAAGGATTGGCAAAAGCCGACTTTGAAAAAGCCATTTCATTGGGAGTGCCTCCGGCTGATTTGCACGAACAGCTTAAGCAATGTAAGTGAAGTTATAAATAAAGTAACTTTATCTTTCCGGTTTACATAAGTTAGGGTCTTTTATTACAGGCATTAGTTCGTTCCACCTATGTTTCCCTTTCGTTCTACCTTTGTGGAACGAAAGGGAAACATAGGTGGAACGAAAAGATAATCCGGGTGGAACGAATAATCATTAGTCAGGTGACTCGTTAATACATACTATTAAAGAATTTCTTTTATTCTACGAACTGTCTAATCAGATTTACGAAATCCTTTCCATATTTCTTTTTCTTGTGCTCTCCGATACCGCTGATTTCTCCAAACTCTTCGATAGTGGTGGGACGTGAGATGCAAAGCAGATGCAAAACTTTATCTGACAAGACGATATAGGCAGGCAAAGTTTCCTGATCGGCAAGCTGTTTTCTTAATCCTCGCAATGCTTCGAACAAATCTTGGCTTTCGCCGCCTGCTGCACCGAAGGGGAGTTCTTTGGCGATAACCACTTTTTTCTTTTTTCCTTTTCGGGTAACTGCTTCCTCATGTTGGATAACTACCAATGCCGCTTGTGTCCTTCCGAAGAGAACATTGCTTCCGCTTGACGTTATCTTAAGATGATTGTTCTCATTATAAGCTATTTCAAAGTAGCCGAGTTGCAACATCTGAAGCAGATAGTCTTGCCAGTCACGAGGAGGAATATCGCGTCCGGCACCGAACGTTTTAAGTTCCTGATAACCTTTTCCGGTAACTTCAGCAGAATAGTTTCCACGGAGAATATCAATCAACAGTCCTATGCTGATTTGCTGTTCCGTACGTGCGATGGCACTTAATGCTTTTTGCACGATGACCGTACCGTCAAATCGTTGAGGTGGATTTTTACAAACATCGCAGTTGCCACAATCCTCTGTTGTTGTCTCTCCGAAGTAGCTTAATAAGATTCTACGCCGGCAAATGTCAGCCTCTGCATATTGCTGCATACGTTGAAGCTTTTCCAGATTGATGTTTTGCTGATTACTTTCCGAAGCGAATTTGGTTAGTAATATTAAATCTCCTAATGAATAAAACAGGACAGTGTCGCTAGGAAGACCGTCGCGTCCGGCACGTCCTATTTCCTGATAAAAACTTTCTATACTTTTAGGCAGGTTATAATGTATGACCCAGCGGACATTTGATTTATCAATCCCCATTCCAAAAGCAATGGTGGCACATACTACCTGTATGCGGTCGTTAATAAAATCATTCTGTGTTTCGTCCCGGTGTTGGGTGGATAATCCGGCATGATAGACACCGCAGCGAATACCCTGCTTTTGCAACATCTGTGCGACGGTTTCTGTCTTATTTCGGCTCATACAATAAATAATCCCGCTTTCTCCCCCGTGGCGGTGAATAAATTCTAAGATAGCCTTGTTCTTCTCTTTCGCTTGAAAACCACGTTTCACAGTCAGGCTAATGTTGGGGCGGTCGAAAGATGAGATAAAGATACGGGGATGGTTGAGATGTAATTGCCGTACAATGTCTTCGCGCGTGATTTTATCCGCAGTAGCAGTTAGTGCGACAATCGGTATTTGCGGAAATTGTTGGTGAAGCACTCCCATTTGTGTGTATTCCGGACGGAAGTCATGTCCCCATTGTGAAATACAATGCGCTTCATCAATAGCAAACAGAGAGATGTTCATATCCCGCAACAAATAATCTTTTTCTGCTAAAAGTTTTTCCGGTGAAATGTAAAGCAGCTTCAGTCGTCCTTCAACACATGCGCGACGCAGTTGGACGTTTTCCGTTTCGTCATTACTGCTGTTCAGTGCCCCGGCTGCGATGCCATTTGCCAGCAATGCTTCTACCTGATCTTTCATCAATGAGATAAGTGGGGAAACGACAACGGCAGTACCTTCGCAAAGCAATGCAGGGAGTTGGTAGCAGATTGATTTTCCCCCACCAGTAGGCATTAATACCAATGCATCCTGTTTGTTTAGGATGTGGCGGATGATTTCTTCTTGCAAAGGGCGGAAACTATCGTAACCGAAATATGTTTTAAGCGTTTGTTGCATAAATAGGTGGCGGTATATTTTGAGGGGACAAAGTTACATTAATTATTGTATAAAACCTCAAAGGAAGTGTAGTTCAATTTAATAACCTAAATTTAATGCCCAAAGTTAAATAATCTTATTATTAAGCGTACTTCGCTTCTTTTCAACCTTTTTCGCTGTTTATATATTAAAAATATCTGTTGGAAAAGTTGCGTATAAAAAAAAAATGTTAGACTTTTGTGTTGTCTAAAGGAAACTCCTTTGGATTTCCTAATTTAACAACCCCTAACCAGTTAATTCAATGAGTGATTTAGAAGAAAAAGCACAGGAGGGAGCTGCAAAGAAGCATCCCTACAACCTGCGTGAAAAGAAAGAAAAGAAGGCTGCCTACCGTTCCTTGATTCGTCCGGAACTGGCAGATGAACTGTATGACAGGATATTAAATATCATCGTTGTACAGAAGAAGTACAGAGATCCTAATTATTCTGCTAAAGATTTGGCAAAAGAGTTACAGACTAATACCCGCTATTTATCGGCAGTCGTAAACTCTCGTTTTGGAATGAATTACTCTTGTTTATTGAATGAGTACAGAGTAAAAGATGCTTTGCATTTATTGACAGATAAGAGGTATGCTGACAAAAATGTAGAAGAAATCAGCACGATGGTTGGTTTCGCTAATCGTCAGTCTTTTTATGCTGCATTCTACAAAAATGTAGGAGAAACTCCTAATGGTTATCGTAAGAAACGTGCAGTAAAAAGCAAATAATTCAGTGAAGCTGAATTTATGAAAGGAAATATTCTGGGACGGTTGCTTCGGAATACTTCCTTTTGTCATTTTAATACTAACTATATCCTCCCGACACACATGAAAAAACAACTGATGTCCGTA
>OGPL01002670.1_pt1 | contig 12650 bp, 9 predicted proteins | sample 1552901 | NCBI WGS metagenome assembly OGPL01 (sample SAMEA2580244, study PRJEB22360) | human gut metagenome | biome: human gut; feature: human-associated habitat; material: faeces | place: Denmark | collected 2008/2010 | reverse complement strand
CGTATTTTTACGGAGGGGGATCGAGGGGACGGTGCCCTGCACCGCCGCCAGCGTCCTGTCGAACTCCATCGACACGGGGTTATACAGACGCAGTTCGGTCACACCGCCCTTCGCCACGGCATAGCCGCCGACGGCGTAATAGGTCTCGCCGTCCTGCCCTTTGTCCAGCACTCCGAACGGCACCATCGCATCGGCCTGTTCGGCATCGCCCGTTTTTACGGCGTATCCCTCGCCGCTGCGGCCGGTAAGCACCAGCGGCGTATAACTATCCGGGGCAGTGTGTGCCGCGAGCAGGAGGTAACCGCCGTAGACGGTCACGAAAGGATTTTCGCCCAGCATCTCGGGCGCAATGTCCGAAGGCAGCATCCACGACGGGGGCACAGGTGCGACGTTGGTACGGGTCATATTCAACTCCATGAGGACGAGCCGGCCGGCCTCATGGCGCAGGAAGGCGGCGAAATCGGAGAGGGTGCCCGCGACGACGACATTGTCGTAGCCCGAATCCCGGAAATAACGCATCGTGAGGTCGTAGAACGCCGCAGCGCCGATATTTCCGCCGGGCGCGAGGCCGTAGATACGGTTCGAACCGGGGGTATTCACCACGCAGTGCATGCGGCGCAAAACGCCCAAGGTCTCAATGCGGGTTAGGTCGCCCGTCGTCAGGTCGATCCGGTCGATCCCGGTTTCGTCGCAATCGTACTGGGTGATGCCGTAGAGCGACGGCTCCTCGGGCGGGCGGCCGTCGGATACGGATATTTTACCCAGCGTCATGGCCTTGCCGCGGCGGAAGAGCTTCACCTCGGTCGTAGAGGCGGGGTAGCCTCCGGGGGCCAGGAACGTGATGTCCGATTCGGTACGTTCCGTCACGACGGCCCAGACACCGTCGGCATATCCTTCCGGGAGAGCCGCCTGCGACAGGGGCCACGCGATCCGCAGCATGATGTCGTCGTCGGCCTCGAAGCCGCGCGCCGCAACGGTCACCTCGTCGCCGGGCGCGAATAGCTGCGATGACGGGGGCATCACCACGTCGGTGACGAACGGCGCACCATCGCCCTCGTCCGTGGTACATGCCAGCAGGAAAAGCCCGAAAAAGGATAAAAACAATAGTTTCTTCATATAACCTACTATATAACAATTACATACCTCCGCACCGGGGGGGGGTATCCGCCGGAATGCAATGCGCTTGCATACGTCGTAAAGATACGACATAAAGCCCTAATATCCAAATAAAATGCGACATATCGTACCCGCTGCGTTTTGCCGTTTAGGATTTGTTTCGTACATTTGGGATCAAAACCGGAAAACCTATGAGAAAACTCCAGTATTGCCTCGCGGCGGCAGCCCTCTTCGCCTATGGCGCAGCCGCAGCCTGTACCAATTTCATCGTAACCAAAGGGGCATCGACCGACGGCTCGGCCATGGTCTCCTATGCCGCCGATTCGCACGCGCTCTACGGCGCCCTGTACCACACCCCCGGCGGGAAATTCAGGGCCGGGGCCATGCTGCCCGTCTACGAGTGGGACACGGGACGCTACCTGACGGACATCCCGCAGGCGGGCGAAACCTATTCGACCGTCGGCAACATGAACGAGCATTCGCTCATCATCGGCGAAACGACCTACGGAGGCCGCCCGGAACTGGAGGACTCGACAGGGCTGATCGACTACGGGTCGCTGATCTACATCACGCTCCAGCGCGCCAAGACCGCCCGCGAGGCGATCCTCACGATCGCCGAGCTGGCGAACACCTACGGATATGCCTCGAGCGGCGAGTCGTTCTCGATCGTCGACCCCGAAGAGGCGTGGATCATGGAGCTGATCGGCAAGGGCTACAAGGACGACGGCAAGGGCGGCAACGCCCGCAAGGGCATCGTATGGGTAGCCCGCCGCATCCCCGACGGCTATGTCTCGGCGCACGCCAACCAGGCGCGTATCACGACCTTCCCGAAGGACGACCCCGAGAACTGCCTCTATTCGCCCGACGTGGTGGCGTTCGCCCGCGAGATGGGTTACTACGACGGCACGGACGAGGATTTCAGTTTCTGCGAAGCCTACGCCCCGGCCGATTTCGGCGCGCTGCGAGGCTGCGAGGCCCGCGTGTGGGCATTCTTCCGCACGGTGGCCGACGGAATGGACAAATACGTGGACTATGCGATGGGGCACAATGCCGAAAACCGCATGCCCCTGTGGGTGAAACCCCGCACGAAGGTGTCGCCCAAGGTGGTCTTCGACTGCATGCGCGACCACTACGAAGGCACGCCGATGGACATGACCACCGACATAGGCGCCGGGGGCAGCGCCTGCCCCTACCGCTGGCGGCCGATGTATTTCGAGGTCGACGGCGTGGAATACTGCAACGAACGTGCGACGGCCACGCAGCAGACCGGCTTCTGGTTCGTGGCACAGGCACGCCCCGACGTGCCCGACAACATGGGCATCCTCTGGTTCGGCGTGGACGATGCGGCCACGTCGTGCCTGACGCCCATCTACTGCTGCACGCAGGGCGTCCCCGAGTGCCTGAGCGAAGGCAACGGTTCGATGCTCGAATATTCGCCGACGTCGGCGTTCTGGCTCTTCAACCGCGTTTCGAACTTCGCCTACATGCGTTACGACATGATCGCGGGCGACATCCGCAAGGTCGTGGACAAATGGGAAAACGAGGCGCTCCGCCTGGTGCGCGACGTCGATGCCGAGGCGATGACGCTCTCGCCCAAGGCCCGCGGCAAATTCCTCTCGGAGTTCAGCATCGCCACGGCGCAGCAGTTGTTCGACCGCTGGTCGAAGCTCGACAAGTACCTGCTGGTGAAATACATGGACGGCAACGTGAAAAGCGAACATGCGGGCGTGCTGGAATACCTCGACGGCAAGGGCGGCCCGGCGCATTTCGTGGACAACGGCAACGGCAAACAGATCCCCGACAAGATCCAGTTCCCGGGTTACGGCGAGAAGTGGAAACGTGCCGTGGCCAAAGACAACGGAGAAATACTCAAAGTGATAAAATAGAGCTATGAAATACGATATCATCGTCGTGGGAAGCGGCCCGGGCGGCTATGTGGCCGCAATCCGGGCTTCGCAGCTGGGACGGAAGGTCGCACTCGTGGAGCGTGCCGAGGCGGGCGGCGTATGCCTCAACTGGGGCTGCATCCCGACCAAGGCGCTGCTGAAAAGCGCACAGGTCTACACCTATTGCAAATCGGCGGAGCATTACGGGCTCACCCTCGCGGGCGAGGTGTGCCCCGACCCGGAAAAGATCGTGGCGCGCTCGCGCGGCGTGGCCGAAACCATGTCCAAGGGCGTGGCCTTCCTGCTGAAGAAAAACAACATAGACCTCATACAGGGCTTCGGGCGCCTGACGGCGGCAGGCAGGCTCGAGGTCGACGGCACGCACTACGAAGCCGACCATATCATCCTCGCCACGGGGGCGCGCCCGCGCGAAATGGCGTTCATGCCCATCGACGGCCGGCACGTGATTTCGTCGCGCCAGGCGCTGACGCTCACCCGGCTGCCCGAAACGATGGTCGTCGTAGGCTCGGGCGCCATCGGCAGCGAGTTCGCGTGGTTCTACGCCGCGCTGGGCGTGAAGGTCACCGTGGTGGAGTACATGCCCCGCATGATGCCGCTCGAGGACGAGGAGGTGTCGAAGGCGATGGAGCGCGCATTCCGCAAACTGCGGGCGGCGGTGATGACCTCGACGACCGTGAAATCGGTCAGGGTCAACGCCGAAGGGCGCTGCGAGGTCGAGACCGAGGGCAAAAAGGGCCCCGAAACCCTGACGGCGGACATCGTGCTCTCGGCCGTGGGGATCAAGTCCAACATCGAGGGGATCGGCCTCGAAGAGCTGGGCATCGCCGTGGAGCGCGACAAAGTGCTCGTCGACCGGTTCTACCGCACCAATGTTCCGGGCGTATACGCCATCGGCGACATCGTGGGCGGCCCGGCGCTGGCGCACGTGGCCTCGGCCGAGGGTATCTGCTGCGTAGAGGCCATCTGCGGGCTGGATCCCGCACCGGTGGATTATTCGGCCATCCCGTCGTGCGTATTCACCTCGCCCGAGGTGGCTTCGGTCGGCATGACCGAGCAGCAGGCGCAGGAGCGGGGTGTCGCCTATAAGGTAGGGCGTTTCCCGTTCACGGCTTCGGGCAAGGCGACCGCCGCGGGCGACCGCGACGGCTTCGTGAAACTCCTCTTCGGCGAGGACGACACCCTGCTGGGGGCGCACATGGTCGGACAGAACGTCACCGAGATGATCGCCGAGCCGACGCTGGCTCGGATGCTGGGTGCCACGGCACACCGGATCGCCCGCACGATACATGCACACCCCACGATGAATGAAGGGGTCATGGAGGCCGCCGAAGCGGCATTGGGGGAGGCGATACACCTCTAACCCGCCTGGCAGACTAAACGCCCCTCTGGTAACGAGGGGCGTTTTGTTATAACGGTATTTCCACAGGGCGACACACCGATCCGGCTGCAGGTTCACAAACGCCGTACGACGTCAGAAACCCGTTCCGGGAACCGCAGGTCAGGCATCCCGGAGCGTCACCACGAACCGTGCACCCCCGGTATAGGAGGTGTCGAGGGCGATCGTACCGCCCAATTTCTCCACGATCAGCCGGCAGAGGCTCAAGCCCAATCCCAGCCCCTGCGCAAAGGGATCGCCCTTGTAGAAGCGATCGAAAATCTTTTCCGCCAGCCCGGGTTCCACGCCGCAGCCCGTGTCGGTGACCGACAAGGTCAGCGTATCGGATCCCGTCAGGCCGCATTTGACCGTCACGGATCCCTGTTCGGTGAATTTGACGGCATTCTTCAGCAACTCGCGTACGAGCAGCGACACATAACTCCGGTGCAACGGGAATACGATCTCCGGGGCCGCGAGCTTCAGCCGGTATTCCACGCCCTCCTTTACGGGCAGGTGTTCCATTTCGGCACGGATGATCTTGCTGATGTCGAGCAGCTTCCGGGGCAGTTCGGCACTCGTATTATCCAGCTGCGACACTTCGAGCATATCGTTGATGAGCGAAGTGAAGAGCTGCGTATTGTCGCGGATGATCTGTACGAACTCCCGGCGCTCTTCCTCCGTGAGGTCCTCCCCGGCAATCAGCTCGGCAAAGCCGCTTATGGCATTGAGCGGCGTGCGTATTTCGTGGCTCATCGAACCCATGAAATCCCGCTTGAGCCGCTCGCTCTCCTGCGCGCGCTGCGATTCGACCGACAGGTTGTGCTGCAGGTGCTTGATGCGCAGCAGGTTCCGCCACAGGTAGACAACGGCGATGACGGCCAGCAGCAGGATCGTCAGGGCGAAGTAGAGCGAGTTCTGCCGTTTCTGCGCCAGTAGCAACGCTTTATCACGCTCGGCCTTGTCCAGTCCGTACTGCACTTCCAGTTCGCCCACCTTCTCGGCATACCTGTGCGACGAGAGCGAGTCGCGCAGGCCGACCACTTCGTTATAAACCCCGCACGCCTCCTTGTAGCGTCCCATGCGTTCGAGGATCTTGGCCTTGTTAGCGGATATCGCCACCAACTGCGACGTGACACCGCCCGGACGCAACTGCACCGTCAGCGAATCGAGGTAAGCCAGCGCCCTGGGGTAATCGCCCCGGCGGTTGTAATACTCTGCGCTGATCGTATAGAATCCCTGCCTGTTGGTCAGCAGGTTGCCCGCATCCGCCGCCGCGGAGTCCGCGAAACGGCGGTAACGCTCGTAATACGCCTGCAAGTTGCGCTCGTCGAGCAGCGGCGAGGTGCACATCGAATAGTAACAGACCAAGTAGGACATCTCCTTGGAAATATAGGGTCTGCGCCGTACGATCTCCGGATCGCGGTAATACTCGTCGAGCATCGCAAGGTAACCGTCGGCCGCATGTACCAGCCCGCTTTGGTCTTCCAAACTGCTGTAAGCCGCGATCAGGCAGGTGATCAGGTTGGCATGGAAATTCCGGCGTGCCGTGGGACACATCCGCCCCAGCAGGGCGAGTTCGTCGTTCCAGAAAGGCAGGCCGCGCTCCATCTGCAGGTTTCCTTCGGCCGAGACCAGCCTGAAGGCGGCTATGCCTTTCAGGAAGAGCCGCGACGCCTCTTCGTATACATCGCCCGGGGGCAATGTCCGTACCGAGTCGATGTATTCACGGCACAGCCGCGCGGACTCCTCCGCCCCGGCAACCTGTATCCTGCGTGCCAGCTCCACCATGCGGTAATAAGCCCCGAGCCCCTCCATGCCGCTGCCCTGCATCAGCGGCTCCGCCTGCGCCAGCACCCGGGCGAGCGAATCCCCGGCACCGGGCGAAGAGATGTAATACGAAGCGAGCGACCCCAGCGACGCCCCGACGGCAAATCCGTCCCCGACGGCGGCGGCCTCGTCGAACAGTTTGCGGCTGTAATACAATTCGTCTTCCGACGAGTCGTTCAGGTCTTTCAGGTTCAGCAGGATATCGACCCGTTTGCGGGCATCCGGCTCCGATTGGCAAGCAGATTTCAGCGAATCTACGAGATGCGCCGGAGGTGTCGCGGAAGAAGCGGCCATCCATCCGACAGCCAACAGCGTCCACAGGGATTTTTTCATACAAGTTGGAATTGGCTTCCAAATATAGCTATTTAATTCCCAATATCAAAAAAACGAGGGAGGTTTCCTGGCGGAACCTCCCTCATTTCGAATCCTTTCAGTTTTTTACCTGAACCACTCCTGCAAGTGGTCTTTGGCGTAGAAGTAATACACCGCAAAACCCAGCCAGCTGGTGAGCAGCACCACGATCGAAGCGATCACCTTGCCCGCGGTCGAAATGTTTTTCTTGAAGATGTCCATCACGCACCATATTGCGCAGAAGACACCGATAAGCCAAATAATAGTCCCAATCATAGTCGATAATATTTATTTATTAAAATCAGTAAAATACCTTACGTTCAAACACGTCCGCCGGATAGACCACATCGCTCAGGAAAAGCCCCTGCGCAGGGGCGCCGCCACTCGAGCGCGACAGGTCGCGGCTTTCAACGATCTCGCGGAACTGCTGCGGGGTATAGCGCCCGCGCCCCACGTCGACCAGCGTCCCGACCAGCGACCGCACCATGTTGCGCAGGAAACGGTCGGCACGGATCGTAAAGCAGAGCACGCCCTGCCCGTCGGCCGTCCATGACGCGTGCATGACGCGGCAGATGTTGGTCTTGTTGTTCGAATTGAGCTTGGCGAACGACGTAAAATCGTCGTAGCACAGCAGCCAGGCCGCCGCCTCGTTCATCCGCCCGACATCCAGCGGCACGTAATACTGCCACGTCGTGCCCCGCGTAAAGGGGTTCTTGCGCGGCTCGATGTAGTAGCGGTATTCGCGCTCGCGCGCTGCGAAACGGGCGTGCGCACCGTCGTCCACGGGCGTCATGCTTCCCACGGCAATGTCCCCCGGCAGCAGGAAATTCAGTTTGTAGACCGTCTGCGCCGGATCGGGCACGGGCGCCGCACAATCGAAATGCGCCACATAATAGGAGGCGTTGACACCCGTATCGGTACGCCCCGCCCCTGTCACCTCGATTTTCTCGCGCAACAGGGTAGCGAGCGCCCGCTCGAGCGTCTGCTGCACCGACGGCATGTCGGGCTGCCGCTGCCAGCCGCAATAGGCGGCCCCGTTGTACCTGAGTTCCAGAAAATAGCGCATCGCGATCGGAGTGGTTTGCGCAAAAATACAAAAAAATCGGTTAGCGCCGCGGTTTTATGTCCAGTTTTACGGGATGGATCATATTCTCGGGGCGGAGCACCTCGTCCAGTTCGTCGCGGTTCAGGATGCCGTGTTCGAGCACCAGCTCGTAGACGCCGCGCCCGGTTTCCAGCGCCTCCTTGGCGATCTTCGTGGAGTTCTTGTAGCCGATGATCGGGTTGAGCGCCGTCACCACGCCGATGCTGTTACGGACATATTGCAGGCACTTCTCCTCGTTGGCCGTAATGCCGTCAACGCAGCGGATGCGCAGCGTGTCGAAGCCGTTGATCAGCAGTTCGGCCGACTCGAAACAGCACTGCGCCATCACCGGCTCCATGGCGTTGAGCTCCATCTGCGCCGCCTCGTCGGCCATCGTCACGCACAACTCGTTGCCGATGACCTTGAAGGCGATCTGGTTCATCACCTCGGGAATCACGGGGTTGACCTTGCCGGGCATGATCGACGAACCGGGCTGGCGTGCCGGGAGGTTGAACTCGCCCAGCCCGCAGCGGGGCCCCGACGAGAGCAGCCGCAGGTCGTTGCAGATCTTGTTCATCTTCGACGCGATGCGCTTCATCGCCGAGGAGTAGCCGACCATGCAGACCGTGTCGGACGTCGCCCCGACGAGGTCTTCGGCCAGCGTCACGTCCCAGCCGGTGATCTCCCGGATGGCCGCCGTACAGCGCTCGGCATAGCCCGGCTCGGCGCAGATGCCCGTGCCGATGGCCGTGGCGCCCATGTTGATCGACAGGAACTCCTGTGCCGCGTGGTCGAGGTTGTCGACCTCGCCCCGCAGGACGCTCGCAAAACCGTGGAACGTCTGCCCGAGGGTCATGGGTACGGCGTCCTGCAACTGCGTGCGCCCCATCTTGAGCACGCGGGCGAACTCGTCGCCCTTGCGGGCAAAGGCTGCGATCAGCGCTTCGAGGTGCCGGCGCAGTTCGAGGTGCGTGGCGTAGAGCCCGAGGTGGATGGCCGAAGGGTAGGCGTCGTTGGTCGACTGCGAACAGTTGACGTGGTCGTTGGGCGAGCAGTACTGATATTCGCCGCGCGCGTGCCCCATGATCTCCAGCGCACGGTTGGCGATGACCTCGTTGGCGTTCATGTTGGTCGTGGTGCCCGCGCCGCCCTGAATCATATCCACGGGGAAAAACTCGTGGAACCTGCCCGCCATGATTTCGCGGCAGGCCTGCGATATGGCTCCGAAAAGTTCGTCGGAGAGAAGCCCCATCGCGTGGTTGGCGATGGCGGCACCCAGTTTGACGATGGCCAGCCCCTCGATGAAACGCGGGTATTCGCACAGGCGAAATTTGCTGATGGCGAAATTCTCCAGTCCGCGCATGGTCTGCACGCCGTACAATACGTTGTCCGGCACTTCTACGCAACCGAGCAGGTCGCATTCGGTGCGTGTTTTCTTTGATTCGTTTTTCATATCCCTTACAATATAAAAATATTTCGACTTGTTTCTATTTCACATTAAAAGCTGAAAGCAGCAGAAAGTTAACAATTATTTCTCAAATAAAGAAGTATTTCGCATTTTCGTGCCAAAATCGACGGGAAGGACGGAGGAGAAGCAGGGCGGAGGTATGCCGTGCGGGCGCCGATTCCCCCGAAAAATAAACCGCACGGCCACAACCGCCAAATAAATTTGGCAGTCGGCGCAGCTTGTATTATCTTTGCGAACAATAAATTCCCGCTTAGGCAGGCGGCCCCGGCAGCGTGCAGGCAAAGTCTGCACCTGCGCCCGGCTCCGCAGCCCCCGTACGGGATTTGCACGACTTTATAATCCGGAAAAATATGAAAGCAGCTATCATAGGTTACGGCAAGATGGGGCGCGAGATCGAGAAGATACTCCTCGAACGCGGCCACAGCGTAGCGCTCGTGATCGACACGGACAACGCGTCCGACCTGAACGCCGCCAACCTCGCACAGGCGGACGTGGCGCTGGAATTCACCATGCCCACGACCGCCTACGGCAATATCCGCACCTGCATCGAGAACGCCACCCCCGTGGTGAGCGGCACGACGGGCTGGACGGATCGTCTGCCGGAGCTCCAGGAACTGTGCCGCGAGAAGGGCGGGGCGCTGTTCTACGCCTCGAACTACTGCCTGGGGGTAAACCTGATGTTCCGCCTCAACCGCCAACTGGCGGAGATGATCGGCCGCGTGGGCGGCTACGGCGTACGCATCGGGGAGGTACACCACACCCAGAAGAAGGATGCGCCGAGCGGTACGGCCATCACGCTGGCCGAGGGCGTCATCGCCGGCCTGCCCGCCAAGACGGAGTGGGTGAACTACGCCCCGGGGATCGAACACGCCGCGAACCGCATCGGAAGCCCCGCGGAAGCGACGCCGGAACAAGTCGTGATCGGCTCCGTACGCGAGGGCATGGTACCGGGCATACACACCGTGACCTACGAGTCGGAGGACGATATTCTCGAGCTGAAACATACGATTAAGAACCGCCGCACGTTAGCAATGGGGGCCGTAATAGCCGCCGAGTTCCTTTGCGGCAAACAGGGCGTCTACTCGATGGACGACCTGCTGAAATAAGATAAGATTAGGACATGGGAAAGATCAAGGCATTCTTCCGTAACAAATGGGTCGGCTTCACGCTCGCCTCGCTGCTCTACACGCTGTGGTTCGTCGTATGGACGGGCAACCTATGGATGCTGCTGGGGCTGGTGGTGATCTTCGACCTCTACATTTCGAAGTTCTTCTACCGCTACGTGTGGTGCCACAACGTGCGCCTCTGCCAGCGGAGCAAGACCTACAAGACCGTCTACGAATGGATCAACGCCATCATCTTCGCCACGGTGGTGGCGTCGCTGGTGCACATCTTCATCTTCCAGATGTACGTCATCCCCACCTCGTCGATGGAAAAGTCGCTGCTGATCGGCGACTACCTCTACGTGAGCAAGGTGACCTACGGTCCGCAGATGCCCAACACGCCGCTGTCGTTCCCGTTCGTACACCACACGATGCCCTTTTCGCAGACGAAAAAATCGTTTTCCGAGGCGGTCAAGTGGCCCTACCACCGGCTCAAGGGATTGCGCAGGATCAAACGCAACGACGTGGTGGTCTTCAATTTCCCGGCGGGCGACACCGTACTGCTCGAAAACCAGGCCGTGACCTACTACGACGTGCTGCGCGGCTACGAAGAGTCGTTCGGCAAGGAGGAGGGACGCAAGCGCCTCGCGGAGAAGTACACCATCGTCAGCCGCCCGGTGGACAAGCGCGAGAACTACATCAAGCGCTGCGTCGCCATCGCGGGCGATTCGCTCGAAGTGCGCGACGGGCAGGTGTGGGTCAACGGATCGCCGCAGGAGCCGTTCCCCGGCATCCAGTACCAGTATGTCGTACAGGTCACTTCGCCCCTGACGCAATATGCCCTCGACAACCTCGGCATCACCGAATACACGGGCAACGGCTCGATGTACTACATGTTCCTCACGGACGAGGCGGCCGAAAAGGTCAGGGCGCTCGGCAACGTGCTCTCCGTGCGCCGTTATATCTACACGCCCAACACGGACGTGTTCCCGCAGTGGGCGGAACCGCGCTGGAGCCAGGACAACTACGGGCCGATCTGGATTCCGCAGAAGGGCGCCACGGTGCAGCTCACGGCCGAAAACCTGCCCCTGTACCGCCGCATCATCGAAACCTACGAAGGGCATGAGCTCGAAGAACGCGACGGGCGCATCTACATCGACGGCGCCGAGGCCGGCAGTTACACGTTCGGCATGGATTACTACTGGATGATGGGCGACAACCGCCACAACTCGGCCGACTCGCGCTTCTGGGGCTTCGTGCCCGAGGACCACATCGTCGGCAAGGCGTCGTTCGTATGGCTGTCGCTCGATGCTAACAAGCGTTTCCCGGCCAACATCCGCTGGGATCGCCTCTTCCGAAAAGTGAAATAACGGTGGCCGGCGACAGTTACCGAACCGGCGCGGCCGAAGCCGAAGCCGCCTGCCGGGAGCGGAGCAGCAAGTTCCTCTCCTGGATATACCCCGTGCGTTCGGAAGAGGAGATCCGCGAACGGCTCGACGCCCTGCGCAAGAAATATTACGACGCCACGCATCACTGCTACGCCTGGCGGCTGGGACCCCGCGGCGAGGCGTTCCGCGCAAACGACGACGGGGAGCCGTCGGGAACCGCCGGGAAGCCGATCCTCGGACAGCTGCTTTCGAACGACATCACCGACTGTCTGGTGGTCGTGGTCCGCTACTTCGGAGGCACGAAGTTAGGGGTTCCGGGGCTGATCGCCGCCTATAAGGAGTCGGCGGCGGAGGCCATCGCCGCAGCGGAGATCGTGGAGCGGACCGTGGACCGCACGGTGGAGCTGGATTTTCCCTATGTGGCGATGAACGACATCATGCGGGTCGTCAAGGAGGAGCAGCCGAAGGTGGTGTCGCAGACCTTCGACAACCTCTGTTCCATGCGGCTGACCATCCGCGAAAGCCGTGCGGAGGTGCTTATCGAAAAGCTGAAAAAGGCCGGAGGAAGCATTGCAGACGGTGACAATGAAAAATAAAAAAAAAGAATTAAAAATTGGAAGTTTTGCGCTGTTTTATTTCTGTCATTGCGAGCGAACGCAAGAGAGCGCGGCAATCTGCGCCGAAAGTGCGGCCTTGAAAGTTTCAATCAGATCGCCACGGCATCTTCGATGCCTCGCAATGACGATTCTCTGATTTTTAATTGCACATCATGAAACACGAAAACGCAATCTATATAAAAGGTGCGCGGGTCCACAACCTCCGCAACATCGAGGTCGAGATCCCGCACGACAAACTGGTCGTCATCACGGGCCTTTCGGGCTCGGGAAAATCGACGCTGGCCTTCGACACGATCTTCGCCGAAGGGCAGCGCCGCTACGTCGAGAGCCTCTCGGCCTATGCGCGCCAGTTCCTCGGCAAGATCAACAAACCCGACGTGGACATCATCACGGGCATCGCGCCGGCCATCGCCA
>OGPL01002661.1_pt1 | contig 12693 bp, 7 predicted proteins | sample 1552901 | NCBI WGS metagenome assembly OGPL01 (sample SAMEA2580244, study PRJEB22360) | human gut metagenome | biome: human gut; feature: human-associated habitat; material: faeces | place: Denmark | collected 2008/2010 | reverse complement strand
TCACCCGGTCGCGCGTCAGGTAGTGGAGTTTGTTGCTCGTGCGTTCCAGCCAGTTGCCGCCGTTGTCGAACACCTGCCGCCGTTCGATGGTGATGTCGCCGATCGTCTTGCCTGCATAGGGGGCCAGCAGCAAGCTCTCGTCGGTGACGCGGCCGTTCGAGGTGGTGTCCAGCACGGGCCGCACGAAAAGCATCTTGTAGAGCAGGTGCGGCACGCGGCGGCGTTCGGTTTTCGAACGGATGCTGTCGTAGAGACGGGCGTTGCGCGCGGCGGCCCGGGGATTGGCGATGCGGGCGCTGTCGGGCGTGAAGCGGTCCGGCGTGTGGGTGCGTACCGTGTCCGGGACGGTCCGTTTCGGAGAGCGCATGCCGGGACCCGCGACGCGGGCGAAAGAGGCGGTCGCCGCCGCAGTCAGGGTCAGTACCAATATGCAGAACCGGACATACATTCGGTAAAGATAACGTTTTTTTCCGGTATTAAGTATGGAAAATCGCATCCGGAGGCCCTCAGGATGCGAAAAAAGGTCCACCCGAAGGTGAACCTTTTTCTATTGCGTCGGCCGGACGAAGGCGTTCGGCAGGGTGTTTCGGAACCGTACGGGGACTCGGCGCCGGGCTTTTCCCGGCCCTCTCCTCTCTCTCCTGCCCCCCCCCGGGTTACCGGCGGCCTTCCTTGGCCTCGATACATTCGGTGGCGTGGGGAACCTTCATCAGGCGCTCCTTGGGGATGAGCTTGCCGGTGGTCTTGCAGATGCCGTAGGTCTTGTTCTCGATGCGCACGAGCGCCATTTCGAGGTTGCGGATGAACTTCATCTGGTGTGCCGCCAGACGTCCGCTCTCCTCTTTCGAGAGGGTCGCTGCGCCCTCTTCGAGGACTTTGAACGTCGGGGAGGTATCCTCCGTGTCGTTATCGGCCGTGTGGGTGATAGTGGCGCGCAGCAGCTCATAGTCCGCGCGCGCATTCTCAAGCTTTTTCAGGATGAGCTGCTTGAACTCCTCGAGTTCGGCGTCGCTGTATCTGGTTCTTTCGTCTGCCATAGTCGTCTTCTCCTTGTTGGTTTTATGTAAAATTAAACAATTTTTCCGTAAACACCAAATTTTATATCGTTATATACGATATCGTCCGGACGCACCCTTTATATCGTTCTCAGCAAGACGCATTTGCCGTTCCCGAAGCGGTTTTGCCGCCTTCGTCCGCCCGTCAGATGCGTGTTACGGCGATCCGGATCGGCTCGTCGTCGACATCCGAATCCACGACCACGCCTCCCTCGGGCTGTGCGGCCGCCTTCACCTCGACGGCGAGCGTCTGCGATGCGATATATCCGGCATATTTGGCGATCGCGCCGGCCACGAACTCCTTCTGTTCGATCTCGACGCGGATCTTGTCCGTCACCTCGAATCCCGAGTCCTTACGGATATTTTGGATGCGGTTTATCAACTCGCGTGCCACGCCTTCCGCCCGGAGCTCTTCCGTCAGCGTAATGTCCAGCGCTACGGTAAGTTTGCCTTCCGATGCCACCAGCCATCCCGGCATGTCCTCCGAGGTGATCTCGAAATCGGCCGGGGTTACGGTGATTTTTTCAGCCCCCAGGTCGAGTACGGTCTGGGCTGCGGCTTCGATCTGGGCGATACGCTCCTGCGAGAACTCCGCGGTCATGGCGGCGATCTGCTTCATGTATTTGCCGTAGCGCGGGCCCAGCGTCTTGAAGTTGGGCTTGATGCGCTTGGTGATGATGCCCGTAGTGTCTTCGATCAGTTCGACCTCTTTGACGTTCACCTCGTTCATGATGAGGTTCTTTACGGCCGAGATATGCTGTGCCATGGCCGGGTCGAGCACCGGGATGAGGATTTTGGTGAGCGGCTGGCGCACCTTGATCGACACTTTGCGGCGCAGGGCGAGCACCATTGACGATACGCGCTGTGCCAGGGACATCATCTCTTCCAGGTCGGTGTCGATCAGCTTTTCGTCGGCCTTCGGAAAAGTCGAGAGGTGTACCGACTCGTCCGCGTGGCGGCCGCTGACGGCATTCAGGTCGCGGAAGATACGGTCGGTGATGAAAGGTGCGAACGGTGCCGCGAGCATCGAAACGGTCTCCAGGCAGGTGTAGAGCGTCTGGTAGGCCGCCAGTTTGTCGTCGTTCATACCGCCGCCCCAGAAACGCTTGCGGTTCAGGCGCACGTACCAGTTCGAGAGGTTTTCTCCCACGAACTCCTGGATGGCGCGTGCCGCCGGGGTCGGGTCGTAATCCTCGAGCGAGCGGGTTACTTCCTTGACGAGCGTATTGAGCAACGAAATGATCCAGCGGTCGATCTCCGGGCGCTTTTCGACGGGAACTTCCGGCTCCTTGCCCGTAAATCCGTCCACATTGGCGTAGAGCGCGAAGAACGAGTAGGTGTTATAGAGCGTCCCGAAGAACTTGCGGCGTACTTCGTCCACGCCGTCCCGGTCGAATTTGAGGTTGTCCCACGGCTGCGAGTTGGAGATCATATACCAGCGCGTGGCGTCGGCCCCGTAGGTTGCGAGAACCTCGAACGGGTCGACGCCGTTGCCCAGGCGCTTCGACATCTTGTTGCCGTTTTTGTCCAGCACCAGCCCGTTCGAAATAATGTTTTTAAAGGCTACCGAGTCGAAGAGCATCGAGGCGATGGCATGCAGCGTGAAGAACCAGCCGCGCGTCTGGTCGACGCCCTCGGCGATGAAATCGGCCGGGTAGACCGACTTGAAATAGTCGCCGCCGTTCTCGAACGGATAGTGCAGCTGCGCGTACGGCCTGGCACCCGAGCCGAACCACACGTCGATCAGGTCGCTTTCGCGCTTCATCGGCTCGCCTTTCGACGACACGAGTACGATATTGTCCACATAGGGGCGGTGCAGGTCGATATTGCGGGTCGAGTAGTTCTCCTTCGACATGTCGCCGACCTTGAAATTCTTGTAGGGGTTCTCCTTCATGAAGCCCGCGGCGATCGACTTTTCGATCTCATCCATCAGCTCCCTGATCGAACCGATGCACTTCAGTTCCGAATAATCCTCCGTAGCCCATACCGGCAGCGGTGTGCCCCAGAAGCGCGAGCGCGAAAGGTTCCAGTCCACCAGCCCTTCGAGCCATTTGCCGAAACGGCCTGTCCCGGTCGATTCGGGTTTCCATCGGATCGTCTTGTTCAGCTCGATCATCCGCTCGCGCAGCGCCGTGGTGCGGATGAACCACGAATCGAGCGGGTAGTAGAGCACCGGCTTGTCCGTACGCCAGCAGTGGGGGTAGGAGTGGGTATGCTTTTCGATCTTGAATGCCTTGTTCTGGGCTTTCAGCATCACGGCCAGGTCGATGTCGAGCGTTGTCTCGACATCGCAGGCGATCTCCGGGTCGTAGGCGTTCTTGACGTAGCGGCCCGCATACTCCTTGTATTTTTCGACGTCGATGTTGTTTTTTACGAATTCCGGGTCGAGGTCTTCGAGTACGAAGAACTTGCCCTGCTTGTCGACCATCGGCTGGTTTTTGCCGGCTTTGTCGACCATGAACAGCGGGGCGATGCCTGCGGCCTTGGCCACACGGTCGTCGTCGGCGCCGAACGTCGGTGCGATGTGCACGATGCCCGTACCGTCCGATGTGGTCACGTAGTCGCCCACGATCACGCGGAACGCGTCGCCCGTCGGCTTTACCCAGGGGATCAGCTGCTCGTAACGGATCCCCTCCAGTTCGGGCCCCATCCAGCTTTCGCCCGTGATCTGGTAGCTTCCCTCAATCTTCTTGGTGAAGTACGATGCGACGAGGTCCTTGGCGAGGATGACCGTCTGGGGTTCGTCGGTATAGGGGTTGCGGCATTTGACCTTCACGTATTCGATCGCGGGGCCTACGGCCAGCGCGGTGTTCGAAGGCAAGGTCCACGGCGTGGTCGTCCACGCCAGGAAATAGAGCGGCCCTTCGGCGTCGCCGAAGAGCTTTTCGCTTTTCGCGTCGCGGATGATCCTGAACTGCGCCGTGCACGTCGTGTCCTTCACGTCGCGGTAGCAGCCCGGCTGGTTCAGCTCGTGCGTCGAAAGCCCCGTGCCCGCAGCCGGCGAGTAGGGCTGGATCGTATAGCCCTTATAGAGCAGCCCCTTGTCGAAAAGCTGTTTGAGCAGCCACCACAGGGTCTCGATGTATTTGTTGTCGTAGGTGATGTACGGATCGTCCATGTTGACCCAGTACCCCATCTTGCGGGTCAGGTCTTCCCATGCCCCCGTGAACTCCATGACGGCCTCGCGGCAGGGGCGGTTGTACTCCTCGATCGAAATCTTCCTGCCGATGTCTTCCTTGGTGATGCCGAGCTTCTTTTCGACGCCCAGCTCCACGGGAAGCCCGTGCGTGTCCCAGCCCGCCTTGCGGTGCACGAGATACCCTTGCTGTGTCTTGTAGCGGCAAAAGACGTCCTTGATCGTGCGGGCCATGACATGGTGGATGCCGGGCATCCCGTTGGCCGACGGGGGGCCTTCGTAGAATACGAACGCGGGGTGCCCCTCGCGCGTGGTGATGCTCTTGTGGAATGTGTCGCGGGCGTCCCATTCGCCGAGCACGTCGGCGGCTATCTGGGCCAGGTCGAGGCCTTTATACTCATTGAATTTCATGGTATATGTGTTTTTTATTTCGTTCGGGGTCGTACGCCGGCATGGCCGGAAGTGCCGGAAAGATTCCTCTTTTTCCGACAACTTGCAAAGATATAAAAAAGATTTGAAAAGCGTGCAAAATTGCACCTATTCCGTCCGTGGCGGCATCTGCCCGGAGCGGGCTATTTTCCGGCCGGGATTTCGACCCAGAAGCACGACCCCGCGCCGACGGCGGAATCGACGCCGATACGGCCGCCGAGCTGTTCGGCGATGTTCTTGCAGATCGGCAGCCCGAGCCCGGTGCCCTGCGTGAAGGTGTCGACCTTGTAGAACCGGTCGAAAATCTTGGCGCGTTCCTCCTCGGGGATGCCGATGCCCGTATCGCGGACGTAGAACCGTACCCATCCGGGGCGTTGCGAGAACCCGATCGTTATCGAACCTTTTGTCGTGAATTTCACGGCATTGCGTACGAAATTGCCGAGTATCTGGTGCAGTCCCTGCTTGTAATCCTCGAGCTGGAGCCGGGGCAGGCTGTCTTCCAGCCGCAGGACGACCCCTTCGGCGACTTGCAGGCGGAATGTCTCGGCCACCTCGCGGCATAAATCGCGGGCGTCGAATTTCGTACGGACGATCTCTATGCGTCCCGATTCGATCCGGGCCAGGTCGAGTACGTCGGAGATGATTTGCAACAACAGGGTGTTATTTACCAGGATCAGGTCGGCGAATTCTTTGCGCTGGTCGGGATCGGCCTCCGTAGCCATCAGTTCCGAAAAGCCTACGATCGCGTTGAGCGGCGTGCGAATTTCGTGGCTCATGTTGGCCAGGAAGGCCGATTTGAGCTTGTTGGACTCTTCGGCGCGCTCCTTGGCGGCGATCAGCTCCTGTTCGGTCTGCTTGAGTGCCGTGATGTCGTAATTGATCCCCAGCATGTCGATGACCTGTTCGCCGGGGCGGTAGTCCCGGCAGATGAGGTGGGTTTTGATCCATGTTTTCCGTCCGTCGTCGTGCTGCACGCGGCAGATGGCCGTTGCCGACTGCACTTCACCCGCGGAGAAGCGGGTCAGCAGGTCGAGCAGGGGCTTGCGGTCTTCGGGGTGGATGTGGCGGTATTTGCCGATCACGTCGACGATCTGCGCCGAGTCGGCCTCCCCGTAGTTGCGCAGCCATACGTTTTGCGCATAGCCCTCTTTGTTGTAGAGGTTGTAGTTGGCATATCCTACCTGGGCATATTCGGAGATGATGCGGAACAGGGCTTCGAACTCCGAAACCCGGTTCTGGATCTTCCGCAACTCGGTGTTGTCGATATTGATGAGCAGGTAGTGGGTGAGTTCGCCCCGGTCGTCGTACAGGCAGCGTATGCGCCCCGTCCAGTCGAAATGCCCCGGGCGCGTGCTTTCGTAGTAGCCGCCGAGTTTTCCGAATTCGTAACGGGCGGTGAAATCCGCACTTTCGCCGTGCTAGATGCGGATTTTCGTCTCCTCCGGGAAATTAGGGTTGTCGAACAGGTTGAGCCCGCGTATTTTGCCCGGATCTTTCACCCCGAACATCTCCAGGTCGCAGGTGTTGATGTCGATGAGCCGTCCCCGGTCGTTGTAGATCTCGATGCCGACGGGGGCGTTCTGGATGATGTTGCGCAGCAGTTTTTCCTGCTCGTCCAGTGCCTTGTGTGCCGTTATGGCGTCGGTGATGTCGAGGATCAGGATCACAATCTCGCTTCCGTCGTTGGGCGTATTGTACAGGAAACTGCGGCAATGGCGCCTGGTTTTTTTTGCGAACCATTCGTCGGTCTTGTAATTGCCGAGGCGGATGTGCGCGAGTTTGTCGATATGGGCATCGACGGGGTGCCCGGTCTCGCGTGCCGTCTTGCCTATATATGCGTCCGGTTCTATCCCCACGATTTGCTGCGCCGCGCGGTTGACCGAGAGAAAAAGGTAGTCGATGGCGCGTCCGTCGCTGTCGTAAAGCAGCCGGATGCGGAAATATCCGATCGGCAGGTGGTCGAGCAGCACGTCCATATGCTTGTTTTCCTTTACGACCGTGTGGTAGTTGTTTTCGAGCGTCAGGATTTCTGCTTCGCGCCGGTCGTGCACGGGGACGCGCTGCATGTAGCCGAAAAGGTGCGTACCCGTTGCGGGGTCGGTCTGCCGTCCGACGAGCTGGGCGTGGAGCCAGACTTCGCCCTCGGGAAGTTCGATCGGGAACGTCCTGTCGAATTTGCTGTCGACCTTGAGCGCCATGAATTCGTTGTGGATCGGCATCCGGTAGTCTTCGCGAACCAGGTGTGTCAGTTGCCCGATCCGGACTTTGTCGCCGTCGAGCCCCAGCAGCTTGGCAATATATTCGGAGACATGCAGTTCGCCGGCCTGGAAATCCGCTTTCCACCAACCCATGTGGGCGGCGTCCAGCATGAGCATCAGGGATTGGAAATTAGGGGTGTCGGGTGTGAACATGGTGCAATGGGATGTCTGGGGATATTTAGAGCGGGCGGATGATACGTGCAGGGTTGCCTGCTGCGACCGAATCCGCGGGGATATCTCGTGTGACGACCGACCCGGCCCCGACGACCGCCCTGTCGCCGATCGTGACGCCCGGGCATACGATCACTCCGCCGCCCAGCCAGCAGTGGTCGCCGATGACGATGGGCTTGCCTGCTTCGAGGGCCGTCCCGCGTGTCGCGGCGTCGAACGGATGGTGCGCCGTGAGCAGCTGCACTTTGGGGCCTATGAGCGTCCCGCAGCCGATGCGTATCGGTGCCAGGTCGAGGAAAACGCAGTCGAAATTGACGAAGGAACCTTCGCCCATGTGGATGTTGTAGCCGTAGTCGCAGTGGAAAGGTTCGCGGATGAACCCGCGGACGTTGGGGCACAATTCCCCGAGTGTGGTGCGGTAGTCGTCGCCGTGGCCGCAGCATTCGACGTTGAGGCGATGCATCAGGCGCGTGGCACGGTCGCGGTCGGCCGTCAGCTCCGCGTCATGCGGGTCGAACCATTCGCCCGCCAGCATCTTCTCCTTCTCGCCTCTCATCGGTACATGCCGGCATTTTTAGTCGAACGACTGCAATTCGATCAGCTTGGCGTAGATGCCGCCCTTGGCGAGCAGTTCGGTGTGGGTGCCCTGCTCGGCCACGCGGCCGTGGTCGACGACGATGATCTTGTCGGCGTTGTGAATCGTCGACAGGCGGTGGGCGATAACCACCGATGTGCGGCCGACGAGCAGCTTGTTGAGGGCATCCTGCACGAGTTTTTCGCTCTCCGTGTCGAGGGCCGAGGTGGCCTCGTCGAGGATCAGTATCTCGGGGTTTTTCAGCACGGCGCGTGCGATCGAAAGCCGCTGGCGCTGGCCTCCCGAGAGTTTGACGCCCCGGTCGCCGATGTTGGTCTGGTAGCCTTCGGGTGCTTCCTGTATGAAGCAGTCGGCATTGGCGATCCGGGCCGCCTCGACGATCTCGTCGTGCGTGGCCCCGGCCTTGCCCATGGCGATGTTGCCTTCGATGGTGTCGTTGAAAAGCACGGTGTCCTGTGCCACGACGCTCATGTGGGCGCGCAGGCTGTCCTGCGTGTAGTCGCGCACCGAGACCCCGTCGATCAGGATGTCGCCCGCCTTCACGTCGTAGAAACGCGGTATGAGTTCGCTGAGGGTCGACTTGCCTCCGCCCGAAGGGCCTACCAGGGCCACGGTCTCGCCGCGCTTGATCTCGAACGAGATGCCTTCGATCACCTCGCGGCTGCCGTCGTACGAGAAGTGGATGTCCCGGAATTCGATCTTGTCTTTCAGCCCGTCGAGTTCGATCGCCCCGGGCTTGTCCTGGATTTCGCTCTGGGCGTCGATGATCGAGAAGATGCGTTCGCCGGCGGCGATACCCTGGTTGATGTTGGAGAACTGGTCGATGAACGTGCGCACCGGGCGCGTTATCTGCGAGAACATGGCGATGAAGGCGATGAAGCCTTCGGGGCTGAGCGCGTCCTTGAATACGAGCGAACCTCCGAATACCAGGATGACGCCTACGGCCGAGATGCCCAGGAATTCGCTCATCGGCGAAGCCAGCTGCTGGCGGCGGGCCATCGAAAGGGTCAGCCGCGCCAGGTCTTCGCTCAGGTCGTAGAACTTCTGCTTGACGTAGCCCGTGGCATTGTAGCTCTTGATGACCTTGATGCCCGAGAGCGATTCGTCGAGTGTCGAGACCAGTTCGCCCATGCGCTGCTGGCTTGTGCGTGCGGGATGGCGCAGGCGCTTGACGATGCTGCCGATGATCAGTGCCACGACGGGCAGGAAAAGCACCGAGAAGAGTGCCAGCTCCCACGAGATGGCGACCATCATGACCGTATAGCCGATGATGAGGAACGGTTCGCGGAAAGCCACCTGCAAGGTGTTGGTGATGCAGAACTGCACCACGCCGACGTCCGAGGTGATTTTCGAGATGATGTCGCCCTTGCGCTGGTCGCTGAAATAGCCCACGTTCATGTCCACGACTTTGGAGAACATCTCGTTGCGCATGCGCTGCAGGGTGCGCGTGCGCATGTTCTCGACCGTCCATGCGCCCATGTAGCGGAACAGGTTGCTCAGCAGGCTCACGAAGATGGTGACGATGGCCAGCAGCAGCAGGACGTTTTCGGGGTTGTATTCGTTGAACAGGTGCGAATAGGTGAAGTTGAACAGCGCCGTCAGGTATTCCTGGTTGAACGCCAGCGGGGGGAGTTTCTCCACGTATACGAACGTGTAATCCGCATCGAACATCGTCTTGAGGATCGGCATGATCAGCAGGAACGTGAGCGAATTGAACAGTGCGTAGAAGAGCGAGTAGAAGAAATAGGGGATGGCGTATTTGCGGATGGGTCGGGCGAAACCCAGAAGCCTCATGTATATTTTAAACATTACGGGCGGATTATTTGCAGTTTATGTGATAATCGTGACAAAGATAGGAATAATAATGTGAAATTCGGAATTCCCGGCTTAAAAGTGCGAAGTTCCGGGGAGTTTAGAACCGAAAAAAACGAAGGGGCAGACATGCTGTCCGCCCCTTTTCAGGGTTCGTAACCCGTATCTTCCAGTAAATGCGCCTTGTCGTTGGCGGCAGCGACCGCCAGTTGGTCGCAGCGATTGTTCTCCACGGTGTCGGCATGCCCCTTGACCCAGACGAAGCGGACGTTGTGATGCCGGTACACGCGCAGGAAGCGCATCCACAGGTCGGGGTTTTTCTTACCGGCGAACCGCTTTTTCACCCAGCTGAAGAGCCAGCCTTTCGTCACGGCGTCCACGACGTATTTCGAATCGGAGTACACGGTGACGTCCGACCCGTCGAACTTGAGCGCCTCGAGTGCCACGCAGACAGCCATGAGCTCCATGCGGTTGTTGGTCGTCAGGCGGAATCCCTGCGACAGCTCCTTGCGGTGCTGTCCCGAAAGGAGTACCGCGCCGTAGCCTCCCGGCCCGGGGTTCCCGAGCGCCGAGCCGTCGGTATATATGGTGATTGTCGGCAAATCGTGTTGTCGTTAAACCCGGCCCTGCGGTGCGGGTATGGTTCGTCTGCGGCATGGCCGCGGTGGAAAGTACCTGTCCCGAACCCCGCAGGAATTCGGGACAAGGCATGTCCGTCCTTTTTACGAAAGGGCTTCCAGTTGCGCCTTGATGGCCGCGATCTTGGCCTCGGCGTCGGCCTGCTTGGCGCGTTCGTTGGCCACCACCTTCTCGGGGGCCGACTGCATGAAACGCTCGTTCGAGAGCTTTTTCATTACGCTCGCGAGGAACCCTTCCTGGTAGGACAGTTCGTCCGTCAGTTTGCGTCGTTCCGCTTCGGCGTCGATTTTGCCCGCCATCGGCACGAAGTACTGCGTCGTCTTGACGATGAACGCTGCGGCCGCCGGGTCTTTCTCCGTCACCGTCTCGATGGCCGTCAGGTTGGCCATTTTCCGCATCACGGGGGCGTACTCGGCCGGGTAGTTTTCGTCGGCGATCACCTTGAGCGTCAGCGCTTCCTTCTGCGGCAGGTTCTTCTGGTTGCGGACGTTACGCACCGAGGAGATCACCTCCCTGGCCAGCTCGAACCGCGCCAGCAACTGTCCGTCGATTTCGTCTGGCTGGGGCATCGGGGCGACGGTGATCGACTCGCCTTCTTTGCGCGGGGCGAGGTCTTGCCAGATCTCTTCCGTCACGAAGGGCATGAAGGGGTGCAGCACGCGCATCAGGGAGTCGAAGAACGTGCGCGTGGCTTCGAACGTCGGCGCGTCGATCGGCTGCCCGTAGGCGGGTTTCACCATCTCGAGGTACAGGCCGCTGAAATCGTCCCAGAAGAGCTTGTAGGTCGTCTTGAACGCCTCCGAAATGCGGTAGCAACCGAAATCGTCGGCGATCTGGCGCAAAGCGACGCCGAGCGTCTGGCGGAACCATGCGACCGCCAGACGGTTGTTCTCGTCCTGTGCGGCATTGCCGTCCGCCGACCAGCCGTTCACCAGGCGGTAGGCGTTCCATATCTTGTTGCCGAAGTTGCGTCCCTGTTCGCAGAGCGCCTCGTCGAACATCACGTCGTTGCCTGCCGACGAGGAGATGAGCATCGCCATGCGCATACCGTCGGCGCCGTATTTGGCGATCAGGTCGAGCGGGTCGGGCGAGTTGCCCAGCTGCTTGGACATCTTGCGGCCGATCTTGTCGCGGACGATGCCCGTGAAATAGACGTTTCCGAAAGGTTTTTCGCCGCGGTATTCGTAACCCGCCATGATCATGCGCGCCACCCAGAAGAAGATGATGTCGGGGCCCGTCACCAGGTCGTTGGTGGGGTAGTAGTAGCTGATCTCCCTGTTGCCGGGGTTGCGGATGCCGTCGAAGACCGAAATCGGCCACAGCCACGACGAGAACCACGTGTCCAGCACGTCGTCGTCCTGTCTGAGGTCGGACGGCTGCAACGAGGCGTCGCCGGTTTTCGCACGCGCCTTTTCGAGCGCCTCCCCAGCCGTCGGGGCCACTACGAAGCCGCCTTGGGGCAGGTACCAGGCCGGGATGCGCTGGCCCCACCATAACTGGCGCGAGATGCACCAGTCCTTGATGTTCTCCATCCAGTGGCGGTAGGTGTTCTTGTATTTCTCGGGCACGAAACGGATCGCATCCTCCATCACGGCCTTCGTCGCCGGTTCGGCCAGCTCCTGCATCGAGAGGAACCACTGCATCGAGAGTTTCGGCTCGATGGCCACGCCCGTGCGCTCCGAATAGCCCACGTTGTTGGTATAATCCTCGGTCTTCTCCAGCAGGCCGGCTGCCGCCAGGTCGCCTTCGATCTTCCTGCGGACGTCGAAACGATCCATGCCGACGTACAGCCCCACTTTGTCGTTGATCGTGCCGTCGTCGTTAAAGATGTCGATCACCTCGAGGTTGTATTTCTCGCCCAGCATGTAGTCGTTCACGTCGTGCGCCGGGGTCACTTTCAGCGCGCCCGTACCGAACTCGATGTCGACGTATTCGTCGCGGATTACGGGGATTGCGCGGTTCACCAGCGGTACGATGACGCGCGCCCCGGCCGGCAGCCAGCCGTAGCGCGGGTCGTTGGGGTTGACGCACAGCGCCGTGTCGCCCAGGATCGTTTCGGGGCGCGTCGTGGCGACGATGACCGCCTTGTCCGAGCCTTCGACCAGGTAGCGCAGGTAGTAGAGCTTGCCGTGCGACTCCTTGAATACCACCTCTTCGTCCGACAGCGCCGTCTGCGCCGCGGGATCCCAGTTGACCATGCGTACGCCGCGGTAGATCTTGCCTTTCTCGTAAAGGTCGCAGAATACCTTGATGACGCTCTCGGTGCGGGGTTCGTCCATCGTGAAGCAGGTGCGCTCCCAGTCGCACGAGGCGCCCAGCTTGCGCAGCTGCTTGAGGATCATGCCGCCGTATTTTTCCTTCCACTCCCAGGCGTATTCGAGGAATTCCTCGCGCGAAAGCGACGACTTCTCGATGCCCTTTTCATGCAGCATCGCCACGACTTTCGCCTCCGTGGCGATCGACGCGTGATCCATGCCCGGCACCCAGCAGGCGTTTTTGCCCGACATGCGGGCACGGCGGATCAGCACGTCCTGCAACGTGTTGTTGAGCATGTGCCCCATGTGGAGCATGCCGGTCACGTTGGGCGGCGGGATGACG
>OGPL01002658.1_pt1 | contig 12713 bp, 8 predicted proteins | sample 1552901 | NCBI WGS metagenome assembly OGPL01 (sample SAMEA2580244, study PRJEB22360) | human gut metagenome | biome: human gut; feature: human-associated habitat; material: faeces | place: Denmark | collected 2008/2010 | reverse complement strand
GTTTCTGATAAGTTCCTTCTCTGTTTTATAATTTAATATGCCGTCCTTCCACCCCTTCTGCTCAAACAGCATCTTCACAAGATCATCTTCAAATTGCTTTTCACTGTTGTAGCCCATGTGTGTCCTCCCCATGTTTTATATATTTTTTATTGTGACACAGATTTAGTTTTTTGCAATATTTTGTTTGAGGAAAAAGTATTTTTTCTAGTAAGATTTCGAGGGATTTTTGCTTACGATGTCAGAAAGCTTTGTGATAAAATTATCCACGAAAATTGTAGTTGTTTTCATAAAAGCTACGTTAGACTAGGTGTTCTTCTGTTAAGAACAATGTAGCCTGGAGTACATATCAGCGAGGTGTATCTGCTGACAATTGGTAAGGTCAATGATAAGTATATTGAAATGCAAAGCAATGAATATACTGAATGAAAAAATATTATGTAGTAGGATTTAATAAATTTTAATTAAAATCGGCTATTATGCTTAACTGCCGAAATTAGTTGAATTTTTAATGCAATTGCTATATAGTATAGTTGGAGGTGATTTATATGAGTAAAATCGCTGAAGATAAAAAGTTTATCACAACCACAGAACTAAAAAATATGGGGTATACTTATTACAATCGACAAGCTTGAAAAGGTTGGAATACTGTCGAGGATAAACCGTAGCACCTATGAAAACCTTGATTACAAAGGCGATGAGAACGATTTTTTTAGTGCCGAGGCTTATGTGCCGAACGGAGTAATCTGTCTGATGAGTGCCGCTCGGTATTACGGACTTACAAATTTTCTTCCAGATGCTGTAGATGTTGCGATAGAGCGCAAAAAGAAAGTAAATACACTGCCGGAATGGCCGGAGATAAGGATTTTTTATTTTTCCCAATCTCGAATGGATATCGGTGTAAAGAAAATCTATGAGGGTAAAAATTGTTTTCATATTTTCGATATTGAGAAAACAGTGGTAGATATTATTTACTACAGGAACAAGATCGGAATTGAAGAAACATCCGAGGTGTTTAAAAATTACCTAAAACGCAGGGACAGACAAATAGACAGGATTTACGCCTACGCAAAACGGCTGCGTTGCGAGGAAGTGGTAAGAACATATCTGGAGGTGCTTATATGATGAATGTTGATTCAGTAAAGGCGAGACTTAAAAACTTCGCAATAAAAAGTGGTTGTACTTTTCAGGAAGCTCTTACTTACTATGGTCTGGAAAGAACAATCTACAGAATTTCGATATCAGAATATGCAGATAATTTCGTTTTGAAGGGCGGCATATTCCTTTATGCATTATTCGGGCGCAATTATGAAAGAGCAACAACGGATGTGGATTTGCTTGCGCAAAGGATATCAAACGGCAGTGAAGAAATGAAAAGTGTGTTTCAAAAAATTTTTTCTCGGGATGTTGATGATGCGCTTGTGTTTGATGTGGATTCTATTACAGTTGAGGACATTACAGAGTTTAAGGAATATCATGGCTTGCATGTATCATTTGTAGGGTATCTCGACCGAACGAAAATACCAATTAGCATCGATATAGGTTTTGGAGATGTAATCTATCCGGAGGCTGTCAAGATGGACTTTCCTGTAATACTTGATATGGAATCACCAAGAGTGAATGCTTACTCATTGGAAACATCGATTGCAGAGAAACTGGAAGCTATTATTCATAATGGATATTTTAATAGCAGATATAAGGATTTTTATGATATCTATGTTCTTTCAAAAAAATATGTGTTTTCTTATGCAGAGCTTCGGAATGCTGTTATACAGACATTTGAGAATAGAAAAACACCAATGACAATGGACTCCGCTGCTTTTAGCGATGAATTTCTAAATGATCCAGTGCATCAGACAAGATGGAAATCATTCTTAAAGAAGAAGAAAGCACTTATTCAGGTATCTATGTCAGATGCTATGGATTGGATAAAAGCTTTTGTACGTCCGTTGTTTGAAGGAACGGAGAAAACAAGATGGAATCCTGAAAAGGGTAACTGGGAATAGTAGTGGTCAAAACTGAAAATGCGTTTTTAAGTATATATTTTTGTGATTTATTACTGTGATTTGAATGAGCTATTGCTTGGGAACAGCGTAAGTTGGGGGATGTAGCTGAATTTAGTAAAGGAAGTGGATATTCTAAAGGAGATTTGGTCGAGTATGGGACACCCATTATTCTGTATGGAAGATTATATACAAATTATGAAACTCGCATTTCAGACGTTGACACTTTTGTAGAGGCAAAAGTTGGTTCTGTATACAGTAAAGGCGGAGAAGTTATCGTTCCAGCGTCAGGTGAAACAGCAGAAGACATTGCAAGGGCTGCAACCGTTGATAAATCAGGGATTTTGCTTGGTGGAGATTTGAATATTGTTATGCCAAACAAAGATATTAATTCTTCCTTTTTAGCAATTTCCATATCTAGTGGAAATCCACAACGAGAACTAGCAAAAAAAGCACAGGGAAAATCAGTTGTTCATATTCACAATGAGGAGATAAAAAATTTAGTTCTACCATTTCCAATAAAGGATGAGCAGAACAAAATAGCGTCATATTTTTGCCAGCTCGACAACCTTATCACCCTTCATCAGCGTAAGTATGACAAGTTGGTAATGAGCAAAAAATCTATGCTTGAAAAAATGTTTCCGAAAAATGGACAGACTAAACCGGAAATCAGATTTTCGGGATTTATTGACGATTGGGAACAGCGTAAGCTGGGTGAGTTAGGAACAATTACGACTGGCAACACCCCATCAACATCTATTCCTGACTACTATTCAGATGACGGAATCGTATGGGTTACTCCGACTGATATATGTGAGAACATCACATTTGAAAGTGCAAGGAAATTGAGCGACTTAGGTCAACAAGTCGGTCGTGTTGTTCCGAAAAACACTATACTCGTAACCTGCATTGCGAGTATCGGAAAGAACACAATGCTTGGAAATACGGGCAGTTTCAATCAGCAGATTAACGGATTAACCCCGAATGAAAACAAGTATGATCCTTATTTTCTTTTAACAGAAAGTGCATTGTGGTCTGCAAAAATGAAAGGCTCCGCAGCTGCCGGAACAATGCAAATTGTAAATCGAACAGAGTTTTCTGAATTGAAGACTTGGCTTCCAAGTCTGATTGAACAGCAAGCCATCGGTGCATTTTTCAAACAGCTCGACCACCTTATCACCCTTCATCAGCGTAAGGTATCTTCACGGCTATTTCTGAACAAATCTACTATTTTTCGTGAAAATTGAGCTTAAAGCCGTAAGTTAAGCAAATTTTTACAAACAAAATGATAATGCCAACCAGCAAAATTTTTTATCGTGTGATCATTCTGGCTGGCATTATCAACTTTGCTATACAAACATCTTTTCGAGCATCGATAATTTTATTTTTTTCAATTTTTCCAACTCACGCTGATGAAGAGTGATGAGGTGGTCGAGATTGGAAAAATAGGCTCCAATTTTTTGTTGTTCTGATTTGCTCGGAATTGCCAGTTCAAGATTTTCTAATACTGACTGACTTATATTTTTATTGGCACTATTTGTTGCCTGTGACATAATCTGATTTCGCACAGATTCTATTCCGAATACAAATCTTTTAAAATTATTATCTAAGCCATACTCATCTCGAAATCTTATAATAAATCCAGAATATGTAGTATTATCAAGCGTTTGAGGTACCAATGCGGCTTCGCCCACACCTTCCAATTTTACCGATGAACGAACAAACAGAACATCTCCATTTAGCAAATTGTAGTCTTTTAACTGTGAATCCGATGCCATCGCCTTTCCTAAATTTGACACATCAATAACGTTATTACCAAATATATTTTGAAGATTCACAAATGGAAATCCTATTCCCATGGCTTTTTTTGAAAAGTTCATTCCATTCTTCAATGAACCAAGTTCTCCTAACTTACGCTGTTCCCAATTATCAGTAAATCCTTTGAATCTAATTCCCGGTTTTTTTGAATTATCACCCATACTATTCACCTCCGAGAAGCTTTTTCAGGCATGCAAGTCCTGCCATATCGAACTCATTTCCAACCAGATCATCGAGCATTTTGCACAATTCTGCCTCAGCACTGTGTATTTCGTTCTCTATGTCAGTCAGGGTATTTGCATACTTGCTGCTGAGAGCCTGAACCTTCTTCTCAAGATCACCCACAATGCTCTCCGGTATGGTCTTCATGCCAGCGGATATTGGGAATATCCACTTTCTGTATAACATCTCTTCAACCTCTGCATCTGTCAGATTCTCAATAACAATCTTGGTCTTCATGTGAAGTTCAACATTCATGTCCTTCACAGCCTTTTTCAGATTCTTCTCCTCTTTAGACAGCGCAGTATATCTCTCTAGTGTAACCTTCAATGCTTTCTCTTCCTCGGTATCTGCATTTCTAAGCTCTTTAAGCCTAACGGCAACCCCCTTTGCATTGAAAGCATCCTGGGTATCATTTAATATATCACTCTGCTTGTCGTCCTCAGTAAGATTGTCGATTAACTCCTCATACTCTGATGATATATCATTGATACGACGCTCTTTTTCTGTGATCTGTGCCAATTCATCCCTGAGCAATTCCTTCTGTACAAGATCAAATGGCAGTATTCTACCCTTCCAGCCGTCCTGAACTTCCTTATCCTTCTTGACAACCATGTTTGGATCAACACCTCTGACCGCATCCTTGCCCTCTGTCAGGATCACATCAAAATCCATGGCAATTGTATTCCAATTGTCATCAAGTATCTGATACGCAGCGTATTTGTCTACAAGCGGTACGTCCGCCAATCTTGCAAATATATCATCTCCTATCACCGCCTCTTCCTTTGAAACCTGTACAGTTTCCATGCCGGTGATCAGCTTATTTCGAAGTACATCATCAAAATCTGCAAACGAATCCGTAAACTTCTTTCTGAACCGCTCTATATCAGCACTGTTCTCTATCTCTTTCTTAACATTCTCCACCTTCACACTGGAATAAGGCGTACCATCACCAGCAAATAACAGATCTCTAAGTTCCGGAAATGCATCCCAATACATGGACAGCTCATCTATCTCCGCATTCGGGATTCCACCCATCATGCTTGCATATATATCCCATGATTCTGCATTTTCCGAAGAATCCACATACCTTGGGATGTTCAGATTGTATTCATTTGCACGTATTTCTGATCTGCTTACAACCTTTGAATACTTATCTATATTTTTTCTGGATATATATGTGTCAACAATACGCTTTATATCCGATGCCTGAAGCTTATTATTTTTTCCCTCTTTGACATACCCCTTTGAGGCATCAATTATGAGAACATCATTGTTATCTCTCTGCTGCTTTAAGACCATGATGATCGTTGGTATGCCAGTTCCAAAGAATATGTTTGCAGGAAGACCAATTATCGCATCGATATTATTTTTCTCTATAAGATTTGTCCTTATGCGCTCCTCCTCGCCACCTCGGAACAACACTCCATGAGGAAGTACTATAGTCATAATGCCATCCGGCTTAATATGATACAGGTCATGCAGAAGAAATGCATAGTCGGCTTTGCTTTTTGGTGCAAGTCCATATTCACTGTATCTCGGATCCAGCTCCTTGCCTTCAGGAGTCCACTGCTGCGAATATGGTGGATTGGAGACTACTGCATCCACACGCAGAACAGGTGGATAGCTTTCAAGATCTATAGGCCAGTCATCCTCCAACGTGTCCGCATTTCTCGTAAATATATTTGACGGATTTATCCCCCGCATTACCAGATTCATTCTGGTCAGATTGTATGTGTTCTCCTTAAGCTCCTGTGCATAATATCTTATACTGTCACGACTCATGTACTTTGACGCACTATGTCCTATATTGATAAGCAGTGAACCCGAACCCGAAGTTGGATCATATATTGCGATATGCTCTTTGTCCTTCAGGTGATATGCAACAATCTCCGACATGAGAAGAGACACTTCGTGTGGGGTATAGAATTCCCCGGCCTTTTTTCCGGCATTTGCCGCAAAATTCGATATCAAATATTCATATATGAATCCCAGCACATCGTATCCCTGTTTCTCGTCCATCGGTATATCCTTGATGAGCTGAAGCAGATCGCTGATAGCCTTTGTTCTGGCATTGCTAGTCTCTCCAAGCTTTGACAGTCCGGTCTGAAGTGTCTCAAATACTCCTGAAAATACTTTCTTATGTGAATCATTTATAAGACGCTCAAATGCCGACAAAGCATCTGTTACATTGGATGCATCAAAATCGCGCCCCATACTGATCCATGTTGAAAACAGGTTTCTGTATTCTATAAAATAGCCCAGATTATGACGGCACTGTTCCACAACCTCTTTGTCTTCTTCTACAAGCTCCGGAAGATCACCATCCTCCCAATCATTCTTTTTCAGATATTCAACCTCTCTGTCAGACAAAAACTTGTAAAATATAAATCCTAAAATATAATCCTTGTACTCATTTGCCTCTATCTTTGAACGCATCTTGTTCGCAGATTCCCATATTCTTGAGGCAAGCTGCTGTTTGTTCATCTCTCTCCTCCTATCACCTTGTCACTCTCGTTCTCTCCACAGCATCCTTCCAGCCTGCAAGGAGAGTCTCCCTCTTATCCTCGGTTATCCCCGGCTTAAATCTTCTGTCAGCCTTCCAATAGCCCTTGATCTCATCCAGGCTGTCATAGTAGCCAACAGCAAGTCCGGCCAGATATGCAGCACCCAGAGCTGTTGTCTCCGTGATCACAGGCCGCACTATCTCGGCATTCTCTATATCTGCCTGGAACTGCATCAGGAAGTTGTTGGCACTTGCACCGCCGTCCACTCGAAGGCTTGTGATAGGAAGTCCTGCATCCATCTCCATAGCCGCAAGAACATCCGATGTCTCATATGCCAGTGATTCAACTGTCGCCCTGACAAAGTGCGCCTTATTTGTTCCCCTTGTGAGGCCGAACACTGCCCCTCTGGCGTACGCATCCCAGTAAGGAGCGCCAAGGCCAGTAAACGCAGGTACCACATATACACCATTACTGTCCGGCACCGACAGAGCAATACGCTCAGTATCCGCCGCACTGTCTATGAGCTTCATCTCATCCCTGAGCCACTTGATGGCCGCTCCAGCCACGAACACACTTCCCTCAAGCGCATAGCTGACTTTTCCGTCAAGTCCTATGGCTATGGTGGTGAGGAGTCCCTGCTGCGAGTCAACTGCCTTATCCCCCGTGTTCATGAGGAGGAAACAACCTGTTCCGTAGGTGTTCTTCACATCTCCGGCCTCAAAGCAGCACTGCCCGAACAGCGCAGCCTGCTGGTCTCCGGCAACTCCCGCTATAGGCACCTCACCGCCAAATATCTCTCTGTCCGTGTATCCGTATATCTCACTGGAATTTCTCACTGCTGGAAGCATGCTCTCCGGGATGTTGAACTTTGCAAGTAATTCCCTGTCCCACTCCAGTGTGTGAATGTTGAAAAGCATGGTACGCGATGCGTTTGTGTAGTCCGTTGCGTGAACCCTTCCGCCTGTGAGCTTGTATATAAGCCATGTGTCAACAGTTCCGAACATCAGCTCCCCTGCCTCTGCGCGTTCCCTGGCTCCAGGCACATTATCAAGTATCCACTCTATCTTCGTTGCAGAGAAATACGGATCAACTATCAGTCCCGTTTTCTCCCTTATCACCTTGTCATATCCTTCAGCCTTAAGCTGCTCTATCCTGTCCGCAGTTCTCCTGCACTGCCACACTATGGCGTGATACACCGGATTGCCGGTCTTTCGATCCCACACTATGGTTGTCTCTCTCTGGTTGGTGATTCCTATGGCGGCTATGTCCTCGGTGCGGATTCCCATGGTCTCCCTCGCCTCCATCATCACCGACATCTGGGTTGCCCATATCTCCATAGGGTCATGCTCCACCCAGCCGTTATTCGGGAAATGCTGGGTGAACTCCTTCTGTTTCACTGAGCATATCCTGCCTTCCTTATCAAATATTATCGCCCTTGAGCTGGTCGTTCCCTGATCCAGCGCCATTATATAATCTGCCAAATTGCCCTCCTATTAACGCGGACGCTCGGTTCTAGTGTTTTGCAACCAAACTGATGGGTATGCCTTCTCAGGGGACGCTCCCGCTCGTTTCGCCCTGCAGCGGTACTAAGATGCTGCTTAGCGCACCATCTAAGGACCGGCGGGCTCAAATGCCCCTGCGAAGGCATACCCATCAGCTTGGTTTATATACACTGTTAAGCCTCGCTGTTCTCCGTAATTATGTATGGTCCGTCGGGCAATTTTGCCCTGACAAACCTTTTTTCCTTCTTCCTTTTAAGTATCTATCAAATAAGCCAGAATCAAATAGTTCAGCTTAATTGTTTTGATCAAATTTTCTCAATCGTTTTTCAGATAATTCTCTCTCAGATGTTCGTTCACCCTCTCAACCTCTGCCTTGAAGTCTCTTGAGGACATGCGGATTGCACCCTGGCCCATGGTGACTATCTGCTCCAGTCCGTCCGATGTGACCACAGTGACCTTGTGCTTTCTCGCAAGCTCATGTGTGAGCTTTTCTATATGCGCATCCGCGGTCTCACCCTCCTTGGTGTACACCACCTCTATATCATCATAAGGGAATCTCTCGCCCTTGTTGTCCTTCACCTTGTAGCCGTCAAATACCACTATTAACTTACAGTTCATATATCCCTGATAGTTTGACAGTATGTCCATGAGCTTACCTCTGGCGGAGTCTATGTTGTGCTCCGACAGTTCCCGAAGTGTATCCCACGCAAATATGACGTTGTAGCCATCCACTATGACATAGTCCTCGCCACTCTTTCTGCGCTTGAATGCTCCAGGTGTTGCTATCCCTCTATCGGCTGGTCTGCTGCCCACAAGAGGCCCATTCCCAGGCTGTCTGTCTCTGGACTGACTCTTATTATACTGTCCATTTACTTTATACTCAGATGTAGTTCTCCTGAATCTTCCATTCAACGCCACATCCTTGTCCTTATAATCTCCGCCAAATGTCCTTGCAAATATCTCGCTGAGCTCCTCATCTGTTATGGACATCTCCGATACACTCTTTCCCGGCCTGTTCACCGGAATATCCATAGCATAGCCATCTTCCGTGTAGCCAAGCTGGCCCGAGATCTCAAATCCCGGATCCTCCTTCACATGCATGTTCTCATATACATCGTACCAGTCAACCAGATAACCTGCACCGTGAGCGCAGAATACCGATGATGATGGATTAAATCTGTCAAGCTCAGGATCATAATGTCTCTCAGCCAGAACCTCTTCGGTGTTGTGGCATGGCTGATAGCCGTCTATATCCACCTGAAGCCTGCCTGTACCTCTGGAAAATGCTGTGAGTTCACTGTAATACTCTCTCATGGTATATACCGGGGCATGTCCCGTGATGACTGTCGTCTCACCGGATATCTCCTGACCGTCCATAGTTCCGCTCATCTTCACTATGTCTGCAAGAACCCTTCCGGCATACTCCTGTGGTACCTCTATTTTAAATGCATACACAGGTTCCAGCAAGACACTTTCCGCCATCATAAGGCCCTGTCTCACCGCCCTGTATGTCGCCTGTCTGAAATCTCCACCCTCAGTGTGCTTCTGATGTGCGCGCCCCGCAGTGATGCTTATCTTCATATCCGTGATTGGCGATCCCGTAAGCACTCCCCTGAACTCACGCTCCTGAAGATGGGTGAGTATCAGTCTCTGCCAGTTCTTATCCAGTACATCCTCGCTGCAAATGCTGTCAAAGCACATTCCACTGCCATTTTCCATAGGTTCAAGCAACAAATGTACCTCTGCGTAGTGCCTGAGCGGTTCAAAATGTCCTACACCCATGACTGGAGCCGCGATCGTCTCCTTGTATGATATCCTGCCCTGTCCGTATGTGATGGCAATTCCAAACCTGTCTCTTACCATCTGAGCCACTACCTCAAGCTGTACCTGCCCCATGACCTTGATGTATATCTCTCCTGCGGTCTCATTCCACTGCACCTGGAGCTGGGGATCCTCTTCCTCAAGCAGTCTGAGCTTTGACACCATCGTGACCGCATCCACATCAGTCGGGTACATGACCTTATAGCTGAGAACCGGCTCCAGACTTGGGAGCTCTCCATCCGGACAGGCACCGATTCCCTGTCTGCCGTAGGTATTCACCAGTCCCGGAACAGCACAGACACATCCGGCGGGAACCTGGGTTACCATGTCGTACTTTGCACCGGAGTACACCCTTATCTGGTTGACCTTCTCATGGCTCTCCTCCCCCTGACTGTTTCTGAGCGTCAGCACATCCTTGAGCTTCAACACTCCTCCAGTGACCTTCATGTAGGTGAGTCTCTCGCCCTTATCGTCACGTCCTATCTTGAACACTCTGGCGCCAAATTCTTCCCCGCGCACAGGTTCCACTACATATCTGTTCATGCCGTCAAGAAGCTCTGACACGCCCTCATTCTTGAGTGCAGAGCCAAAGTAACATGGGAACAGCTTTCTGCCCGCAATGGCATTTACCACGTCCTGTTCATCATTTGCCCCAGTCTCAAGAAAATGTTCAAGCATGGCCTCATCGCACATGGCGATCTGCTCTCCTGAATCTTCACATAAAAAATCGACACAGCCATCACTCAGTCTGTGTCTGATATTGTCCATGAGGTAATCTCTATCATAGCCAGTCATGTCCATCTTATTGACAAATATAAATACAGGAATCCCATATCTCTCAAGCAGCTTCCACAGGGTCTCAGTGTGGCTCTGCACTCCGTCCATGCCATTGATGACCAGAACCACATAATCAAGGACCTGCAATGTTCTTTCCATCTCTGTTCCGAAATCCACATGTCCCGGAGTGTCAAGCAAAGCTATATGCATATCAGCATATGCAAGCTCTGCCTGCTTGGAAAATATCGTGATCCCCCTGTCCTTTTCCTGACTGTCCGTATCTAGATATGTATCCTGATGATCCACCCGCCCAAGCTTTCTTATCTGTCCTGCCTGATAGAGCATCGCCTCCGACAGGGTGGTCTTACCCGAATCAACGTGGGCCAGTATGCCCGCGACTATGTTCTTCATATGTATCTTTTTCCCTTCACCAGCCGATATATATCACCTGCCATGCATCTTGCTGACCATTGATATATATCGGTTCTTTATAAACTCATTTATCGGTTCAGCTATGAGTCTGTATCCGCCATGCTATCGCCATCTGGGATTCCCTGTTTTTCATTCTGCGCCGCCTTATATCTCTTGAACCTCTTGAAGAATATGGCTGTAAATGCACCTATGATAAAAGGGAACATGAATGTGGCAAATCTATAGAGAAGTGCCATGGCTCCGGCTGCAGCAGAACCAACAAGTCCCGAATAGATCGCTGTCATAACAAGCTCACTTGATCCGATTCCTCCCGGCATAGGAATGACTGCCGCCAGCATGACACTCATGGCTGTTATACCTATTGACGTGACAATATTCATATCACACAAGTTGTGACACACTATATAAGGTATGGCAAACCAGCACGCGAACTTGCATATATCAAGCAGCATGACTACCACTATAAGCCACGGTTTCTTAAGTACAACCCTGGTGGCATCCTCCATCATAGCTGTCTGCCCACTTAAACTGTCAATCTGCTTTGCAAATCGTCCTTTAAACAAAGCATCAGCTTTTTCAAGAAGCCATCTGAGGAATCTGTGAAACGGCGGCCAGCACGCAAAAAGCACTATCGCCATCGTTATGAGTATGGTCGCTATAACGCCGAGGACAACATATGAACTGTATTTGCCAAATACTCCAAGCATATATTCTCTGTTCGCAAGAAACAATGCCACCGCCATAACACATATGGTCATCTTGTGTATCGCATAATCAATAGAGTACAGACCAAGCGCTTTCGACGGCTGTATTCTGCAGTGTTTCATGAACAATGTGGATGCCACTATGGTACCGCTCCCAAGCGTTGACACCCTGTAAAATGACACAAAATACGTCATAATATTTGCATCGAAAAATGTCATATTGTTCTCCACCTGTCGCATGAGGATAAACGTTATGCAGCTCTCTATCACTCCGTATAAAAGCGTCGCTCCGAGAATAGCTGCCACGACCACAGGACTTGTCTTTACAAGCTGCGACATTATAGGGCCTGCCATGTCACGGAACACATATATGATAAGTCCGACCAGCACCAGCACACACAACCATTTTATAAGTGTTTTCTGTCTATCTGATAGTTTTTTCATAGTCTTATATCCCTTTTCCCCTAATATCAATTCATTCAGATCAGTCTTATCCCAATCTGCCCACCATCTCAAATGCACCGGCAATTAGCTGCTGATCTCTTGTTTCGTACAATAGATTAACAAGCTAAAGTGAAAAAAACAAGCATTTGTTATTTCATTCTGACATAATAGGTAGACTTGCCTGTACCGCCTCTGCCTATATCGCCCTCTTTTACGAGTTTTCTGAGTGCTCCCTCTACCGAACTGATGCTGAGAGACGGACAAAGTTCCATTATATCCTGCTTTGTAAACTTTCCTATTTTCAGCAGTATTGCTTTTCGCACCATCTCAATCGCCGGCAACTTTTCCTCTACGATTTCAAAGCGCTCCTCAAAATCCTTATAAGCAGCCAGTATTGTCCCAAGGAGATATTTTATAAACGGGATCACGTCCTCTGTGCCCTCGTGCCAGCCTGCCTGGGCTTTCCCAAGCGACTCATAATATAACTCC
>OGPL01002653.1_pt1 | contig 12735 bp, 8 predicted proteins | sample 1552901 | NCBI WGS metagenome assembly OGPL01 (sample SAMEA2580244, study PRJEB22360) | human gut metagenome | biome: human gut; feature: human-associated habitat; material: faeces | place: Denmark | collected 2008/2010 | reverse complement strand
ACGGTCATGGCTGGATAGGTTAAGGGGAAGTTGGATGCTGATGAGGATAAAGAAAGTAATTAGCAACCGAAAGATTATATTCCAGTGGTTGATTTCTGAAGATAAGATTAAGAATAGATAATATCGTATCATCCTCTACTTTTCAATAAGTAGAGGATGATTTTTTTATTCTACACATATAAATCCGTATTTCTTTATTATATGACAAATATCATTATTATCCATCCTGAACCATTCTCCATCGACTCTTACTGAATCATATTCTTTATGTATTAATAATTCTACATTTTTATTGCATACTCCTATTATAGATAAATTAGGATTCCCAATAGATAGTGTTTTAAGTCTTTCAATAGGATTACGGCTTTTTCCTATTTTAAATAAACCACTCGAACTATCTTTTATTATATAGGTATTAATATCACCACTGGAATTTTTATCATGCGTGACTGGGGCTGGTTTGTTGCATACTGTAAGGAGTGATGCGTTTTCACCGAACAATATGGATATTATATCTATGGCCTCTTTGTATATAACGGATAAAGATTGCAACATGATATACAAATCAACTTGTCTAACCATGTTGTCATTTATAAACGTTAATATTCCAAATCCACTATCAATGAAAATAATACTTACATTTTCTCCGTACACTTTATTGAATAAGTTATATACTTTCTCATTGTCATTTTTTTCAAATTCTATTATTTTAAAATTTTTACTATTAAACGGAGAGTTGTCTTCATTTAATAGTAAATCAACAATATATCTATCCATATATTTATTTTTTTTATGTTATACGCAAATATACAATACGATACTGTCTATTATGTTGTCTGTGTGTTAATTTGTTCAAATTAATCTATTTTAAATCATTTTAATTTGTAAATCATATTTTAGTGTCTATATTTGCATCGTAATCAAGAGAGATTATAATGCAAGACAGTGGTGATGGAAGGTGATACTTCGGTTTGTGTCACAGGTTCGAGTCCTGTATTTTTCATGCAAGAAAGATTAGATCAGTTGGTAGATTAAAACCTCCTTTCAAACACCTTCCAAATTATCCCTGTTTTAACAACATATACAGATGGTGAGGAGTTCGGTTACTTCGAAAATTAGCGTAGTGGTTTAACGCAGCATCAGGTACATTTGCTTTTCATCGGTTCGAATCCGATATTTTCATCTTAGATCCGGCTCCGCTTTTCCTCTGTTTGAAAGACATAAGAAACTAATGAGTGGTGATGGGGTTAGTTACTTCGAATTTAGCTCAGATGGATAGAGCGATACTCTTTTAAAGTATAGGTCGATGGTTCAAATCCATTATTTCATTGTTTACACTAACTTCAGCTTTTCCCTCATTGAGTATTCATTTTGATATATTTTTTTTCAAGCAGTGGTAGTAATATCACTGCTTTTTTTGTATAACACTTTAAAGAAAACAACAACAAATGGGAAAGTTTAACAAAAAGGATGAAGGTGTTAAACCTACGATCGTGAATCACATGGGAGAGAAGGCGTATAAGCCTAACGCAGAAGAAGAGTTGGTATCTACGGTAATGACTACCATGTTGTCTGATTCTTATTATGAGAAAGAAAAAGACAAGGTGAACAGGATTAAGGACCTTATGGATCAAGTAGATCCGTATTTCGCAGCACAAACAGCATTGTATGTCAGGAAAGAAGGAAAGCTTAGGTCAGTAACGCATCTTATGGCTTCTGTCCTTGCCAGCAAAGCATCGGGTAAGGAATGGGCTTCAAGGTTCTATAACAAGATCGTTATGCGTCCTGATGATATGAGCGAAATCCTTGGCTGTTATGCGGCTCTTAACGGCAAAAATCCAAAGAAGTTAAGAGGTATATCCAGTGCTATTAAGAAAGGATTTAAGACGGCTTTGGAAGGTCTTGATCCGTATCGGATTGATAAGTATAAGATGGACAGTAGGGTCATTACTATGGTTGACCTCGTAAACTTATTTCACCCCAAAGGCAATCAGGCTAACAAAACGGCTTTCCAGTACCTTATAGAAGGTAGGTCTTTGTCTGGATTATACGAAAGCAAGATTCTTGAAAAAGAAATGTCTAAAGCCGGACAGGATAAGAAAGACAATAAGGAAAAGAAAGAAGCTTTAGGTGACGCTATTCGGGACGTGGTTTCCAATGTAAAAGGTATGCCTATTTTTAATATGGTTCGTAACCTTGTAAACATAATCAAATACGCGCCTGATCAAATAGATGAAGTTTGTAGGCAGCTTACAATAGAAGAGAAGGTACTTAATTCTAAGATGCTTCCTTTCCGTTTTGCTTCAGCTTTCAAAGAGGTTGAAAATATAGGCACTGATAGTTCCGATAATGATATTGTATTTGAGTCGGATAAAAAACGTGCTAAATTAACAGCGCGTAACAAAGATAAGATTTTAGATGCGTTGGAGAAAGCCATAACCATCTCCTGCAAGAACCTGCCGGTATTGGAGGGGCGGTCGGCTATCCTGATTGACCACTCTGGCTCTGTACGTGGAGATATGGGAGGATCTTCTGAGGTGTCTGCCTTTAGCAAAACAAGTACGGCTGTCATTGGTAACTTGTTTGGCTGTATGATTGCTTCTGTGCTTCCTGACGTATTTATTGGTATGTTTGGTGACAAACTTATCAATTACGAATATGATAGAAGTAAAGGTGTTTTATGGAATAACAAAAAATCTTTTACTGCCGGAGGAGAATGCGGTGGTGCCACTGAAAACGGTCTTTTTGCATTCTTGGATAAGTGCGTTAAAGATAAGATCAAAGTAGATAACTTGTACGTTATTTCAGATATGCAGATAGGAGATGGCGAATCTATTGTATGGGAGAAAAGTTCCAATTATGAATATGGTAAATTCGCTGAACTTTTGAAAAAGTTCAAGAAAGTGAATCCAAATTGCAAAATCGTTTCTATTTCTATTCAAGGATATGGAAGTGAGATGTTTTACAGAGGATCTAATATCTTGAACATAGCTGGCTGGTCAGAATCTATCTTCGATGTTATTAACAGCAAGTTCTGCGGATATAAGAATATGATTGAGGAAATTAAGAAAATAAAAATATAATCATTGATTTTGCTTCAAATGTAATTTCCATAGTAAAAAAGTTTTAGCTTTAAAGGTATAGCCGAAGAAGTACGTGAGTATATCTTCGGCTTTTTTTATTTACCTTTGTAAAAAAACAGTTTGTTATGAAACAAGTATTATATAAAAATGATATATACCCCTATAATGTAAGGGTATTGCTTGGAGCAGATGAAGAGTATATAGTTAAGACGTTCGCCAACCTGGAAGTAGAAGATCAGAGCTGGGAGGGGTGGACTGATGATTATGGTGGCAGAACTATTTTCGTAGGAAACCGAACCAATCACAGGATGTTTCTTATTTCATTCGCTGTCTGATATGGATGTTAGAACCATAGGACACGAATGCCTGCACGGTCTTTCTATTTATTGTAAGTATCTTAATATGGATTACGGTTTTGAAGTCGGAGGAGATGAGCATGCCGCCTGTCTGATGGGATGGTTAGTTGATAAGGTTTGTGGTGCTTACCACAAATTTAAGAAGGAGGAAGAAAAAAATGGCAAAGAAGACTAAAAATTATGTAAGAGACAAACAACCAAAAACATTATGGAGTAAAATTGGTCCGTTTGTAAAACTTAGAGAATATCTGGCATCTAATATAACACCTGACGTGTATGCTAATGAAAGAGGATTAAAAACCAAAATAATGGAATTTTTTGGTCAAGATGTTCCGAAAGCCAATGTAGATGATTTTAGTCAGAATCTTTGGTTTAGATTCTTAAACCAACCAAATAATCTGAAAGAAGAAAATGGGATTGTCAGAATACCAGACAATATCAAATCCATTATATCTGACAGGATAAATGGTGGGTGGGAGAAAATGGCTAAAAAATATGGAAGGGAGCTTGATTCCTTAGATAATAAGATAATTGATGGAAAAGTTGCAGGCAAGGACGTATCTGATTTGGAGGAGTTAAGGGATGTAACAAGTAGGAAACTTGGAATGGTGGAAGAGGGAATAGATCTATTAAAAAAAGCCAGAACTGGAGAACATCAGGTATTTAACGAATACAATTTTATACCAGATGCTTACGGCGATTTAAATGATTTATCAGGCTTATCAAGTTTCACTATGTACCGTGATGATAGAGGTAGGATGGTCGTAAAAGATAAGTATGATTTTTATAGAAGCGATCAACCTCTTGGTGTCGGGATTGTTACTAAGATTCTTGATACAATAGGATACCCGTTTGATATTCTGGATTATGTAGAAGATAAGAATCCATATGAAGAGAATGATCCAAACAAGGTTTTGTTGAAATCCGCCATTGATTCCAAGAATGATCTGGATAAAAAAATGAAGATAAGATCTAAAAAACAAGGAGGGGATTCTTCTAAGCCGGAAATAGATTGGGATTTATTCAAATCCAAATATGAAAATATGAAGCGCGTGGGTAAGGGTACGCACCGCACTATGGACGTAGATGGAATGAATATGATCTATGATGCTTTATATGATAAAGGTTTCAATCAACGCCAGATAGAAGCCGTACTTGGAAATATTATTGAAGAATCTGGTGGTAATCCCTATGCCGTATCTGATTATGGAGGGTTTAAGGGACTTTTCCAAGAATCCGATAAAAGATATCCACCCAAAGAGTTTGAGAAAGATAAAGAGCGATTTAAGGGGGATAAGCGTGGATATATCAATTACATGATAGACAGATTTTATGATCATGTTCAAGATGATGGGATGTATAGTATAAAGGATACTAAATACAATAAAGCCATTCATGCAGTAAGCGAATTTATGTCAGAAGATCCAGATACGGATTATTCGTATCCACTTGTGTATGCTTTTGAAGCTCCATCAGATAAAGAAGGAACTTATAAAAATAGAAAAAGCGTATCAAATTTAATAAGCCAATCTTACGTTTCGAATAATGTTGATAAATTAGATGATGATGATAAAAAGGATGATAATATTATTAATGCCATTCTTGGTATAAAAAACGATCTTGAATTACAAGACCCGATTTCCACTACAAGAGGCGAAGCCTTTAAAGAAGCCAGGAAAAGAGGTCTTAAGGAATTTACATGGAATGGAAAGAGATACAATACCAACATCAAAAAAGAAGGTGGCGTAGTTGGCAAGCAGCGTGAAGCATATGAATACTTTACTAATAAGCGCGGCATGTCCAAGATACAGGCGCTTGCCATCATAGGTAACCTAATGGCTGAATCCGGTCTTAAAGATGACATATACGGAGACAACAGAACATCATACGGCATACAGCAATGGCATAATGAGCGCATGGATAAATTGTTCAAGCACGCCAAAAAGAAAGGTCATTCTACACCAACATTCAAAGACCAACTTGAGTTCTTAGCTGACGAATACGAAGGAAAGACCGGATATTCTAATTTCTTATACACAAGAAAAGGAAAAGAAGGACCAGGGTATTACAACTACAGCCGGCAGGACTTCATGAACGCCGATAACCTTAAAGATGCTGTAGTAGCTTGGAACCAGGGAGCAGGACGCCCTCATAAGAGTGTTATAAGAAATGATGACCGTTATAACTATGCTATGGAAGTTGCAAAAAATCTTGGTTTGGAAATTGAAGAAAATTCCGTATCTTCGTATGGTCAAATGGGATTCGGAGATGCTGCTGAAACAGCAGCATCGGTAACACTTCCAGAGGTAGAAGTGGCAGCCGCCCTCCCTAACCCGGAAGTCCCGTCCCAGGAGAGACAGTCCGAGGAAGAGAGATTCCGTACATGGACTGAAACGTATGGTAAGGACATCGTAAATCATTTACTGACGTTAGACGGGAAAAAGGATGGTGATGACAGTGATTACAGCATGATGTATAAACAGCATCAAAAAGAAAGCGAAGAGGATAAGAAAATGGCTTTGATTAATGCCGTGCTTCCCAATATACAACTTCGCATTAAAGGCGTCACCGATAATTAGAACAAGATTGTGTTTTTTCCTCATATTAATAAAGCGAAGCCGGATTTGAGACTCGTTATGCGGATACCGAAGGTTGAAGAACGATATCAAGATAATCCGGCTTTTTTTGTGCGATTTCGTGAAGGATGGAACTATCATCGCCTTGGTTTAACAGAACAGACCTATGTACCTCCACTGTCCTGACGGGCATGGGAGCCCGTCTCGCCTACCAGCCTGCCTAATTCTCCACTGGCTACCTAATATAACTATTAACGTCACTCCATCACCTATCTCCCTTCAGTCGATAGGTTCAGTCGTTTTTAAATATTATAAGTTCTTTCGCATCGTTCCCTTCGGTCACGATACTCAATCTTTTCACACAATTAGGCAAACAATACAATGACGGAAAAAGTAATTTGTCAATCCGTTCACTCACTTAACTCCCTTCGGTCATTAAGTTCATTCACTGTAAACAATTATATGAATAAATGGTAAAGTATATAAAATAATACAAATAATATAATGAGTAAGATCATTGAAAATGGTCTTAATATTAAGGAAAACGGAGACTATTTATAGGCGTAGTTTTAATTCAAGATTTGTTGTCCCACTCCTGACGGTCAGGCGGTTACGCTCAGAACCGTTTTCCCGTCTCTTATCCAAACCGTCATAAAATAAAAAACCTTGTATCCTATTTCTCTCAAACCGGATACAAGGCAGTGCATTTTCTTCTTTTTATGTAAAATCATATATTTGCACTAAACAACAAAAACAATATGGAGACAAAAATAACTGAAATAATGAATCCTCACAAGTTACACGACAAGCTCTTCAAGAAAGAGCAGGTCTCTCCGATAGAAGTTATATACAATAGCTTCAGCAACTTAGGGTACAATGTGGTACGCCGTCCAGCCGGTCAGTGTTTAGGCAATTTGAGATATTTTAATCTATTTTATGACAAACATACTCATCATTTCTATCAGAAAAACAGGAAGTTGAGATATTGTAGTAATTTTCTCATATCTGATTACTGGAAAGATAGAGTGCGATGTTTCATAGTTTGGAACTTTGGCTTTGGAAGATTCTTTCCGTACAATGACTTTATTGAGGCTATGGTTTACGACTATCTCCGATATGGGAGAAAGTCAGTTCCTTATCTTAAAAGCGTGCAAGAGGCTGAAGAAAAGTGCGTAAGGTTCTATATCCGGTCTCAGATAGATATGCTCCGTAAGGAAGGATATGCTGCATATCGGGCTAAGTTTAAGGAAGAACGTCCTCAGTATTTCATCGGAGACGATAGGACGGTGTTTAGATGCCTTGACAGCTCTTTGAAAAGAGAAGAGAAGATTGCTGCATGCGTAGCCCACAAAAGGGCTTTAAAAGAAGGGATAATGACTTCCTTCATCAACCACCTTAAGAAACATCCTACCACTTTATATTCGTGGTTCTCGTCAGAGGTGGACAGTCAAGGAAAGAATAGGCTCTGTCTATCTGAAAAGGCTGTTTCGTATTTGAATAAGAGACTGGTTCGCAATGGGTTAAAGTCTCTTTCTGCATCATATCTTTTTAGAACGTTTAGAAAAATGGTTAAGACCTTGTTCGGTTTCAATGTCAGGTCGTTCTTGAATAGCTGTCTGATGTCTGTTTCAACAGAAGAGGTTTTAACCAAATCTATGAAGAAAATAGTTTCCAAGACAGTGCTGTTTTTGTACAAGAGAGCGCTTAAGAACTATCGCCGGGCATGTGGTCTTAGGTACGACCCTGATTCGGGCGGTTTGTCTGCCGTACATGATTGATTTTTAAACGTATCCCATAACGTTGGATTTTCTCGTTCGTTTCTCTTATCTTTGTGAAAAAAGATAGTATGAAATTACGAATCATAAAAAATCGTCCGATATTCGCTCCTGGCGGTAGTGTTCAGGATAAGAAACAGGATATTAATGTATCCTCTACTCAGCCTATTCTTGATTATGGAACGCCTGTTAATAAATGGGGTGAATCTGATATTCAGAATATATATATGCCTTCTGATGTGACTTTAGAAACAGAGGAGGGGGAGATAAATCCATTTAGTAGTATGCCTACATCCGATCCGTTTTTTGAAAACAATGATGCAGGATATGCAGGATATCTCGCTGATAATAGGGGTATGGTTAAAAACGTAGAGAAATCAGTCGTTGATAATGCAATGAATGTAGGTGGTGTTGATGCTGATTCCTCTAAAGAAAAACGTTCCCAAGATGGTAATCCTCTTGATCCTATGACTACCCCATATTATTCACCCGATCTAACCGGCAGAGCTCAAATGTTCGGTACAAGTCTTGGCCGGATAAGAGCCGGTAATAAGGTCGGTGCTAATGTGGCTCAAGCTGCCTTGTCTGGTGTTAGTTTAGGATTAGGTCTTACCCGTAATATCATGGGAGCTTCATCTGCTGCGTATGCAGCCAGCAGAGACGAGCAGGCAGCGAGGGAAAAACTTGCCAAGGAGCGTCGTCAGCAATTCATCAAGTGGGAACGTGAAGGTGGTGGCGTGAATTTAGGTAACGGTCAGAAGATGGATACGTCTGATATGACCGGCGAATATATTTATCCTCTTCCCAAGTCTATGGAAGATGCTGCGAATGTAGAGATAGAAAAAGGCGAGTACGTGCTGACTCCTGACTCCGTAGGGCCTATGGAAGCCAAAGGGAACAGACATGAAAATGGTGGCACTCCGGTTGATTTGCCAGAGGCTTATATTGTTTCCGATTATCGTAAGATAGATGATGAGTTTGCCTCTTACGTTAGAGAAAATTATGGTATTAAGGCAACGTCAAAAGATACGTATGCTACACTCCTTGATCGATATAAGAAGAAGATTGGTTTATCTGATAAGTACGAAGATCAGGAGCGTGTATATAAGAGATTAGAGAAAAATGAAGATGTAAAAGACAAAAACACATCTAATCTTAATGCTTCTATTCTTTCCAAGTACGTCAATGAAAACCAGAAAGAGATAGACGAGCTTGAAGCACAATTTCGTTCTTTCGCTGAAATCGTTTATGGCAAACAGGAAGAATCTAAGCGTAACGAGAAGATGGATGCTTTTTTCAGGGATGGCGGGGTTGTTGATCTGAATCAGGTAAAGAAACAAGCTAAGGCTTTTAATATTGCAGAATCAGATGCTAAGAACTGGATATATGACGAGTATGTTAAGCAAACCAGGAAAATGGCTGAAGGTGGACCTACTCAGAAGGAGCTGGAGGAACTTAGAAAGAATGCTATCGGCTACAATAAGCTTATCAATCAGTTATTTGGACGAACTCTTAATATGACTGTATCTGATGTTAGTGGTCGTGAGCAGATTCTTAATCCTGATTCCAGTGTCAATGCCAACCAGAATCTCCAACATAGAAGCAATTTAGGATACGGCAGGGTAAATGATAAGGCGGTATCTAATTTGCTCGACATAAACCGATGGGCTAACAAGTACAATACGGATGGTGATTTTGATACAGAAGGTTTCCAGAAAGGATACAACAGGCAATTAAATGCATTGTGGGCGTTAGCTGATGTAGGTGCTATCACGAATGCTGATGCAGCCAAGAAATTCAGAGATGAGTACGGATTCTGGGGCCAGGATGCCGGAAGCTACGGAGGTAATCAGGCTTATAATTCATTTGCCGTAGATGATAAGTTTGGTCAGACAACAGCCACCCGTTCTTATTATGGATTGGACGTTGTTTCGGCAGAGCAAAAAAGATTGTTAAACGAAAAAGGGATAAAGAATTATGTTGACTTATTTGGTGATAAATCTGATGCCGCTAAGAAGATTCTGGGCTCCGATTATAATAAGTTTGTTGCTTTAAGAGATAGTGGGTTAATGCCGGAAATAGACTTCGTTCTTGAGTCTGTTAAACCAGAAATGAAGCCTATTGAGGCCGGTCCCATAGCACCAGACCTTACACCGCCTAAGATTGGATCTCCTGGAAGGATAGAGGTAAAACCGAAAGCAAGTACGCCTGCGACTGCAACCGACACCGATACAGAGGAGGTGGTTGAAGACAACGGACCTAAAGGACAGGGCAGACCGGCGGCGTTCGGTCCTATCTTCCCGGAAATGCTAAGAACCCTTGACACTGGCTTGGAGATAGAAGGCCTGGAAAGACATCAGGCTCCGAGAATAGACCCGGTTCTTCAATCTGCTGATCAGTATATCAACGAGCTCAACCGTGCGACATCGGCTCAGTTGGACGCAGTAGGTGACGTGCCCGACTCCCAGCGCTCCGCTATTCTGGCTAATATGAACGCCATAGCTGGAAGCAATATAGCCAAGTACATTAACGAAGTAAATTTCAATAACGCAAGGCAAATAAACGAAGCTGATAGATTCAATGAAATGGCTTATGTTCAAACAGATGATAAGAACATAGCGGAAAGGCAACGTTATGAATCCGGATTGTTGAAGGCTATGGCTATAAGGGATGAAAATCTTGCTCGTTATTATGATAGTATAAACAGCGAGATACAGAATAAGTTCAATGTTCGTACATCGTTGAATACCATAGCTTCCATAGCTCCAAATATGAGAATGCTTCCAAGTGGTCAAATTATTTACGTTCAAGGTAATCAGGATGTGATGAATATGGGTGATTATTCCACACCTTACTTGAGAAGTTTAAATGAAGAAGATGATGAAATTAAAAGAAGAAGGAGGACCAAATAGTGGCTTCACAGTATAGTATTTTAAGGCAATATGCCCCGTATGTTAGTCCTTACAACATAGATCTTGTTAAGGACGTCATGATGTACAAACAGCAGAAGGTTGATGCTGCTCGTGAAAAGATCTATACCCAGGTAGATTATCTTATGGGTCAAGAGATAGATAAGCCTGAAGCCCGCGCTTATATGGAAGATAAGATGTCAGGTGTGATTGCTAACATCAATCAAAAATTCAAAGGCGTGGATCTTTCTTCTGATGGTGTTACGAGAGCCATACAAGGAGAGATAAGTTCGGTGTTAGATGATACGGTCATTAACGCGATTGCCGGCACAAAAGAAGGCAAGAGGGTTATGAAGGAAATAGAATCTATAAAACAGAATCATCCTGAACTTTATTCTCCTATTAATGAATGGCATGCTTTGGACCCTTATTACAAATGGAGGTCAGATGGTAAAGCAGGATCAAGGTTGGGAGGTCTTCATTATTCTCCTTATGTCGATTATACTAAGGAGATAAATAAGCTGGTCAGTGATTTTAGGAAAAACAACGAAGGCAAGAAGATTCAGACAACAGAATATGATGTTAAAGGTAATCCTACTGGTGGAATCATAGAAGTCAACGTAGATGAGCTTACTGATTCCCAGATAAGGAATTTTGTGTCTGCTAACTTATCTGAAAACATGAGGAATCAGATGAGAATAGAAGCATCATACATGGCAGCTACCAATCCGGTGTTCAGTAATCCGGATTTGGTTAGTCAATACATTGGGTCTTATGTCGAAAGATACGATAGGCACATAGGAGCATTGGAAGCAAAAAAGAAATCAGTAGGGGATAATAAGGATATTATTGATCGTATTGACAGTCAGATACAGGAAGCTAAAAATCAGAAAGCAGAAGCCAAGAGGGAGGCAGATATGATAATAGCTTCATCAGATCCGGTAGCGGCTGCTAATTTTGTTGTTACCAATAATCTTTTCGATAAGATGACTGATGCATGGAGATACGACAATACAAGTTTTGAAAGGAAGAAAGATGATCTTTATTTTGCAAGGTTGGCAGAGGATAGGGCTCAGCAAAAGTTTTTGACTGACAATGCTAAGTCTATGGTTGAAATATCGTTGGCAAAAGAGCAACTTGCTCAGGCTAAGATTGAAACCGAATACATGCGTACTTACGGTTCCAAGATGGGCACTGAAAGCTCATCCGGAGGCACAAGAGGAGCAGGCGGTGTAGGAGTGCCGATGGCTCCTATGGACGGGCCTACGGCTATCAATTCTGGAACGGGTAAGATAGGATCTGTTAATTTGGCTAATATCCCTTATGAACAACTCACATCTTCTTCCACAGAGCGTAGAGCAAATTTATTGAAACTATATAATTCATTATCTCCTACAGACAGAAGCAATATCGTTGCAGCATCATACGAAGAAGAAAAGACTGACCCAGGATTGTATGCTAATATGACTCCCGAAGAACGAGTGTATTCGTATTTAAAAAATAATGGAGGTCAGAAAAACGGATATTTCGGACAAGGCAATAACAGATTATCTGAAGCTTATGATGCTTTACTTCTTTCTGATTCTAAGGCAAATGGAGCTACAAAAGCTATAAATGACATAACTGATTATCAAATAGATAATATAGTTACTGAAAAAAATAAGGATATTATCAGGAAAGTTCGTAATGCTAAGTTTATGAAAGGAAATTCTTTTATGAATCTTACCAATACAGATGATAAGGCTGGAGCCTTCCTGCTCGCCACAGCCATAACAACTGGTGTATCTGATGCCGTAGGGTTCAGAGAATACATGATGGATCCTTCAAGAGGAATAGATATTCTTAGTGCTATATCTCCGTCATTAGGAGCTAAGGTGAGTTCCGGCAAGTTGGGGAAAAACATATCTGATGCTATTACAAGCGAGAATAATGGTTCTTCTACTGGTACGTTGGCTCTTATTAATGGAATGAAGAAACTGAATGGCGATCCTGATTTTAATATATCTGATTATATGACCATAGATAAGGACGGTGAT
>OGPL01002632.1_pt1 | contig 12807 bp, 14 predicted proteins | sample 1552901 | NCBI WGS metagenome assembly OGPL01 (sample SAMEA2580244, study PRJEB22360) | human gut metagenome | biome: human gut; feature: human-associated habitat; material: faeces | place: Denmark | collected 2008/2010 | reverse complement strand
CTGAGTTTTAATCTAAGGGTTTACATTCAGTTACAGTTTTTAGATAAATTTCGGGGTTTCCGTTCAAAACAAGGTCTGCATATCCAATCGGGTCATTGTAGATCAGATAATCCAGTTCTGACCGCTGATACATATTGTCGGCAACCTCGTTTTCCACCGCAATCGTATCAATGGCAATCTTGCTGCCATCAAAAAATTTCAATTCCACACAAGCGGTATCCATGTTAAACTCACCTCACAAGAAATCAATCTATCCATAAGAAACCTCCATTTTGCAGGATGTTAGATCATCCCAAAATATTTGAATGCTTCTCGGATCGCTTTCTCTTTTTCCGGTGGGCACTGTGGCTGTCTGGAATCCTCGGACTTCGGCAAATTGTAATTCTTGCCAACTTCAATCCCACATTTCCTCTTAATCTGTGAGATATAAAGATTGGATACCTTTAACCCGCTATGCTCCAGCACATAGTCTTTGATCTGGGTGTAGGTTGCCCCATCCTGAAATTCGGACATATCCATATCTTCCAAAGAGAACTCAACCCGAATCTTTTTCGAGTCGACCTCGCCCTTGGAAAGCAAGACAACCGTCTCAACTTGCTGTTCATTAGTTCTGACAAATAATGCTCCGCTTTCACCATCGTAGGTAACAGGGAAGGTGAAATGGATCGTCTTTATCAGATGCTTGTCATCCCGCTTTTCCGGATACAGCTCTATAAACGAAACCATAGCCTGCAACAATGCCTTTTTATCCTCCGGCGACATGACATCGTAGTACTTGCTGAAGCCTTCCAGCATTTCAAAGATGGATTTCTTCGTCATGGCAGATTTTTCAACCATAGTGATTTCCTGATTTACTTCATCATGTCTTGTCTGTGCATCCTCGATCTTTTCATACAGGTCATCCAGAATGCGGTTTAAACTGTCTACCTTATTTTGATAGTGCCTGTCCGCAATGTCAAGCTCCGTCAGTCTCTTTTCAGTCTGGAGCAGATTGCCGTTATATTTCGTGATTTCATTTTGAATGGCTGCCCGCTTCTTCCGCAGAGAATTTACATCTGTCTGAATATCAATCTTTTGAGAAATAAGCTCTACAAACTCCGGGATTGTCACCATGGAGGATATAACCTCTTTCACCTCGGTTTCCAGTTTGGTGCCGCTGTAATACTTGTTGGCAAGAGAACAGTTGATCCCGTTTCTATCTCTTCCGGATATGCACCGATAGGAAATATATCTCGGATAATAACCTTCCTTTCCGTTTTTCTTTTTTCTTGGCGGCGCAGTATAACCAAAGATGTTTTTTCCGCAGTCTGGACATCTGATCAGGCCGGTCAGTGGATAAACGGTCGTACTGTCACTTCGGGTTTTTCGATGGGCAACATTCTTTTTCAGCCGCTCTGCTGCTTTTGCAAAAGTCTCCTTGCTGACAATCGGTTCATGCACGCCATCCACAAGGATAATCTTGCTTTCATCGTCTTGCTTCACGACCTTCGTTTCGTTGTTCTTTCCCTCAACCTTTACCGTATGGCGGCGACCGTAGGAAATCATGCCTGCATAAACCGGATTACTGAGAATGATACGAACGGTTCTGTCTGTAAAGCCAGAGATTTTTACATTTCCGCGCTGCTCACGCTGGATGTTTTCATCATTAAGTTTCTTTGCAATGTAGCTGATGCTCTGCCCTTCCTCTGTGTAGAGCCGGAAAATTTCCTTGACCGTTTCCGCTTCTTTCTGATATATCATTAGTTTTTTATCCTTCAAAGAATATCCAAACGGGGCCTGCGCTCCGTTCCAGAGACCGTTTCTGGCTTTTTGCTGTCTACCGGCAAGCGTCTGTTCATGAATGTTCTCAAGCTCGACTTCCGCGACAGCTCCCATAATATTTGCAATCATCTTGCCGGTAACGGTTGAAGTGTCGATCCCGTCCTTGATCCCCAAAAGACCAATTCCATAGCTTGAAAGCTCCTGAAGGTACTTTGCGGTGTCACTGGTATTTCTGGCAAAACGGGAAAGCTTAAAAACAAGAACATAACGAATGTTGTCCTTCTTGCTCCGAATATCCTCCATCATCTGCGTAAAGGCAGGACGATGCTCGGCATTCTTTCCGGATTTACCTTCATCCGTATATTTCCCGACAATATTGATCTTGCGTGCTTCCGCAAAAGCTCTAATTTCTGCTTCCTGTGCCTCAAGAGAAAAACCGTCCACCTGTATCAAAGTTGAAACACGTGTATATATGTATGCATTTTCCATGGACGGTACCTCCTTCATTCTGTTTTGTCAGTAATAAACATCTACTTCAAACAGTATAAACGATGACAGAAAACTTTTCAATAGCCGCAGTAAAAAAAGAAGAGGGCTGGATGCCCCTTCTTGCATCCAGCCCTCTTGGTCTTCTTCTGTTTCCATAGATTTATACTTCATCAGCAGTTCGGCGATCATCGTAGAACAACGAATGAAGTTTTCGTCTCTCATCAATTCATTGTTCATAAGCTATCCTCAACGTTCGTTTTGCAATCCTGTTGTTTTTCTCCTATAAGCAGCTACAATTTCCGGTGGTATGTTGTCTATCAGAGCATGAAGCTCACAAAGCTCCTGCTCCGTTTTTCCGTATTTCAGTCTGTCCGCAATCTTTTCCTTGCTGGCATCTTTTGCTGTTTGTAATTCCGCTTCCAGTGCGCTGTTCTCATCAGAAAGCGCTTTGTACGCCTTATCATACTTTCTGAGCTTCGTCCGCAGAGCTTCTGTTGCCGGAACATATTTGTCCAACAATGCCTCCAGTTCTTCCATTTTCGATTTTTTATTAAGAAGATTGGTATCTGTCATCAGTTTCAGTATCTGCTCCTTCATCCGGTTCAGATGGACAGCCTCCTTGAATACCCGCGGTGGGATATGGTCGCGTCCGGTTTCACCGGCACTCTCGCCGCGCTCCAGATCGGGGTATTTTTTGACCATGTGCTCCCAGAACCTGTCCTGCCACTGCGTCAGCTTCTTCTTGTTGCCGACGATTTCCTTGGCGGAGAGCCGCTTGTCCGCTGTCAGCGGGACAAAGCAAAGGTGCATATGGGGCGTTTTCTCGTCCATATGCACCACGGCGGATATAATGGTTTTGGGATCCTGGTGTTCCCGGATAAAATCCAGCGCCTCCTGAAAATAGGCCTTGATTTCGCCCTTTTTCTTGCCCTTAAAGAACTCCGGGCTGGCAGTCACCAGCGCCTCCACCACGCGCACGCTGTCCGACCGCGTGCGACAGCCTGCCTCCGCGATCTGCTTTTCCGCTTCGGCGCGGTATTTGCGCTGCGGCGTCACCAGATGAAAGTTCAGGTGGCTGCGGGACGTGTCCACGTCGGGATTGCTGGCGTATTTCTCCTTGCTGCGCTCGTTGTGGGACTCGATGTGCCCGATCTCCGGCCCCTTGTACTTGGCAAAGCGGAGAATGGCGTACTGTGCTTTCATCGGCGCGCCCCTCGCTTTACCCACACGATGTCACAGTCCAGCACGTCGGCCAGCTCCACGACCTCCTTGTAGCGGATGCTCTCCCGCTGCAATTTTGCGGACAGATTGGAGACGCTGTCCGACCAGCCATATTCATCATGCAACAGATCAACAACCTCCTGCATCGTAAAACCGGCACGAATGATCTGCGCCTTGATCTCATTGCGTACACTCATATTCAGATCCCCTCCAAAATTCAAATAATGACAAAGCGAAGCAGGTACGCCCTCCGGCGTATCCACTTCGCTGCCTCGTGAAAAATTCTGTTGCCATCAAATCCGCTCAGAATCGCCGTTATGATGTCCTGTTCACAGGTGACACCTATCGACTTTTCTGTTCCGTGTGGCTTTGCTCTAAACCGTGTGATTTCTCATATTTCCGCGCATCTGCTTTGCTATTCCGAGAAGCGCGATTCCGTAAAACCATTTCAGCCATCAGTCAAATAATTTACGGATTTCACTTAGCTTGATTTCGTGCCCAAAAATATAGGCTGTATCGGTCAGAGTTTTTCATATGGTGGTATTTCAGGAAAAACAAAACGTACATACGTACACGGCGCAGTTGCAGAAGAATCATCGCCAGTCCTCCTGTACGTACGTATGCTCTGAAACATCAGAAAACCCGTTTATATTAGGTCTGGCAATCGCTTCAATACCGAAGAAGCCCCATACACGCCGTCCGGCAGCATTGGTGATCTTATTGCAGTATTCCAGATTGTACTTGCTTTGGTTCGCAATCACACTCTCACTGAAACTACGGCGCTTTAGAGGTGTCAGATTATTTTCCTCACACCACATCCGGTAAATTTCGTACAAGTCTTTAGAGCTGATGGTGCAGTCCGCCTTCAGCCGGATATAGCCCTCGGATTCCAGAAAATCAAAGACATTGTTATTATCTCGCTTCACTGCCTCCCGGTTATCCCGTGTGCGCTGGCTTTCCGTGAATTTGAAGTTGTTAGCGGCAAGCCGCTGCAAGCCCTCAAACGCCCACAGGAAGATGCCCTCGACCTCTGCTTTCATCTTTTCGGCAAGGTCAGGATCATCTACCCGTCCCGCAGGCTTTTCCTTGGTGGTCAGAACAAGCTGTCGGCGGTAAAATCCGTCGCTTCGGTCATAGAGTGCTTGCAGATCGCCGTTGGAGAACGCCAGCAGGCGGGCAAACATCCAGCCTTGATAGCTCTGCTTGCCCTTGCGTTCCAGATCAATCTTACCTTGGGCGGTCACGATGGACTTGACATAGTTGGTCTGTCGCAGTGCTTCCATCCGCATATCATCATCCACGCACAGCAGAATGTGTTCCAGGTCGGCGCGGGCAAAGCGGTTTTCAGAAATTTTGCCGATGCTGCCATCCTTCATGTTGCTGCCGAGAAGCGCAACCAGCACAGCACCGATCTGTGATTTTCCTTCACCACCGTTTCCCTTAATCACCATCATGCGTTGCCCCTTATTGCTGGGAATCAGGCAATAGCCAATAAACTCCTGTAAGGTTGGAATGTCCTCTGTATAGAGAAGCTCATCCAGAAAAGAAAGCCACCGGACGGGAGCCGGTGCGTCAGGGCGGTATGCCACCGGCAGTCTGCTCCGCACAATGTTCGGTCTGCCCTCGGTAAAGCTGCCGTCCAGCTTCAAAGTACCGTTTGCCAGATGGATTCTATCTGCTTCCGGTGCAAAGTCCTCCACATGAGCCGCCAGCTTCATCACTTCCAGAATGTTGGTGATTTTGCGGGGGATATTGTTCACGGCGCAGCATTTCAGTTTCTCATAGATTTCGCCACGAAGCGGCAGATCGTCGGTCACCCTGCCATCCGGCGTGAAGAAAGCGCCATTGGCAAAGATGATTTTCCTGCTGCTCAGAAATTCATCACAGAACAGCGCCTCATTGATATTTGTGCCATCAAACCATATGGGCGCGTCTAAATTAGCCGATTTCCGTTTCGTCACGGGCATCCACCTCCTTTTCTGTCCGTTTCAGGCGTTCTTCCAGCCGGTCAATCATGCCGTCCTTTTGAAGCATATCCACGGTTTTCACGCGAACCTCCAACTCCGCAAAGGTTAAAATATCTGTCAGATCCTCGATATAATCGAGCATCTGGCAGGCTTCCACAAAGTGGTCATCAAGAGTATCATCCGGCGTTTTGGGCGCGTATTGCACCTTCCAATGCGCCAAAAGATGCAGATAATCGCACAATATCCGCTGACAATGCAGCGTCTCATTCTGGAACGCCTTTGCCAGCGGATATTTCGGTTTCCGCAGCGCTGCCGCAGCCGGGGGCTTGTCCGGGTCAATCCCAAAGTCATACGCCAGCTTTTTCGCTGCGTCATAGCTGCTCAGGTTGAACAGCTTTACCACAAGGTCGATCACATCGCCGTGGGCTCCGCACCCGAAGCAATAGAAGTAATCCTCATTCAGCTTCATACTGGGTGTACGGTCGGCGTGGAAGGGGCAGCAGACCATGTTGCCACGATTTACTTCCAATCCGTAGTATTCGGCAGCCTCTTTCACGGAAACTGCCATCTTGATTTGTGTAAATAAATCCATACCTGTTTCCTCCTGTAAAATAATTGAACTTCGCCGTTCTACCCGATGCCGTTCCTGCCCGAGTCCTTACCCTGGCGTTGTCCCTTCCTTGGTACGCTGAATGCGATACTTCTCCGGAAGCATATCCTCATCGGACGATCATGAAATTTTCAAGGTGCTGTGTGGTTTACGTCTAAATTTTAGTAAGAAAACAGTCCCTTTCCCGTATATCCAAGAGGTAGGAAAAGTCGGATGAAAGTAGGATTTTTCCACGCTTTGAGACAAAAACGGAAAAGCATGATATAATACAGAAAAATGGAAAAGGAGACTGCTGTATGCAAGTCAAGCTGACAATCGGAGAGCGGTTGAAAGATTTACGAGTAGAGCGAAAGCTGACGTTGGAGCAGCTTGCCGCCGAGGTGGGTATCTCAAAATCCGCACTCGGCAAATATGAATCGGATAACGGCAAGGACATCAGCCCGTACAGCATTTTGGTGCTGGCTGACTATTACGGTGTTTCCTGCGACTATCTGATGGGGCGGACGGAAACAAAAAATCACCCAAACACAGCTCTGCATGAGCTGCATTTGGGTGATGCTTCGATTGATGTATTAAGAACAGGCAAGTTCAACCACCGGCTGCTGTCGGAGCTGATCTGCCACAAGGATTTCCAGCGGTTCATGCTGGACGCTGAGATTTACGTTGACCGGATCGCGGATATGCGGGTCAACGATATGAATGCCGTGCTGGAAGCTGTCCGGCAGATGGCATTGATGAAAAATGGCGGCGAAGAAAATGACCTGCATCTGCGGACATTAGAAGTGGCGCAGATTCGGGAAGATGAATATTTCGGAAGCCTGATTGCGGATGATCTGAAAGGTATCCTTCGTGACATTCGGAGTGAACACCGCCCCGACACCATGACGGCGGATGAAATCTCCCTTGCAGCAACTATGCAGGATCAGTTACAGGATGCGATGAACTTTGAGGGAAGCTCCGAGGAAAAGAAAGCGAAAGCATTGCTTTCCATATTGGGGATTGATTACGATGCCATCACAATGGAACAATTTGTCAACTTGATCGAGGTACTAAAGCTGTCCAAGCACCTGAAAACTCCCATCAGCCAGCGTGGGAAAACGACCATGACCCACGGCAAGGGAAAGCGGAAGAAACGCTGAAACAAAGGCAGCGCTGTGGTGGGACGAAGGCTTTTATATACCTCTGCTTCCTTTTCCGGACAGGCGGATTTTGTTTCTCAAAAATCCTGCATTTGTGCCGCAACTCACGTCACAAAACCCGCCTGTCCTACTGCCGCGAAAAAGCGTTTGCCGCCACACTCTGCCCCATTGCTGAGTACGCCGTCAACCCCTTTCCCGCGTCAGCCGGAAGCAAAGGTATAACACACTAGACTTTCCTGCGGAAAATCGTGTGCCAACAGGGATGCTCGCACCCCTATTGGAAACCCAGCGTCAAAGGGATGTTCCCTTTGAAATCCCTCATTTTCTTCGCAGGCGCATATGCAAACTGCAAAAGCAACAGCTTGAAAATAAAAAAACGCTGCAATCTTCGCCATATAATTGGGCGAAAATTGCAGCGTTTTATCACACTCAATGTAAATAAAAAGTGGGCAGCCTTTTCAACAGCATTGATATAAGATATCCAATCAGCACGAACATCACCATTACGGAGAGATAGTCGATCAGAAAGATGAGCACCGGCTCGGTATAATCGTAGAATATGAAGTGGCTTCTGAGCAGCAGATACAAACTAACGCCTCTGCGTCGGAAAGCGAACGCGCCATATACTGCCCAGAGCCAGCCGATCAGTCGCAGGCTCCACGTCCGCAAAGGCGAGGGCTGCAAGTGCTTGCGCGCCATCGCCAGCATCATGCTCCAGTGAAATCCCAGATGCAGGCTCATACAGACGAAGCCCCAGTAGGCGCAGAGGATATGCACCTGCTGTGCAAGCTCATAGCCGCCGTGCTTTGGAAAAAACGCAAATACATAACGGGACAGCACAACGCCGCTAATCATTGAACCGGACATAGAAAGAAAGATGATTCCGACCAACGCCGTCTGAACCATGCGGATGGGCGTGTATTTGCCCTTTCCGACTGCCAACAGCCACTTTCGGTTGAGTATATGGTGTGCCACGAACAGAGCGAACATTCCCATACCGATCCACTCGTGGGCTGCCTCGCCCACAAGACCGTAGGCCATCAGAAGCAGCATGGACACCGACATGGCCGCATCTACGGCGATTTTTATTTTGAGAGTTGGTTTCATGTCCTCATCCTTTGCTGTGAGAGATCACCCAGTTCAAATTGTCTGGTTCATCAAAGACCACATTAGCTCCACCGTGGTAGTTATAAATGCCCTTTTCGTTGAAGAAGGCATTATTGGGCGTTTCAATACGAAGAACCTGGTCGATGTCGGCATCGCTCCAACCGGCATTTTCATAGGCATCGTGGAGATTTTCGTAAGCCGAGCGGGCCTTGGCGCTGCCGTAATACTCGTCACCGTCGGCCATGTAGATATAAATCGCCACGCTATTCTCCGCAATGGGTGCATAGCTGCCATCCCACTGAGAAGCGCCGTGGAGATAGGCGGCGTACAGGTCGGGCCGCATGGCTACCGCACGGGACATGGTCTCGCCGCCTGCGGAATACCCGGCGGCATAGACCCGGCTGGTATCCACGGCAAAACGATTGATAAAGTATTCCGTTAGTTCAATGGCCTGCCGGGCGGATTTTTCACCCCAGTCAGTGAGCTGTGCAGAAACCACGACCATCTCGGTGTCCAGCCTTGTCCATGCGGTAAAGCCACTCCAATTCAGATTGCTGCCGGAAGAATCTTCACCGAACCACATCATGTTATAGCCTGGCATAACGACCATCATCGGAAACTTGCGGCTGCCATCGTAACTGTCTGGCAAATAATAGCTGTAATGGATGTCACCGTCCGCGCCGGAGAAGATTTGCTCTGCAAACAGGCCAGTCTGAACCGGCTCCGATGTGACAGCCGATGCTGTGCTTTCCAACGGTTCTTCCGTCAGTTCGGCACTCGGTGCAGGCGTTGTCTCCGGCTGGGTCGGCACTGCTGTACCGGCTCCGCACCCCGCGAGAGTCAGTATCAACACAAGAGTCACCGAAAGCGAAAAAAATCGATTCACTTCTGCTCGTCCACCGGCGGAACCATTTCCGCGTACTTTTTGAGCATTTCCGGGGTGCTGGTGTAGTAGCGCACGTTCTTGTTGAGGGCAGCGACCTGCGCCATTTCGTCCTCTGTCAGAGCAAAGTCGAACAGGTCAAAGTTGGACTTGATATGGTCGGGGTTCTTGGATCCGGGGATGACGATGTTGCCGCTCTGGATGTGCCAGCGGAGAATGATCTGAGGCGCAGACTTACCGTACTTCTTGCCAAGCTGAGCAAACAGCGGCTCCTGAAGCAGTGCCTTGTCGCCGTGGCCCAGCGGATACCACGCCTGCGGCACAATGCCGTTCTCCTTCAGAAAGGCTTTCAGCTCCGGCTCCTGATGGTAGGGGTGCAGCTCTGTCTGCAAGACAGCGGGCTTCACTTCGCAGATAGAAAGAATCTCCTCGATCTGCTCCTTTTTGAAGTTGGACAGGCCAATGGCACGCACCTTGCCCTCCTTGTACGCCTTTTCCATCTGGCGGTAGCCCGCCACATAGTTGCCTGCGGGCTGGTGGATCAGCAGCAGGTCGATGTAGGGAGTATCCAGACGGGCAAGAGTCTTGTCCACTGCGTCGGGCTGCTCATAGAAGCTGGGCCACAGCTTGGTTTCCAAGAAAATCTCCTCCCGCTGCAAGCCGGACTTCTTCATGGCGCGGCCAACGGCCTTTTCGTTTACATAGGCGTTGGCGGTGTCGATCAAGCGGTAGCCGTTCTGCAAGGCGCTGACGCAGGAGGCCTCCGCCTCGTCCGGGGTCAGAAGAAATGTGCCGATACCGGCCATGGGCATTTTCACGCCGTTATTGAGATTTGCATATTCCATAAAACAACATCCTTTCTAAAAATTATTTGCTTACGATTTTGCTGCCGCCGAACACCTCTGACATCTCCATGTCGTTCAGCGCCTCGTCGATGACGCTGACTTCTTCGGCGGACAGCATAACATCTGCCGCGCCGGCGTTTTCAAGCAGGCGGCTCAACCGGCGTGTGCCGGGAATAGGTACGAGGTACGGCTTCTTGCACAGCATCCATGCCAGTGAGATTTGTGCTGGCGTGGCATTGTTCTGCCCTGCCAGCTTTTGAAGCAAAGTAAGAAGATCGTGGTTGCGGTCAATATTCTCCGGCTGGAACTGAGGCATGACGCTGCGGTAGTCTGTCCCGGCGTCAAACCGTGAGCTCTTATCATACTTGCCGGAGAGGAAACCGTTAGCCAGCGGCGAGAACGCCACATAGCCGATGTGCAGTTCTTCCAACACAGGAAACAGATCTTCATGCCAACGTGCCATCATAGAATAGCGGTTCTGGATGGCTGTCACCGGGCAGACCGCATGGGCGCGGCGGATGGTGTCCTCCGTGGCTTCGGACAGCCCCCAGTGGGTGATCTTGCCCTCGCGGATGAGGTCGGCCATTACGCCCGCCACTTCCTCAATGGGGATCTTCGGGTCCAGCCGGTGCTGGTAATACAGGTCAATGTGGTCGGTGCCCAGCCGTTTCAGAGACGCTTCCACCGATGCACGGATGACCTCCGGACGGGAATCCGGTACCAGCGGCTTATTGGTGGCGGTGCTGCTCATGTCAAAGTGAATGCCAAACTTGGTGGCAAGCACGATTTTGTCCCGATAGGGCTTCAGCGCCGCCCCCACCAGTTCCTCATTGTCATGTGGGTGCTCCGGTGTACCATAGACCTCCGCAGTATCAAAGAAGGTATAGCCCAGATCCACTGCCTGTGCCAGCAGCTCCGTCATTTCCTTTTTGTCGGCCGGTGCACCATAGGCGTGACTCATGCCCATACATCCAAGGCCAACAGCGGAAACGGTCAAATCACTCCCCAAAGTACGGTACTGCATTTTACACTTCCTTGTTTAGCTGGACAGCCTCGGCTTTGTTGGTCACCATGCCGCCATAGGCCATGCCGTAGAGCGCGGCGAAGCGCTTCATGGTGTACTCGCCCGCCTCCAGCATCCATTTTTCAGGGGCAGCGCCCTGAAATACAAAGTACAGCCTGCGGCCGGACAGCGAACCGTTTTCCACCTTACCATAGAACCGGTCCAGCACATTGCGGACGCTGCCGCAGATATTGTGCCAGTAGACAGGAGAGCCGATGACGATGGTATCCGCCTGCTTCATGGCGTTGATAACAGCATCCAGTCCGTCACCGGGGAGGTTCTGGCCGTAAGCGCCGATGGTGTAGTCAGTCAGATTCAGGGTTTCATATTCTTTGCCTTTCAGCAGCTCCGCTGCCAGCGCGGCGGTGTTGCCGTTCTTGTTGGGACTGCCGTTGATAAATAAAATGCTCATAGCAATGCTCCTTTACACATTCTTTCCCATTTCATAGGCCTGCTTCATAGCGAGGGTATTTTTCACCTTGCCCGGCTCATAGACGCCACTGCCGATGATAACACCCTTTTCTACTGCACTCTCCACGCAGTCGGCATAGCCTCGGAAGCAAGCCAGCGTGGTGTCAGCGGACGAATGGGCTTCGTCTGCCATCGTGACGATGTAGTAAAACTCCTTGTTCTTGACCTCCAGCCAGCGGGCAACCGTGCGGTCAATGACCGCTTTGAGTTGGGCGTCGATGGAGTAGAAATAGACCGGACTGGCCAGCACCAGCACATCGGAATCGATCATCTTTTGCAGGACTTCGGCCATGTCATCCTTGTAAACGCAGGCTCCGCCGTGGTCACGGCAGTAGTAGCAGGCGGAACAGGGGTGGATCTTCTTGCTTGCCACACGGATCTTTTCCACCTCGTTACCCGCTTCCTGTGCGCCCCGTGCGAATTCGTCACACAGAATGTCCGAGTTGCCGCCCTTGCGGGGGCTGCCGGACAGGATCAAAACTTTCTTGCTCATGTTGGTCTGTCTCCTTATTTCAGTTTTTGATATTCTTCTTCACTCACCGGTTCACACCACTGACTGCGGCAGTTTTCGCCGGGCACTTCCACAGCCAGATGGGAAAACCAGCTGTCCGGCGCAGCGCCGTGCCAGTGCTTTACACCGGGCATAATGTTGACCACATCGCCGGGGTGCAGCTCCTGCGGCTCTTTGCCCCATTCCTGATAGTAACCGCGCCCGGCCACGCAGATAAGGATCTGTCCGCCGCCTTTGTCCGCCTCGTGGATGTGCCAGTTGTTACGGCAGCCGGGTTCAAAGGTCACATTGAAGATTTTGACCTGCTCCGTGGAAACCGGCGCAAGATAGCTCTGCCCGCTGAAATACTGTGCAAAGCCGTCATTGGGCGCGCCGATGGGAAATATCATACTGTTTTGATGACGCTGCTTTTCGTCGGCGCTTTCCTCGTCTGCCCAGATGTCCTTTGCCATGCGGAATGCTGCCCATGCCTTCGGCCAACCCGCATAAAATGCGGCGTGTGTCAGGATCTCCGCAATTTCGCTGCGGGTGATCCCATTTTCCTTTGCCATTGCCAGATGATGACCGAAGGAAGTATCCGTCAGCCCCTGCGCCATCAGCGCTGTCACGGTGATGAGGGAACGGTCGCGTGCGGAAAGCTCGCTTTCCCGGCTCCAAACCTCACCGAAAAGAACATCATCATTGAGCTGTGCGAACTTCGGCGCAAATTCACCAAGCACATCTCTGCCTGCTGTAATTTT
>OGPL01002627.1_pt1 | contig 12829 bp, 5 predicted proteins | sample 1552901 | NCBI WGS metagenome assembly OGPL01 (sample SAMEA2580244, study PRJEB22360) | human gut metagenome | biome: human gut; feature: human-associated habitat; material: faeces | place: Denmark | collected 2008/2010 | reverse complement strand
AGCTGTGAGTTAAAAGCCGAAGCATATGATTTCCATTAGGTGTCATACGAAACATCAGTAAAGGATTTACTGTTGTAGTGAGGGAAACGTTAAACGTCATCCGAAGCGAATGTGAAGGATCTGCTGCCGTAGTGAGGAAGACGGTAAGGCGTCATTCTGAGCGCCAGCGAAGAATCTGTACCCATGGTGGGGAAAACCGCAAAATCTCATCAGAGTCATAGATTTATTACGCAGGGGCATGCAACCATTATCCATAAAGTAGAATTCATGATTTGTACAATTTGACATGATGTATTATCTATGTGTTTTACTTAATGCCGGATATGGGATGTAATGCTGTAGACTTTAGCTTAAGGATTGATGAGGAAATAAAGTCAAAAAATAAGAAAATATTTATAGGGGTGTATAAAACGTGAATGCGGTATGCAGCATGGTCCGCCGAAACGTGATGCATTATGAAAAGATTAGAAAACATGTATATATTGATTATGAAAAGTCATACGATTATGCGGAATTGATATGTGCATTTTGTGGTGGGGTGTCGTATAATCGAAACGATTATATATCGGAATCATACCATTCGTTTTTGATCCGGATGGGGAAGAATTGAGTCTGATATACAATCCTGCTGCGGCATGGAAAGAATACTTATCATTCACGGGAGTATGATGGTGAGATTGTTTTTGCCGGCAGAACCGCTTTTTGTAATCGGAGTAATGGCAGAAAACGGCAGATATCCCTGAAGTGACTGGGGCAGGGATGATGGGGGAGCTTTAATAATGGATATGTTTTATTGGGATATCCGGGGCAAGTCACGAAGTAGATGTGACATCTGTGTCCGGAACATACACAGGAATTTAAGAGCGCTCTGTGCGGCTGCTTAGGCGGCTTTTTCGAGGGCGTTTTTTGTATGCCTGAAAAGCCGGCATGAAGTGGGATTTGAGGAGAGAAATTTCGATTCGGAGCGGTACCGGCGTGAGGAGGCGTGATGGAAAATGGAGGCGGTCATGAAGAAGGTTACGGACTTTTAGGGAAATATCCTGCCCGCGCGGAGTCTTCCGCGTTTCTGCAGCGATGCAGGTTTGCTGAGGTTGTTTTTCAGAGACGGGCATAGAGCGGTGTCTGTAAGATAGGGGGCTCCGCAGATGGCTGGTTCTTGAAAAAAGATAAAGACGAACCGTCTTAGAGTCAATTTATAAATAATAGGGAAACCGCATAAATACTGAATGTTTTATATTTACAAAGTTTATGGTTGAAAAAAAGTAAGGTATAGGGTAAAATAGTTTTTGTGTTTATTGCAGAGGCATGATTTCCTAATGGATAAAAACAACAGAGAATAAAACACGGATCCGCTGCAGCGGCTTCAGAGAAAACATGCACAGGCAGTTTCTCCGGCAGAAAATATCAAAAATATCGATTAAAAAAAACAGAGATGAAAACGGTCAGCGTTTTGTACATCGGAGAAAACATTTTTGCAATAGAGAAAGGATGGGGTTAAAGTTATGAATCAAGTACACAAGGTCATATGGAGCAGGGTGAAGAATTGCTACATAGTCGTTTCGGAAATCACGAAGAGGGTCGGCAGAGATAATAAAGCCTCTGTGACGGGAATCCGTCCGCTTCGCGCGCTTTTGTGCGCCATGGTGATTGCCGGCTGTATGCTTCCTGCTGATGCAGATGCAGCAAGCGGGATAGTCTGGGGGACGGGCGCGTCCGCTCCGGGACAAGATAGTGTTGCCGTAGGAACAAACGCAAAAGCAAAGAAGTCTCATGCGGTTGCCCAAGGTACAGAGGCAAAAGCGGACGGTGTTTATGCGCTGGCATTCGGGTATAAAGTACAAACATTGGCAAACTATGCCATCGCTATGGGACATCAGGCAAAAGCAGGGGCCAATGCGATTGGCGGTGTGGCGATAGGCTCCAGTTCCGTAGTCGAGGGAGAACACGGGGTAGCGCTTGGAGATCAGGCGGAATCGAAGAATAAGCAGACGATTGCGGTAGGTTTGAAATCCGTTTCGTCGGGTGAACAGAGCATTTCTATCGGACACCAGGCAAAAGCGATAGGGAACAACAGTATCGCGGAAGGCGCGGGTGCCAAAGGATACGCGAAAGACGGTGTGGCTATCGGCAATAATGCGGAATCGGGAACGGCAGACAATAAGGATCCCCGTATACCGACCATTCCGTCTAATAATGGGGTAGCTGTGGGCAATTCGGCTAAAGCCAGCGGGGGTTCTTCCGTTTCCGTAGGGAATGACAGCATCGGCAACGGACCGTCATCTGTCGCTATCGGCAATGCGGCAACGGCTAATGATGTAAGGACTACAGCCATCGGCAACAATGCCCATGCGGAAGGTGCCGGTTCACTGTCCATCGGGCGTGAGGCCAGCGCGTTGACCTTGGAAAATGCGACAAGCACAAATCCGCTTGTCACCGGGACTGATGAGCAGCTGGATAAAAAAGGCGTTATGGCCATTGGTGATGATGCCAAGGCAAGCGGCAATAATTCCATCGCTCTCGGTACTTCCGCCAAAGCCGGCGATTTGGAGAAAACCCGGAATGCAGATTCTGTTACTCTGACCGGCAGCGCGAAACGGATTACCAAGCTGACGACGAAGCGGTCCGTCAATAACGCGGTTGCTATCGGTACGGAATCCAGCGTACAGTCTGATGAAGACATTGCTGTCGGCTACAGGGCAACAACCGTAGCGTCCAAATACCACCAGCTGCCCGGTTCCGGACAGGTGGCGATCGGCAGCAACAGCAATACTTACGGAAGTAGGGGCGATGTGGCAATCGGTTCCGGCGCAGAGACGAATATAAGGGTCAAAAACGTGGATCATACCAATGGTCCGACGGAAAAGCGTGATGCACAGAGCGTGGCTATCGGCAGCGTGGCAAAGGCTTACGGATCGCAGGCGGTGGCTGTTGGCGCAGACACAAGGGCGATCGGAAACTCTTCCGTGGCGATCGGTACGGATGATATCGAGCTGGATCGTGCAAAACTGCAATCCCTTCTGCCGGGACTGGCGAATAATGAAAATCTGAATAATAAGGCGCCCAGTGATGCAACGCTTGGTTCGGCTGCTTTGCATGATAAGCCCTATTATGTCAAGACTGCTTCCATCGGAACGGCATCCGTGGCACTCGGCGCGATGAGCCAGGCCGCCGGTGACGCTTCTATGGCTATGGGTCTCAATGCTTTGGCGGAAGGCGATGCCAGCACGGCAATCGGGCCTTTGGCACGCAGCAAGGGGAAAAAATCCATTGCCATGGGTGTTAATGCCAATTCCCAAGTAGATGGAGGTGTGGCACTCGGCGCTGACAGCGTTTCCAATCGTCAGCAGACATCCAATGCTTACATTCCTTCCGGTGCCGACACGGCACAGGTAAATGCCATTAAGGCGACAAAAGGAACGACAGGCGCCGTCAGTGTCGGCTCGGATACGGTAAAACGCCAGATCATCAATGTGGCGGCCGGCACGAATGATTCCGATGCCGTCAATGTGGCTCAACTGAAAGCGGTAACATCCAATGCTTCCTGGACAGCACAGGGGAATGGCAATGATGTGAATGCCGTAAAGAATGGCAGTAAAGTCAACTTTGCCGATGGAACAAATACAACGGCTTCCGTGACAAAAGATGCGTCCGGAAAGGTAACGGCCGTAAAATACAACTTGAAAAAAGATGTGGATCTCAGTCCGAACGGCAGCCTGACCATCAACGGAAATACCTATATTAATAAAGACGGCATCAATGCGGGGAACAAGCAGATCACGAACGTAGCCAGCGGCGGCAATGTAACGACGAATGCGGCCAATATCGGCGATATCAACCGTATTGTCGAAGCAAAAGATAAGTATATAACGAAAGGTAAGGCAACCTACCAGACAAACGGCGACGGCACGGCTGCATTGACCGGTACGAACAACCTGACCGCCAATATAACGGGACTCAAAAACAACTATGTCACAAGCGGCAGCGTTTCCAATGACGGCAAAACCCTGACACTGGAACGTAACGACACAGGTAAAGTCAATGTAGACCTGAGCAAAATATTCACCGAGGTGGCAAAGGAAGATTACCATCTGGTAGCAAATCCGGAAGCAGGAAGCCAGGGCAAGTACAAAGCGGACAGCAGCGGAAATATGGTGCTGACCGTAGCGAACGAAAAAGGCGATAAGAAACAGTTACCTTGACAGATATCGCATCCAAAGCGCAGCAGAATACGAATACAACAAATATTACAAACATTAACAATACCATTGCCAAAGGCCTGAACTTTAAGGGTGATGACGCAACAATTATCAATAAGAAACTGGGCGAGCAGCTGGATATCAAAGGCGGCGCTGATGCATCAAAACTGTCAGACGGGAATATCGGTGTCGTATCCGGAAACGGTGCGCTGAATGTAAAACTGGCGAAAGATGTGACCGGCCTGAACAGTGTGACGGCAGGAACCGCCAGAATGGGTGTCGATTCGGCAGATCACAAGAGCTATGTAACCGGTCTGGACAACAGGGACTGGGACGTGCAGAATCCGGTGGTCGTGAACGGCAGAGCGGCGACAGAAGACCAGTTGAAGAAAGTATCTGATGCCATTTCCATTTCCAATGCGTCAAAGACAGACTATCGCTTGGTTAAAAATCCTGACGCGGCAGACGGGAATTATTCCGTAGCCAACGGCAAAGTGGATCTGAAAGTGGAAGACAAGGCGCATCCGACGACACCGGCAAGCACGGTTACAATCAATAATATTGCCAGCGCGTCGGACGTGGAAAAACTGAAAGCAGGCTTCAAGGTAAAGGCAGGAACCAATGAGGGCGCGATCAAGGCGGGAGAAACCCTTGAATTCGCGGCAAAAGACAATGCAGGTGTGGAATACGATCCGGCCGCAAGGAAGCTGACTGTATCCGTAAGCAAAGATCCGACCTTCAACAGCGTGACTGTAGGTGACGTAAAGATCAACAATACCGGCATCAACGCGGGGAACAAGCAGATCACGAACGTAGCCAGCGGCGGAAATACGACGACCAATGCGGCCAATATCGGCGATATCAACCGTATTGTGACGGCGAAAGACAAGTATGTGACAGGCGGTACTGCAAATTACCAGACAAATGGCGACGGAACGGCTGCATTGACCGGTACGAATGGTCTCACCGCCAATATAACGGGACTCAAAAACAACTATGTCACAAGCGGCAGCGTTTCCAATGACGGCAAAACCCTGACACTGGAACGTAACGACACAGGTAAAGTCAATGTAGACCTGAGCAAAATATTCACCGAGGTGGCAAAGGAAGATTACCATCTGGTAGCAAATCCGGAAGCAGGAAGCCAGGGCAAGTACAAAGCGGACAGCAGCGGAAATATGGTGCTGACCGTAGCGAACGAAAAAGGCGATAAGAAACAGTTACCTTGACAGATATCGCATCCAAAGCGCAGCAGAATACGAATACAACAAATATTACAAACATTAACAATACCATTGCCAAAGGCCTGAACTTCGGTGGAGACTCGGGCGCAGATATTAACAAAAAGCTGGGAGAAAAGCTGGAAATCAAGGGCGGTGCCTCGGCAGACCTGACAGATGACAATATCGGCGTTGTATCTGATGGAACGAAGCTCAACGTGAAGCTGAAGAAAGATGTCAATCTGGGTGCTGACGGCAGCCTGACCATCAACGGAAAGACCTATGTCAATAAAGACGGTCTCAATGCGAACGGCCAGAAGATTACCAATGTAGCTGACGGCACGGCAAACAGTGATGCAGTCAACCTGGGTCAGCTGAATGCGGCCATCGGCGGTACGGCAAAGGCAACGACCGTCAAAGCGAAAGACGCCAATGTAACCGTTACAGAAGGAACCAATCCCGCCGGTGGTAAAGAATATACCGTCGGACTGGGTGATAAAGTAACCCTCGGCACGGCTGACAAGAAAATCGTCGCAGACGGAACCAGCGGAAAGATTACGGCGGGCAGCAAGGTCACCATCGACGGAACGACAGGGGACATCCAGGCGGGCACAGTCAAAGTGACAGGCGCCGGCACAGTGAATGAACTGACCAACCGCACATGGGATATTGACAACCCGACAGTCGTACATGGACAGGCGGCCACGGAAGACCAGCTGAAAACAGTCAGTGACGGCGTGAAGACCAATAAGACAAATATTACAAACATCAATAACACCATTGGCAAAGGCTTGAACTTCGGCGGAGACTCGGGCGCGGTAATTAACAAAAAGCTGGGAGAAAAGCTGGAAATCAAGGGCGGCGCCTCGGCAGATCTGACAGATGACAATATCGGCGTTGTATCTGATGGAACGAAGCTCAACGTGAAGCTGAAGAAAGATGTTAACCTGGGACCGGACGGCAGCCTGACCATCAACGGAAAGACCTATGTCAACAAAGACGGTCTCAATGCGAACGGCCAGAAGATTACCAACGTGGCTAACGGCACAGCGAACAGTGACGCAGTCAACTTCGGCCAGCTGAAAGATGCTGTCGCGGCGGGAAAGACGATCCTGAAAGACGGTAAGAATACCACCGTCGAAGGCGAAGGCACCGTTGCCAATCCGTATAAAGTCAATGTAAATGATGACCTGGTGCTCGGCAAGAAAGGTGCTGACGGCAAAGACGGCTCCATCGGAGTCAACGGCAAAGACGGTTCTTCCGTAGTGATCCATGGCAAAGACGGAATCAGCATCAAGGGGAAAGACGGCAAAGATGGAGTTACCCTCAAGGCGAAAGACGGAGCCAATGGGACGGAAGGGCAGATTGGCCTGACCGGACCTGCCGGGAAAGATGGAAAATCCACCCATGCGGATATAGGCGTCAACGCAGGACCTGCGAGCCTGGATCCGGCCAAGAACCTGTCGGCTACCGAAATGACCCGTCTCTACTATGTGGATGAAAAAGGCGACCATCAGGTGGCAACGATGGATGACGGCATGAAATTTGCCGGAAATACCGGACTGGCAATAAAGAAACTGAACAGCACCATGACCATCAGGGGAACCGGAACAAAGGCAGATACGGAATACGACCCGTCAAACATCAAAACGATGGTGGATGCTGACGGAAATATGATTGTCGGCCTGGATAAGAACCTGAAGGCGGACAGTGTTGGAATTAACGGCAAAGACGGCAGAGACGGAGCCACCATTAAAGGCGGCGACGGAAAACCGGGCGTTGACGGCACCAATATCACCCGTCTCATCATTGAAGAAAAGAACGGCAAGCAGCATGACATTGCCACCTTGGATGACGGCATGAAGTACGGCGGTGATACAGGGGCGGTCATCAAAAAGAAACTGAACGGCCAGGTGAATGTAATCGGCGGCATTTCAGATGAAAGCAAACTGACCACGGATGACAACATCGGTGTGGTATCTGACGGCAGCAACAACCTGAAAGCACGTCTTGCCAAGGATCTGAAAGGCTTAAACAGTGTAACAGCCGGCAATGTGGTGATGGATACGACCGGATTCTATGTCAAGAAAATGACGCGTACTCCGACCGGAACGGTTTCTCTTACTGCAGATGGGCTGAATAACGGCGGAAATAAGATTGCCAATATAGCGGCAGGCGAGGCGGATACCGATGCCGTCAATGTCAGCCAGCTGAAAAATCAGGGCTCGGAGATCGTCAACAAGGGCTTCGGCATAAAAGCGGAAGATGGAAATGAAGTAAAGAAGAAGCTTGGCGAAACGGTGGACGTCGTAGGCGACGGTAAGAATATTTCCACCAGAGTCGAAGGCGGCAGAGTCAGAGTGGGGCTTAAGGATGATATTTTACTGAATAGTGTCACCACAGGCCGTACAAGAATGGATACCAACGGGCTTACCGTTCAGGACGGTTCCGGAAACACGGCAGTGACAGTCGACAAGGACGGGCTGAAGATCAAGGACGGCCCCAGCGTTACCAAGTCGGGAATTGATGCAGGCGGCAAGAAGATCACCAATGTAGCGGCAGGCGAGGCGGATACTGATGCCGTCAATGTCAGCCAGCTGAAAAAAGCGGCAGCCAGTGCCACCACGAAAGTAGCGGACGGCAAAAATACGACGGTGACTTCTGAAACGAATGCCGACGGATCCAAAACGTACCATGTCAACCTGAATGATGACATTACGCTGGGAACCGATCCTTCCAAGCAGATCAGCATTAAAGGTACCGAAGGTACGATCAAGGCCGGACAGGTGACTGTCAACGGTACGGCCGGCACAGTGAACGGACTGACCAATAAGACCTGGGATCCGAACCATATCACCAGCGGACAGGCGGCGACGGAAGACCAGCTGAAGGTTGTATCCGGCCAGGCAGGCAAGCATTCTTCCGTAACGGCGGGCAGCAATATTTCCGTAACGACAGGAACAAATGCAAACGGCGGTACGGACTACAAAGTGTCTGTAGTCGATACACCGACCTTCAAGACCGTGACTACAGGAAATACGGTGATGAGTAGCAGCGGCCTGACGATCAAGAACGGCCCGAGCATCACGCAGACCGGCGTTGACGCAGGCGGAAAACGGATTACCAATGTGGCAGCAGGCAAGGCAGATACGGATGCTGTGAATGTAGGGCAGCTGAAACAGATCGGCGGAGCCATCAACAAAGTTGATAACCGTATCAACAGAGTCGGCGCAGGAGCGGCGGCATTGGCAGCACTCCATCCGCTGGACTTCGATCCCGATGACAAGTGGGACTTCACTTTGGGCTACGGCAACTATAAAGATGCCCATTCTCTGGCACTCGGTGCCTTCTATCGGCCGAATGAAGATACGATGATCAGTGTAGGCGGTTCCATCGGCGGCGGAGAGAATATGGTGAATGCAGGTCTTTCCATGAAGCTGGGACAGGGCAACCATGTGTCCACATCCAAAGTGGCGATGGCTAAGGAAATCAAGGATCTCCGCGCTGAGCTGGAAAATGTGAAGGGGGCGCTGCTGAAGGTTGCGGACGGAAGACCGCTGGATTCCATGGATATGGACAAGATGCAGCTCTTCCCCGATGTGCCTGAAAATCATTGGGCCTATGACTATGTGGCGACTCTGGCAGGAAACGGTGTCATCGTGGGCTACCCGGACGGACAGTTCGGCGGAGACCGCATGATGACCAGGTATGAAATGGCCGCGTTGATCTACAGGGCTATGCAGAATGGTGCGGCTGCCGATGACCGGATGGCCAGAGCACTGAAAGAATTCGAACCGGAACTGGAACGCATCAGAGTAGATACCATCAGCAAGCATAAGGATGGTACACCTGATATCCAGCGTGTACGCGTCATCAAAGGCCGCGGTTAATCGGAGCAAGAGGCTTTCAGATGAAGAAATCATGGTTTGCTGTGATAGGAATGATATTGATATTGCTGCTGCCGGGCACGATGGCTGCGGCAGCGGATAATATCACCGTAGCCGGCCAGTTTGAAGGAGCTTATGCGGATAATGTATATCGTTTTGTTACTGCCGATGGACAGGAAATCCCTGCCATGATGGAGCATGCGGGAAAGATAATGAGTTATACGCCTTTTCAGGCGACAGGGTATGTGGCTTATAATCAGGCCGGGCAGCCTGTACTTATTATCCGGAACGTGTCTTATCGGGATCGGCTTCCCAATCAGCCCACGGTCAGCTACAGAAAAGATCCTAAAAACCTGCAGCTGTCACAGGGGTCGATGGCCTCGCGGACATCTCGGGACGCAGGGTATTTCATGGGACCGGTGAAAAGCGATCTTGACAACTGGTATCAGACGAATCCGGGAGATTTGAAATTAGAGGATCTGGGTGCTTATCAGGTAGCATGGAATTTGTCCGGGCTTCCTGTAGGGACAAGGATCTGTACTGTGGGCAGTATTCTGTCCAGCGCCGGCGGCGGGCTTATGAATTTCCGTACCGCCCGGGGGAATAAAATTCTTATCAATCTCAATGGTGCAGTTGTTCCTATGGGACAGCGGGTAACCGTTTTGGGGATTATTTCCACTCCGTCAGTGCTGACAATCCAGTTCGTAAACAGCGTAGGATCCTGATTGGATAAGACCATCTTTCTAAATCAGGAAGAAGATAAAAGACTTTCTTCTATAAGCATATGCTTTCGGGAGAGAGTCTTTTACCCATTATGGAAAGCGGGAGTCTCATATTTTAACCCGAAATCGGCTTTGTCCTGCTTTTGGACGGCAATACTGCCGGTATATGGAATGAAGTTGTCTTTCTGAAAAGGGGTATTTTGTTTCTCATTCTCCATAGCAATGTGAGAACCGTGAGCATACGGATGATCCGCTTTTGGCATATTTTCTCCAAAAGGGTTCCATTATGACGGATATCTTAGTCAAATATACATGAAGGAAGGTGCATGGAGCCGACGGGCATTGAAAGGGAACCGGAGTGCAGAAAATCTCCGGTGAAATACTTTAATAAAAGTGCGTTTGGTATACTAATCTAATTATAATAAATAACTTTATTAAATAACTTTATAAATGTATAATATGATGAAAGAGATATAAATTATTTAGTTCTTTAGAGAGCGGATATCTTTTTATGTAAAAGGAGGAAGTTATGAATCAGATTTACAAAGTCATCTGGAGCCGGGTGAAACATTGCTATGTGGTAGTTTCGGAAATCGCCGGCCGCTGCGGGAAAAACGGGGGAACAGCTTCTGAAAAGAAGAGTATGCCTGTCCGCGCATTTCTGTGCGCCCTTGCTGTCACGGGATGCCTGCTGCCGGGCATGGCGGAAGCCTCGTTTAACGGTGGGATCGGTGCTACAACGGCTACAGCGAACAGCATCGCTGTCGGGGATGATGCCAAGACGACAGAGGAATATACAATCGCTCTCGGCAGCCGATCCAGGGCAATAAATATCTATGCCATAGCCATGGGCGATCAGGCACAAGCTACCGGGCAGGGGGCGACCGCCATAGGCTCCCAGTCTAAATCGACAGCCGAACATTCTCTTGCTGTCGGCGACCAGGCGCAGGCGGCGGCGGTGAACAGCTCCGCTTACGGTATTCTGTCAAAGGCATTGTCATCACACAGCGTGGCTATCGGTAATGAGGCGTCTGTCGGCAAGGGAGATCCGGATTCAGTATCAAGCCAGAACGGGATTGCCATCGGACATGGTGCGAATGTTACCGTGAACCCCGCCACAGCGACACCGGGGATTACCGATAAGAGCGGCGGGATCGCAATCGGGCATGATGCGACAACCAAAGATATCAATACGATTGCTTTCGGTACCGGTACTGTCGGCCAAGGTGCGCAGGCAGTGGCTATCGGCCGTAATGCACGTACAATTGCTAATAACGGTGTGGCCATCGGTAACGAAGCTCGGACACAATCTACGAACGGCTTTGCGTTGGGGAATAATGCCCGCGCCGGTTTTGATGAAAATAATGTGCTTGTAGGCAGAGACAATGACCAGGCCTTCGGTTCCAATGCCAGGGCCTGGGGTGGTTCCTCCATGGCTTTCGGGAATAATGCGAAAGCTGCTAATGGCGGTGCCATTGCTATGGGGAACGGTTCTCAATCCAGAGGGGATTGGGGCGTAGCCATCGGTAACGGTGCAAAAGCCCTGGCTGCAGGCGCCCGCGCATTGGGGGCAAACTCCACGGCAAAAGGAGTCAATTCTACGGCTATCGGCTGGGACAGCAAGAGTGAAGCAGATCGCGGTATCGCCATAGGTGAGACTGCTTCCGTTGAGGATGGAACAGAGCATGGCATTGCCATCGGCACGGGAGCGAAAGCGTCAGGGAAAGGCAGCACCGGCACTCCAAGTCTCCCGGCAAGTACGGTGGCCATCGGCCAGGGCGCACAGGCGCTGGAAAACGGGGATATCGTCATTGGACGCCAGGCGAAGAGCATCGCTTCTACAGAGCACGGCAATCCGGGATCCGGTGCGGTAGTGGCAGGTGCGGAAGCGGCGGCATACGGCGCCAGAGGCGATGTGGTTATCGGCGCGTCGGCGGAGACTAATGTCAAGATCAAACAGTCCGGCGGTACTGTCGATCCTAAATATGCGCAGGGTGTCGCTATCGGCAGTACGGCAAAAACCTATGGCACCCAGTCCCTCGCTCTCGGTTCGGATACGAGAGCCATCGGTAACTCATCTATTGCTATCGGCGGGGATGATATCGATATGGCCCGTACGGAACTGGAAACAGCTGTGCCTCAGCTGAAAGCAGGAAACGGGATCAAAAAGAGCTTTAACAAGGAAATAGAAACTAAGTTTCCGGGTGGATTGGGATCAGCTTCTATCAATGTGAAAGGGAAATATGCGAACACCGCTGCCATCGGTGACGCCACCACAGCCATCGGAACGCTGAGTGAAGCGTTTGGTACAGGTTCCACGGCGATCGGTATCAATTCTTTAACTAAAGGTGTAGCCAGCACCGGTATCGGAATCATGGCACGGAGCTGGGGAGATAATTCTCTTGCTCTCGGTACGCAGGTAGGTGCCTACGGAACCCGGTCATCCTCCATTGGCGATACAAACCAGGTAGGGCTGGATATGAAAGATGGAAATAAGTCCGGTAAAGAATCCGCGGCGGTCGGTTCCCAAAATACTATTTACGGAAATCAGGCCTATGCTGTCGGCGCCGGAAATACCATCGGCTCCGCCACGGTTAACACTGCGACGGAAGCAAACGGCAGCGCCGCCGGTGCTGATCAGGATAAAATCACGACAGTCACTGCCGGTACGGTGAAAGGAAATATGGCAGGCGCTTTCGGTTATAAGAATACTATTAATGCGGATAATGCCTATGCAGTGGGCAGCAACTCCACGGTTTCCGCTGATGGTGCTATGGTGCTGGGGAACAACGCTTCTGTAACGG